>Ga0307378_10007145_pt1 | contig 15082 bp, 10 predicted proteins | sample UN1MG_FD_202238 | JGI IMG/M metagenome (GOLD analysis project Ga0307378, IMG submission 202238) | Soil microbial communities from Risofladan, Vaasa, Finland - UN-1 | ecosystem: Environmental > Terrestrial > Soil > Coastal area > Acid sulfate soil | place: Finland: Risofladan, Vaasa | collected...
CTGAACAGGTAGTCAAGGATCGAGGTGGCGTTCTTGATGGCTTCGTTCCCGCGCACCGGACCTGCTGGCTCGAAGCGTGTGAAGGTGAAGGCATCGACGAACTCTTCCAGCGGGACGCCGTACTGCAAACCGACGGACACCGCGATCGCAAAGTTGTTCATGAGCGAGCGGAAGGCGGCGCCTTCCTTGTGCATGTCGATAAAGATCTCACCCAACCGGCCATCTTCATACTCGCCAGTTCTTAAGTAGACCTTATGGCCGCCGACCACGGCCTTCTGCGTGTAGCCCTTGCGGCGATCGGGCAACCGCAGGCGTTCGGCGCGGGCCCGCACCCGCTCGATGATCCGCTCGACGATGCGCTCGGCGACCACCGTGGCGCGCTGGACCTGCGGCTGGTCCGAGGCGACGGCCGCCAGCACGTCGTCCTGCTCCTCCTCCTCGTCGGCGAGGAGCTGGGCGTTCAGCGGCTGGGACAGCTTGGAGCCGTCGCGATAGAGCGCGTTGGCCTTCAGGCCGAGCCGCCAGGACAGCAGATAGGCCTCCTTGCAGTCCTCCACGGAGGCATCGTTCTGCATGTTGATCGTCTTGGAAATGGCGCCCGAGATGAATGGCTGCGCCGCCGCCATCATGCGGATATGGCTCTCCACCGACAAGAAGCGCTTGCCCTTGCGGCCGCACGGGGACGCGCAGTCGAACACCGGCAGGTGCTCAGGGTCGAGCCCCGGCGCGCCTTCGAGCGTCATCGCCCCACAGGCATATTCGTTGGCGGCGTCGATATCCTTCTTCGAGAAGCCGATCTCCGCCAGAAGGTCGAAATCGGGCTGGTCGAGCCGGTCCGCATGAAGCCCAAGGGCCTCGGTGCAGAATTTCTCTCCCAGCGTCCATTTGTTGAAGACGAACTTGATGTCGAAGGCGGACAATACGTCCTTCTCGATCGCCGCGATCTTGTCGGGGGTGAAGCCCTTGGCGGCGAGCGTCTCGTGGTTGACGCCAGGCGCGTCGGCCAGCGTGCCGCGGCCCACCGCAAAGTCGATGATGCGCTTGGTGGCGGCCTCATCGTAGCCGAGCACGCGAAGCGCCTCCGGCACCATGCGGTTGATGATCTTGAAATAGCCGCCGCCGGCGAGCTTCTTGAACTTCACCAGGGCGAAGTCGGGCTCGATACCGGTGGTGTCGCAGTCCATGACGAGGCCGATCGTGCCGGTCGGCGCGATCACCGTGGCTTGCGCGTTGCGATAGCCGAAGTCCCGCCCGAGCTCGAGCGCTTGATCCCAAGCCCGCATGGCATGCGCCAGGAGCCGCGGCTCGGGGCAGGAGGCATGATCGAGCGGCACCGGCGCCGTCGCCAATTCCTCATAACCGTGCCGCTCGCCGCGGGCGGCGCGGGCGTGATTGCGCATGACCTTGAGCATGGCCTCGCGATTCGCCTCGTAGCCGGGGAAGGGGCCGAGCTCGCGGGCCATCTCCGCGCTGGTGGCATAGGCGACGCCAGTCATGATGGCGGTGAGCGCGCCGGCCAGCGCCCGGCCTTCGTCGCTATCGTAGGGAATGCCCGACGCCATAAGCAGGCCGCCGATATTGGCGTAGCCAAGCCCGAGCGTCCGGTACTCGTAAGACAGCTGGGCGATGCGGCGCGAGGGGAACTGCGCCATGGTCACCGCGATCTCCAACACCAAGGTCCACAGCCTGATGGCGTGCTCGTAGCTTTCGACGTCGAAGGTGCCGTTGGGATTGCGGAACTGCATCAGATTGAGCGAGGCGAGATTGCAGGCGGTGTCGTCGAGGAACATGTACTCCGAGCAGGGGTTCGACGCCTTGATCTCGCCCGCCGCCGGGCAGGTGTGCCAGTCGTTGATGGTGCTGTGGAATTGGATGCCGGGATCGGCGCACGACCAGGCGGCATAGCCGACCTGCTCCCACAGCTCCCGGGCTTTGAGCGTCTTGGCCACCGCGCCGTTCTTGCGGAAGGTGAGGTTCCAATCGCCGTCGGCCTCGACCGCATCGAGGAAGCCGTCGGTGACGCGCACCGAGTTGTTGGAGTTCTGGCCGGAGACTGTCCGGTAGGCCTCCGAATCCCAGTCTGTGTCATAGGTCTGGAACTGCATCGAGGTGTAGCCCTGGCGGGCAAACTGCATCACCCGGCGGATGAGGTTGTCCGGCACCTTGGCCTTGCGCGCCGCCTTGATCTCGCGTTTCAGGGCCGGGTTGCGCTTCGGCTCGAAACAGTCGTCGCCGTCGCCGTCGCAATTGACGCACGACCTGAGGATGGCGTTGAGCCGTTCGGACAGCACTTTCGAGCCGGTGACCAGCGCCGCCACCTTCTGCTCCTCGGTGACCTTCCAGTTGATGTAGCTCTCGATGTCGGGATGGTCGATGTCGACCACGACCATCTTGGCGGCGCGCCGCGTGGTGCCGCCCGACTTGATGGCGCCGGCGGCCCGGTCGCCGATCTTGAGGAAGCTCATTAGCCCTGAGGACTTGCCGCCGCCCGACAGCGGCTCATGCTCGCCCCTCAGCCGCGAGAAATTGGTGCCCGTGCCGGAGCCGTATTTGAACAGGCGCGCCTCGCGCACCCACAGATCCATGATGCCGTTCTCGTTGACGAGGTCGTCCTCGATCGACTGGATGAAGCAGGCATGCGGCTGGGGATGCTCGTAGGCCGATTCCGAGGCCTTCACCTGCCCCGTGGCGTGGTCCACATAGTAATGACCCTGGCTCGGGCCATCGATGCCATAGGCCCAATGGAGCCCCGTGTTGAACCATTGCGGGCTATTGGGCGCGCCCATCTGCTTGGCGAGCATGTGGCGAAGCTCGTCGAAGAAGGCCGACGCGTCGTCCTCGGAGGAGAAATAGCCGCCCTTCCAGCCCCAATAGGTCCAAGTCCCGGCCAGCCGGTCGAACACCTGCCGCGCGTCGGTCTCGCTGGTGAAGCGCTCACCCTCGGGCAGCGCCTCGAGCGCCGCGGTGTCGGGCACCGACCGCCACAGCCACGACGGCACGGAATTCTCCTCGACGCGCCGCGACAGAGCAGGCACGCCGGCCTTGCGGAAATACTTCTGAGCCAGGATGTCGGCGGCGACCTGGCTCCAATGAGCCGGCACCGAGAAGCGGTCCAACGCGAAGACGACCGAGCCGTCAGGATTACGGATTTCGCTCTGGCTCTCCCGGAACGGAATCGCGTCGTAAGGTGACCGTCCTGGCTCGGTAAAACGTCTTTGAATCCGCATCGTGCTCCCCATTCCCCTTCAAAAGCGTGCCGTCGGCAGTGCGTCAGCGCGACCTTCGAAACTGGGGCGATTCGCCTGCGCCATCAATCGCCAGATCAATATCTAGCGCTCAGTCGTTACTTTACCACTAAACCCTGTGGGCGAGTATGGGAATTGTATGTGGAAAGACGTTGGGCAATATGCAAGTCATCCCGCCCAAGCCACTGGAAAACGGGCCTTTTGGCGCTTCGGTGTCAGCCTCATATCAAAGACGGCGCACCTCTGGACAACTCGGGCTGGGCCAACGGCGCAAGCCCGGATGAGACGTCTTGGAGCCCCGCGAATTGGCCGGTCTTGGGCCCAGACCTTCATCCTCTGTTTACGAGAACGTCAGTATTTTGTTGCTGCTTTCGCAAGTCCCGCCCGGCGGAAATCGAGTTGGTTTCAATGTTGCATCACCGCGCTCTCGGCCGCGACCTCGATCAGCTTGTCGTCTCGGTCATCGACAATCGCCGGCCCATGCTCGTCATGATGCGGGCGATGCTGGCGGCGATTGGCACCGGGCGCATCGAGACCCATGAAAGCGCCGCCGAGGCTCTCGATGCCATGGCCCGCAACGTGCCCGATCTCGTCATCGCCGCGGCTTCCATGGAGCCGACCGCGGGCTCGGAGCTGATCAGGGCGATGCGCCATCGCGATGCCGGGCCGCTCTGCCTCGTGCCCGCCATGATCATGAGCGCGCATGCCAGGCCCAGCCTGGTCGAAGAGGCGCTTAGGGCAGGGGCCCACCAAGTCTTGGTGCTGCCGATCTCGGCGAGCACGCTCTATCGCCGGCTCGATTGGCTGCTCAACGACGACCGCCCCTTCGAGCTCGTCGGCGGGCATTACGTGGTCGCCGGTATGGAGGAGCGCCTGTCGCTCAGCTTCCCGCGGCCGACTTATGTTCCGGCGGCGGCAAAACCCCCGCTCGCCGTGGGCCAGACCGACCAGCCGCCGGGCGAACCGCCCTACACCTTGCGGGTTCGAGCGGCGCAGAACTAGCGTCTTTGCGCCGCTGGACAGGGCCCCGCGCAAGAGGCCATAGTCTCCGCTTACGCTCCAAAGGCGCCGTACAAATCCATGGGACTTATGAGTGAACTGTTTGCCTGGTGGAAAGGCAACACCATCGGCACGCGCCTCTTCACCTGGCGCAAGGGCATTCGCGTGGGTGATGACGGTCTCGGCAATGTCTATTATCGCGAGCGCGACGGCACGCGCCGCTGGGTGATCTATCAGACCCTGGCTGAGCCCTCGCAAATCCCGCCGGATTGGCATGGCTGGCTGCATCACACCGTCGATGTGCCGCCCTGCGAGGAGGACTACACGCCGCGCCCGTGGCAGAAGGCGCATCGTCCGAACATGACCGGGACCTACGAGGCGTACCGGCCGCCCGGATCGACGCTCCGTCCGCAGGTGCAGAAACCACCCCTGGATTACGAGCCGTGGCAGCCCAAATGATGCGCGCGCCACTTGCGGATATAGCGGCGCCCAAGGCGGTCCAGCGCTGGTCGGCGTCCGACTACGCCAAGAACGGCCGCTTCGTGCAGGAGCTGGCCGGACCGATCTTCGCCATGCTGAGCCCGAAGCCGGGCGAGCGGATTCTCGACCTTGGCTGCGGCGACGGCACGCTGACGGCGGAGATCAAGGCCGCCGGCGTCGACGTGCTCGGCGTCGACCTTTCAGATGAGCTGCTCGCCGTGGCGCGCATGAAGGGGCTCAACGTCCGCAAGGCGGACGGCCACACGCTCGATTTCGTCCACGAGTTCGACGCGGTGTTCTCCAACGCGGCGCTCCACTGGATGCGCGACCCCGATCTGGTGATAGCCGGCGTCGCCCGGGCGCTGAAGTCGCGCGGCCGGTTCGTCGGCGAGTTGGGCGGTCACGGCAACGTCGCGGCGATCGCCACGGCGATGCGGGCCGTGGGCCACGCCCGGGGCGGCGACCCGGCCCACGTCGCGCCGTGGTTCTTTCCGACGGTGGAGGAGTACGCCGGCTTGCTTTCGAAGAACGGCTTCACGGTGCATGAGATCGCGCTGGTTCCCCGCCCGACCCCGTTGAAGACGGGCATGGAGGGCTGGCTCAGGACCTTCGGCCGGTCGTTCTTCGATCAGTTCGCCGAGCCGGACCGGACCGCGGCGCTTAATGAGGCGCTTGAGCTGCTACGGCCGTCCCTGTGCGACAGTCAGGGCAGATGGACGGCGGACCATGTGAGGCTCCGGTTCAGCGCCGAGCGCGGCGCGTGAGGCATACGTGCCACACCGTTGCCCCAATGATGGACGAGGCGTTTGATGCTAAGGGAGCGCACCCAGGGAAGGTCGGCAGACGCGGGCTATGAGGTGTGCGGCATGATGCGACGGAACAGGATTTCGACGGACCGGTCGGCCCATGAGCGGTCGGCCCATGAGCGGTCGGCCTATGGGCCCCATGGCGTGCGCGCTGTGGCCGCTTCTGTCTTGACGGCTCTCTTGGCGGCCGTCTTGGCCGTGCCAGGAGGGGTGGTCCAGGCCGAGTCGGTCAAGAACCCGATTGCGGTGTTCGCCGCGCTGGACAAGGTGACGGGCCGCATCTCCCATCTTGAGGTTCCGATCGATCAGACAGTCGAGTTTGGTGCGTTGAAGGTCACCCCGCGGGTCTGCGATTCGCGTCCGCCCACCGAGCAGCCTCATACCGCCTCATTCGTCGAGGTCGACGAGGTCAAGCTGACGGGCGAGCAGCAACGGATCTTCACCGGCTGGATGTTCGCCGAGAGCCCCGGGCTTCACGCCGTCGAGCATCCGGTCTTCGACGTTTGGTTGACGAGCTGCAAGACGCCGTCCGCGCCTAAGCCGCCGGAGAGCGCCGAGAATACGCCCGCCGAGGCTGCACCCGCCGAGGCAGCGCCCGCTGCTGAGCCGGCCCCCGCACCTGCTGCGGCCGCGCCGCGACCGCGCCCCGCGCCGCCGCCCGCTGCCGCGGCCGAGCCTACGCTCCCCTGGCTGACGCCTAACGCATCCTCGAGAAGACGCTGAAACTCCTGACGGCTGACCTCGATCGCGCCGAAGCGGGCGAGGTGCCCGGTGACGAACTGGGTGTCGAGCAGGGTGAAGCCCCCGTATTTGAGCCTGGCGATGAGATAGACCAGGGCGATCTTGCTCGCGTCGCGCGCCGTGGAGAACATGCTCTCGCCGAAAAACGCACGGCCCAGATGGACGCCGTATAGGCCGCCGGTGAGCGCGCCGTCCTGCCACACCTCCACGGTATGGCAATGGCCGAGCGCGAACAGCTCGCGGTAGAGGCTGCGGATGCGCCCGTTGATCCAGGTCGACCGCCGGCCCGCCCGTGGCGCGGCGCAGCCCTCGACCACCCCTTCGAAGTCGTTGTCGATCTTCACCTCGAAGCCGCCGCGCCGGATGGTGCGGGCGAGGCTTTTCGGGACGTGCGCCAGGTCAAGCGGCAGGATGCCCCGGCGCTCCGGCTCGATCCAGTAGAGAGCGTTGTCCTCGGCGCTCTCCGCCATCGGGAAGATGCCGCAAGCATAGGCCTTGAGCAGCACCTGCGGCGTGATCTCGATCATCACGTCGTCGATGGAGGTCATGGCGCGTTACCCGGGGCGCTCGGTATTCGGCGACAGATGGTCCTCGAGCCAATGGATGTCGTAATTGCCGTCGACGATGTCGGGCTCGGAGATGAGCGAGGTGAACAGCGGGATGGTGGTCTCGATGCCATCGACGACGAATTCTCCGAGCGCCCGCTTGAGCCGCATCAAGCATTCGTTGCGCGTGCGGGCATGCACGATGAGCTTACCGATCAGACTGTCATAATAGGGTGGAATCGTGTAGCCCGCGTAAGCGCCTGAATCGACTCTGACCCCAAGCCCGCCCGGCGGATGGAAGTGGGTGATTGTCCCCGGCGACGGCCTGAAAGTGTGGGGATTCTCCGCATTGATGCGGACTTCGATGGCGTGGCCGTTGAAGCGCACATCCTCCTGGCGCAGCGTCAACGGCGCGCCGGCCGCGATGCGGATCTGCTCGATCACCAGGTCGAGGCCGGTGATCATCTCGGTAACGGTGTGCTCGACCTGGAGCCGCGTGTTCATCTCGATGAAGAAAAACTCGCCGTTCTCGTACAGGAACTCCACCGTACCCACGCCACGATAGCTCAACTTTCGCATGGCGGCGGCCACGACCTCGCCGATGCGGGTTCGCTCGCTTTCGTTAAGGGCGGGCGAGGGGGCCTCCTCCCAGAGTTTCTGGTGACGCCGCTGCAGCGAGCAGTCGCGTTCGCCGAGATGGATGGCGTTGCCGTTGCCGTCGGCCAGCACCTGCACCTCGATGTGCCGGGGACGGGCGAGATATTTCTCCAGGTAGACGGTGTCGTCGCCGAACGCGGCCCGCGCCTCGTTGCGTGCCGTGGACAAAGCGGGCTCCAGCTCGTTCTCGAAATGCGCGAGCTTCATGCCGCGCCCGCCGCCGCCCGCCGAGGCCTTGACCATGACCGGGTAGCCGATCTCCGCGGCGATACTCTTGGCCTCGGCGAAGGTGCCGACGGCGCCGTCAGAGCCCGGCACGACGGGAATCCCGAGCGACAGGGCGGTCTCCTTGGCTTTGATCTTGTCGCCCATCAGCCGGACATGCTCGGCCGTCGGGCCGATGAAGGCAATCTTGTGCTCCTCGAGGATCTCGGCGAAGCGGGCATTTTCCGCCAAGAAGCCGTAGCCCGGATGCACCGCGTCGGCACCGGTGATCTCGCACGCGGCGACGATCGCCGGGATGTTGAGATAGCTATCCTTGGCGGGCGGGGCGCCGATGCAAACGCTCTCGTCGGCGAGCCGCACATGCATGGCGTGGGCGTCGGCCGTGGAGTGAACCGCCACCGTGGCGACGCCAAGCTCCTTGCAGGCACGTTCGATGCGAAGTGCGATCTCTCCCCGGTTGGCGATCAGGATTTTGTCGAACATCCGTGTGGCTAGCGTTGCTCGATCACAACCAAAGGCTCGCCATATTCCACCGGCTGGCCGTCCTCGATGAGAATGGCGATGACGGTGCCGGCCTTCGGCGAGGGGATCTGGTTCATGGTTTTCATGGCTTCGATGATGATCAGGGTCTGGCCTGCCGCCACCCTGCTGCCGATCTCGACGAACGGCGGCGAGCCGGGCTCGGGCGAACGGTAGGCGGTGCCGACCATCGGCGAGGTGACCGTACCGGGGTGGACGGCGACCTCCTCGGCCTGGGAGCCGCGCGGCTTGGCATCGCGATGTTCGCGGGTCTCGACCGGGGCGCCGTCGGAGTTCGTCGTCAGGGTCGTGACGAGATTGACGCCGCGGGCGACCCTGAAGCGGCGTCCCTCGAGCTCGATCTCGATCTCCGTGAGGCCGGTCTCCTCGAGAAGCCCGGCGAGCTCTCTGATGAGATCCTTATCGAGGGTGCCCGCGTCTTTGGTCATCGGTGTCCTTTCCTGCCCGTCAGCCGGCGTTGCCGGGAGCGATCGTGGCGGCCAGCGCCTCGATCGCAAGCTCGTAGCCCAACCCGCCGAAGCCGCAAATCACGCCCTTGGCGGCCTTGGAGATATAGGACCGGTGGCGGAACGGCTCGCGGGTGAAAATATTCGATAGGTGCACCTCCACGGATGGCACCGGACAAGCAAGTAGCGCATCGAGCATGGCGATCGAGGTATGGGTGAAAGCCCCGGCATTGACGATTACGCCGCTTGCCTCCGTCCTCGCCTCCTGGATCCACGTCACCAGCTCGCCCTCAAGATTGCTTTGCCGGAACACGACCGACAGGCCAAGCGTCTGGGCCTTCCGCTCGCACCTTTGACGCAGGTCGTCCAGCGTCTCCGTGCCGTAGACCTCCGGCTCGCGGGTCCCGAGCAGGTTGAGATTGGGACCGTTCAGGATGTAAATCGGTTTGGCCATGGCTGATGCGGGGCGCCTATCTTGGCCGCACGGGACCACAAAAGCCCAAGCGCGGCACGGGAAATGGGCCCTTTATCAGCTTTTCCGCCGTTCGGCAAAAGGCGCAAGCGTCCTCAAGAGGCGACATGCCCCTTGAGGTTAAGCCTCAACATGTGGCGCTGCAGCCCTTCTCGCGGACCTCCGTCACCTTTTCGACCAGCTGATCGTAGAGGTCGTCGGGCGCCCCCGGGATGATCCGGTCGCCGATCAGGTAGAGCGGCGTGCCTTGCAGGCCGAGTTTCTGCGCGAGGTCTCTGGACTCGTCGAGCGCCTCCTGGACCGACGCGCTGTCCATGTCCTTTTCGAGTTGCGGCACGTCGAGACCGAGCTGGTTGGCGATGCGCAGGACCTTGTCTTTGTTGGCCTTGCCGGGCTCGGTGAACAGCTTCTGGTGCATCTCGAAATACTTGCCCTGCTTGTGGGCCGCGAGCGCGCCCTTGGCCGCGGCCTCGGATTCCTCGCCGAAGATCGGCAGCTCCTTGAGCACGAGCTTCACCTTATCGTCGTTGTCGATGAGCTTGACGACCTCGGGCATCGCGCGCTTGCAGTAGCCGCAATTGTAATCGAAGAACTCGACCACCGTGACGTCGCCGTTCGGATCGCCCGCCGCGAAGGCGAGAGGCGACCGGAACAGGGCATCGGCATTCTCGCTGATGGACTTTTCCTGCTGCGTGGCCTGCTCTTCCTGCTGGCGCTTGTCGAGCTCGGTCGTCATCTCCACCAGGATCTCTGGATTCTTGGTGAGATAATTCCGGACGATCTCGACGACTTGCTTCTCCTCCAGCTTGGCGGAAGGGGCATCGACCACACCCGGCGCCGCGCGCCAGATGACAACGATGGTGGCGGCGCTGACGATGGCGGCCACCACGGCGGCGACCAAGGCTGTAACCAGGCCAGACTTAGGGGTCATGCTCAGGTCTCCGGGGGCTAGAGTCAGTTGCGGCCAGGGACTTCGAAGGCGAGGATATCGTCAGCCCTGATCCAGTTCGGCGTGCCGTTGATCAATCCGGCTTGGGCGCGCTTGGCTTGCTGCTTGGCCAGGCTCAAGCGCCCTTCATAGAAATAGGCTTCGGCCGACGCAAGTGAAGCTTGAGCCATGTATTGGCGCTTGGCGCCCGATGCATTGGTCAGCTCGGCCTTGCGCGCATAGGCCGAGGCGATCTGGCGATAGCCCATCGCCGACGTGTTTTCGCGCACGAGCGCCCTGCGCAGGTTGTTGATGGCCTCGTCGAGATATCGCGGGTCGTTGGCGCCGAGCAGAGCCTGCCCCAGCATGATTTGGATGAGCGCCTCGTTCGGGGCCAGCTCCACCGCCTTGCGCAGCGGCGCGATTGCCGCCGCCCCATTGCCGCTCTCGAACAGGAACTGTCCCTTGGTCTCGTAGAAATACGGCCAGTTGGGCTGGGCGGCGATGAGCTGGTCGAACATCGGCATGGCGGCTTGCACGCCCGATTGCCGATAGGTGGCGATGGCCCGCGCATAGACTGCCGGCAGCGAGGTGTCAGTCTCCGGATAGCGGTTGAACGCGATCTCCGGCTTGTCGAGAAAGCCGGAGAGCTTGGCCCTTACCAGATCGTGGCGGAACTTCAGCTCGGGCGGGTCGGTGTTGCCGTAATACGGGCTCGCGACGACCAGCTCCCGGAGCTGGGTAATACGAACCTGTGGCAGCGGATGGGTCATCAAATAAGGGTTGATGCCCTGGATGCCGCGCAGCTTGTCGGCCAAGACGTCGAAGGTCTCGAGCATGCCGCGGCCGGATTGCTTGGTGGCATTCAGGAAGACCATGGCCGCTTGGTCGGCGGACGATTCCTCGGTTTGGCGATAGGCCAGAAAACTACGCATGGCCGCGTCGGTGCCACCCATGGCCGCTCCCATGCCCACTTGGCCAGCGCCCGGGGCACCGGCCAGCGCCCCGCCGGCCATGGCCGCAAGGCCGAGAATCTGCAACATGATCGCCGCCGACTTCGCCTTGGAAACCTGGCTGCGAAGCCGCGCCAGATGGCCGCCGGTGATATGGCCGCTCTCGTGCGCTATCACGCCGATGACCTGATTGGGCGTGTCCGCGGTCATCAAGGTCCCGGCATGCATGAACATGTTATGCCCATCGACCACGAAGGCGTTGAAGGCGCGGTCGTTGACGATATGAATCTGGATGTTCTGCGAGCTGAGCCCGGCTGCGCGGAAAATCGGCTTGGCGTAGCTGCGGATGAGCGCTTCGGTCTCCGCGTCGCGGATGATGCCTTGAGCGTCGGCCGTGGTCGAGGCGGCCAGGCCGCCGATAAGCACGGCCACAAGCGCCGTGCGAAGCCGCAACGGCGCTTGATTGGGTCGGGATTGAGCCAGAGCAGGCATGGTGCGGCTTGATCGTATAGGCTTGCGCGGAGCGGGCAAAGACGCTGTTTTCTACCGCCTTCTTCGGGCGTTACGCTGGCATGCCGCTTGCGGCCCCCGCCTTTGCCAAGCTTTGGCTTGCTTGACTTTTGAATGAGGCGACAACGTGACGCCGCGGCGTAGGCATCAATCAACAATGCGCGAGGAAGCCCCGTGAACGACAAGCCGAACCTGCGAGGGCTGCCTCGGCCGCTTCCTGAAGGCCGCGCCATCGATCCTTTCATCGTCATGGACGTGATGGGCGAGGCCAATGCGCGGGAGGCGAGGGGAGAAGACATCATCCACATGGAGGTGGGCCAGCCCGCGACGCCCGCGCCACGGGCCGCGCGCGAGCGGGCGGAACGGGCGCTGGCGACGGAGCGGCTCGGTTACACCGAGGCGCTCGGCATGCCGGCCTTGCGCGACCGCATCGCCCGCTATGTGCGGGAGCGCTACGGCGTCGCGGTGGGGTCTGAACGGGTCGTCGTCACGGCCGGGTCCTCCGCAGGTTTCGTGCTCGCCTTCCTCGCCATTCTCGGTGCGGGAGATGCGGTCGGCCTGCCGTCGCCGGGCTATCCCTGCTACCGCCAGATCCTGAAGGCGCTCGGCCTCCGGCCGCATCTGATCGAGACCTCCGGCCAGGGGCGGTGGATGCCCACGGAGGCCGACGTGGCGCGCCTCGCCGCAGACGGTGCCGCCGGCCTCCTCTTGGCCAGTCCCAACAACCCGACCGGAACCATGGTGCTCGGCCCCCGCCTGGCTGAGATCGCCGCAGCCTGCCGGCGGCAAGGCTTGTGGCTCATCTCCGATGAGATCTATCACGGCCTCGAATACGGCACCCCCGCCGAGACGGCGCTCAAGCATTCCGACGAGGCCATCGTCGTCAACAGCTTCTCCAAATATTTCAGCATGACCGGCTGGCGCATCGGCTGGCTCGTGGTGCCGGAGGCGCTGGTGCGTCCCATCGAGCGCCTGGCGCAGAATCTCTACATCTCGCCGCCCGCCATCTCGCAGATCGCCGCGCTCGGCGCTTTCGATGGGCTGGACGAGCTTGAGGCGATCAAGGCGGGCTATGCGCGAAACCGCGCCATGCTGCTCGAGGAGCTGCCGCGCGCCGGCCTCGACGCAATCCTGCCGGCCGACGGCGCGTTCTATCTCTACGCCGATGTGAGCCGCTTCACCGGCGACAGCGAGGCGTTCGCCAAAACCATGTTGCGGGAGATCGGCGTGGCCGTGACGCCGGGCATCGATTTCGATCCCGACCGGGGAGGGCGCTATCTGCGGCTCTGCTACGCGGGGTCGGAAGGCGCGATGCGAGAGGCGGCCCGCCGCATCGGCGCTTGGCTCAAGACACGCTAAGCAGAAGACGCGCCAGGCAAGAGGAACGAGGAGGCGCCGTTGAGCGCCCCCTCAAATCTCCTAGGCGCGAAGCGTCCTAGCCTCGCGACCACCAGCCTCTACGGCGGCTGGCGGGCTCCGCGTCCGCTGTGCTCTCGGCACTCGGCGCCGGTGTCGGGAGGGGCTCCTCACGCGCCGGCGCGACGCTGAATGCCGGCTCCGGCTCGCGCGGTTCCGGCGCGGCCTCGTCCGGCTGGCGCTTGCTCGGCTGGCGCTTGCTCCTGTGGCTCCTGCCGTTGGGCCGGTCCTCACGCGCCTCAGGGCGACCCTCTTCCGGCTTTGCGGTCTCGGGCGTCATGGTCTCCGACGGCGTGGTTTCTGACTGCTTGCCCTCTCCCGGCTCGCTACTGGCCTCGGCTTGGGTGTCGCCTTCCTCGCCGGCCGCGGTCTGCGACCGCTGTCCGGAGCGGCCCCGCCTGCCGCCGCGGCGGCCTCTGCGGCGTGGCGACCGGCGCGCTGGCGTCTCGGCACCGGCCTCGGCGCCGGCTTCGACGGTCTCTTCGCCCGCGTCCTCGGACGCCGTGTCCTCGTCCGCGACCTCGGCGTCGTCATCTCTGTCTCGCGCACTGACCGCCGGACGCTCGGCATTCGCGCCGCCTTCGCCGCGCCTTCCTCGACGGCGGCGGCGGGAGCGGGGCTTGGCTTGCTCGCCATCGCCATCGCCATCGCCATTTCCATCGCTATCGCCTTCAGCCGCGCTTGCCGGAGCAGGCGCGCCGTCCTCGCGGTGATGCGCCCAATCCATTTGCACCACGGCGCTCTCGCCGTTGATGAACGCGCCTTCCGCGCCGCGCTCAATCACGTATTGCGAGATGTGCATCTCTTTATCGGCGGTCACCGTAATCGGCACCCGATAGCGGGCCTCGATGTCCTTCAGATGAGCCCGCTTCTGATTGAGGATATAGAGCGCGACCTCCACCGCCGTGGTGGCGGCGAGCGGCATCACGCCATCGGTGATGAGCCGGTCCTCGACCGAGCGCAGAATATCGAGCGCCACCGATTCCACGGAGCGCACGATGCCTGTGCCCTGGCAGATCGGGCAGGACGTCGTGGAGCCTTCCAGCATGCCGGTGCGCAAGCGCTGGCGCGACATTTCGAGCAAGCCGAAATGGCTGATGCGGCCCACCTGGATTCGCGCGCGGTCGTTGCGCAACGAGTCCTTCAGGCGCTTTTCGACCAGCCGGTTGTTCCGCCGCTCGTCCATGTCGATGTAGTCGATGACGATCAGGCCGGCGAGATCGCGCAACCGAAGCTGGCGGGCGAGTTCCTCGGAGGCCTCCAGATTGGTCTTGAGGGCCGTGTCCTCGATATTGTGTTCGCGGGTGGCCTTGCCGGAGTTCACGTCGACGGAGACGAGCGCCTCGGTCTGGTTGATGACGATATAGCCGCCCGACTTCAGCGTCACTTGCGGCGAGAACATCGCCCCGAGCTGCCGTTCCACCTGATAGCGGATGAAGACGGGCTCAGGCTCCTTGTAGGGCTTCACGTTCTTCGCATGGCTCGGCATGAGCATGCGCATGAAGTCCTTGGCGTCGCGGTAGGCGTCGTCGCCCGCCACCAGCACCTCGTCGATATCCTTGTTGTAGAGGTCGCGGATCGAGCGCTTGATCAGGCTGCCTTCCTCGTAGACGAGGGCCGGCGCCGACGATTCAAGCGTGAGGTCGCGGACGGTCTCCCACAGCCGCAGGAGATAGTCGTAGTCGCGCTTGATCTCGGTCTTGGTGCGCTGGGCGCCCGCCGTGCGGATGATCAGCCCCATGCCTTCCGGCACTTCGAGCTCGCCGGCAATTTCCCGCAAACGCTTGCGGTCCGTCGGCTGGTCGATCTTGCGCGAAATACCGCCGCCCCGCGCCGTGTTGGGCATGAGCACCGTGTAGCGGCCGGCGAGCGAAAGATAGGTCGTCAGCGCAGCACCTTTGTTGCCGCGCTCTTCCTTCACCACCTGCACGAGGATGATTTGGCGGCGCCGGATCACTTCTTGGATCTTGTAGGCCCGGCGACCTTTGCGGCGCGGCGTCCGCTCCGGCAATTCTTCCAGCGCGTCCTCGGAGCCGACCGATTCGACGCTGTCTCCGTTGCCGTCGCCATTGCCGTCTTTCAGCGACGCCCCGTTCGACTCGTCATCGCCGTCGTGATC
>Ga0307378_10007146_pt1 | contig 15080 bp, 8 predicted proteins | sample UN1MG_FD_202238 | JGI IMG/M metagenome (GOLD analysis project Ga0307378, IMG submission 202238) | Soil microbial communities from Risofladan, Vaasa, Finland - UN-1 | ecosystem: Environmental > Terrestrial > Soil > Coastal area > Acid sulfate soil | place: Finland: Risofladan, Vaasa | collected...
TTCATCTGTATTGGGAAAGCCGGAACTGGGACATGCGGCATATCCCTGGGGTCCTGCTCTATCCAGATTGAATGAAGATCACTCGGATTGGACTGGTCCCTGGGGAGCAGGCCACTGCTCAGGAAGTACTGGGGTCCGGCCTTCTGATTCATCGGAGCCGGGGATCAGGATCATCAAGGCCGCCGCCGTCCACGACCTCAAGACCCACGGCGACTTCGACTGCCGCTTCAGCCCCTCCATCCCGCGCAGAACGATCTATGACTTGGCCACCTGCCAGTTCATCCGCGGGCGGCGCGGTATTCCTTGACCAGTTCGTCCTTGAGGCGGTCGCGGGCCTCGAGGAGCTTCCGAAGGTGGGGCTCGTTCGCGTCGCCGCTGGCGAAGATCCAGTTCCAGTCGAACCTCAGCCAGTCGTTGACGCTGTAGTTGGAGATGGCCCGAACCGAGTAGGGAGACAGGAAGCATCGCTGAAACTCGCCGTGCCACTTCCGGCTCTTGCCGAAGCGGCTGTAGACCCAGTCCCGCTGCCGATCGACCAGCGACGGGTCGCAAACGAGTTCCCAGATGCTGGCCAGGCGGCCGTCGTCGAGCTGGCAGAAAAAACCCCAGTCGCTGTCGAAAACCGACCACTTGCCCTCGAGCAGGACTTCGGTCATCGTGTGGCCGCCGCGGACCACGAAGTCTCGATCGGGATCGACCCAACCGAAGAGCGAGACGTACCGCGCCGGGAGGCCGATGATGTTGCAGAGGCATATGGTGAGGCGCGAATGGCACTCGCAGCTCACGTGGCCCAGCTTGGGGATCTCTTCCTCCTGCGCGTTGAGGACGGCCAGCTTCTGGCCGGGAAAGAGGTCAGCATGGTCATGGCGGTAGCCGCGATAGACGTAGTCCAGGATTCCGAGGACCCTCTCGCGGTCGCTCTGGCCGCCTGACGCGATTCGGCCTGCCAGCTTCTCGAGTACGGGGCGCGAGCCGGCCTGGTAGCTGACCTGCGTCGGCGAAAACTCCGTGTAGAGATAGTCGGCGGTCGCCTCGTTGAGTACGACCTGGTTGGCCTTGAGCTGCCAGTCGCAGGTCTGCGGCCCGTAGTATCCCGCGGACATGAGCAACGACAAGCGATAGCCGATGCGCTGCACCGGGTCGTCGATGCGCGGTTCCCGGCCGGCATGGGGTCGAATGGCCCAGGGGATCTCTGTCATCGCCCAGGATCTCCGGCACGACCCGAAAGGCAGAGAAGCCTGTCAGAGAGTACTAAAGCGCAGATGCTTGGAAAGGTCAAGCGCCCACCAACTGAAGCGGAGGGAGCAGGAACGGCGTCTGTCAGTGACATGCCTGTCAGCGACAGCCACAGATCCGCTCAGATTCCCTTGTTCTTGACCGTCAGGGCCCGCGTCCTACACGACCCCGACCTTGCCGAGGCCATCACCGACCGCATCCTCGAGCGCGGACGCCTCATCCGGCTCACCGGGCCCTCCTACCGAACCCGCCACCTCAAGGCCGGCCTCGACCCTACCGGCTCAAATCACCCTTGAACGGAGAGCCCATGTTGCGTACACTCCGCCCACCACACTACAGTGCCAGAATCTCTGGAAATCAGGTGCCAGAAGTTTCGGAACCCACAAACCGCTCAGCGCCGGCCTGCGTCGACCGAGCAAATCCCAGGAGAACACACAGAACCATGAGAAACGTTCGGAGTCTGACCTCTCTGGCGGTTAGCGCCGCTATCCTGGCTGCCGGGACACTCAGCGCCCTTGCCGAAAGTCCGCGGCAGGAAGATCCGCGCCCGATCCCTCCCGTCAAGACCGGCCTGGCCTGCTGGTACGATGCGGCGGTCGGCGTGACCACGGACGATAAGGGCGTGGTGCAGGTCTGGAGAGACCTCTCGGGCAACGGCCATGACGGGACCCTGGCCGCCGGCGCGCCCCGCTTGGCGGCGAACCAGGTTCATGCGAAGCCGATGATCCAGTTCCGCAGGAACCCCGGTCCCTGCGGCCTCAACCTGGACGGGCCGTTCTTCGTCGAGCAGCAGTACGTCGTCGTGCGCTCGCCGAATGCGAACTGGAACAACGATGGCTGCTTCCTTGGCCGCCGCTGGAGGCGCGCGTCGAGCTATCGCCTGAGCAGGAACACGACCCGTTTCTGGGGCGACCAATACCCGGTCGCCGTCTCGAAGAACGGCAAGAAAGTCGCAGGGCAGCCATTCGACCTCGGGCTCATCACCGAGTACATGATCCTCAAGATCGACGTCAACGACGGGGACGTGAGCAACAACACCTACCAGATTGGGATGGCGGATGGGGCCTCGTGCGATTGCGACATTGCCGAGATCCTTGGTTTCCGAGCCGCTCTCTCACCAGCGGATGAACAGCGGGTGGGCGGCTACCTGGCAGCCAAGTACGGCATCACAGCGGCCTATCCGGCGTATTCTGCCCGTGACACACGTGCGCCGGACGGTCCCGGTATCAACAAGCCGCTCAAATCCTACCATGCGGGCCCCACGGCGACTCTGCCTTCGCCGAAGCTCACCGTGACGAAAGGACTGGTCTGCTGGTTTGACGCTGCAGTCGGCGTCATCGCCGACGACAAGGGGAGCGTGCGAACCTGGGAAGACCTGTCAGGCAATGCCCATCACGCAAAGAGCGGCGGCGGCATGCCCCCCGTCCTTGCGTCACGCCAGATTGGCCCCAAGCCCGCGGTTCAGTTCCGAAAAGGCTGGCTTGCCCTCGACGGCGAGTTGTTCGCCAAAGAACACTATCTCGTGCTCCGCTCTCCCGGCTCGAAGTGGAGCCGCGCCGGCGGATTGCTCGGCCGGCTCAAGGGCCGCGGCTCCAGCTACAATACCTGGGCCAACGACACAGGGTTCTGGCAGGATCATTATCCGGCGGCGGTTTCCAGGGACGGAACAGTGCTGCCGGGGCCGGCGTTCGATTGCTCGCCGCTGAATAAGTTCATGATCCTCAAGATCATCGTTGACGCCCTCGACGAGAAGGGGGCCGCTTACGCGATCGGCAATAACGATGGCTTGGCGCACTGCGATTTCGACGTTGCCGAGATCCTCGGTTACCAGTCCCTGCTGTCGCCCAAGGAGGAGGCGCTCGTCGGCGGCTATCTGGCGGCCAAGTACGGGATCGAGACCGCATATCCGCCCTTGCCGCCACTCGGAGCGAAGCCGGCGGAGCTTCGGCCCGAGGAGACAGCCGCCGTGAAGTACCAGGGCTGGCGGCATTCCGGCTCCCTGTGGCTGCTCACGACGCCGGAAGGCGCGAATCTTCCCGCAACGGCTGCCGAGGAAGACTTTCCCGTCCTCGTGCGCTTGGACAAGGACTGGTTCCGCTTCGACGAGGCCCAGGCCAACGGCGCGGACATCCGCTTCGCCACGGGGGCAGGCATGCCGTTGGCATACCAGATTGATGAATGGGACGCTACAGCCGGAACGGCCTCCATCTGGGTCCGAATCCCTGTGGTCCACGGCAACGCCAGGCAGGAAATCAAGGTGTTCTGGGGCAAGGCCGATGCCCGCGACTCTTCCAGCGGCCCGGCGGTTTTCAACAGGTCCAACGGCTACCTGAGCGTCTGGCACATGAACGATTCGGTCCGCGACGATGCCGGCACGGTCGAGTCCACGGATCGGGGCACCGCATCTTCTGGCGGAATGGTCGGCTGTGGCAGGCATTTCGCCGGCGGCAAGGGGATAGATTGCGGAGGGCGAATCCGGACCTACCCCTTCGCCTCCAGCCCTCACACGTCCGAGGCGTGGGTCAAGGCCGACCGGTTCAATGCGACGATTCTGAGTTGGGGCAAACGGGATGTGATCAGCCTGCAGGTGACGCCCACGCCGGCGCATTTTGCCGTCGAGGCCGGCCAGACGAGAACTCACGCCACGGATGCGGCCCCGAAGTCGCAGTGGGTTCACGTGGCATACACGTACGACGGCCAGAACAGCCGAATCTACCTGAACGGCCAGCCAAGTGTTCTCTCTCCTGCTCCGGAGCCGTCCGCGCTGGAGGTTCTGACACCGGTGCGGATGCAGATCGGCGCCGGCTTCCTCGGCGACCTGGACGAGGTCCGCATCTCGAACCTGGCACGCTCCACCCACTGGTTGAAGCTTCAGCACGCAAACCAGACGCGGCTGCAAACGCTGGTCGGGCACTTGGTCCAGCCGGGGTCCGACTTCGCGGTCTCGCAGGAAGCGGTATCGCTGCTGGAAGGCCAGAGCGCTACCGTGACGGCCCGGGCCGGCGGCGCGCAGAAGGTCTACTGGCTCATCGAACGGGACGGACAGGAAACGCTTGCAGCGACAGACAGGTTCCGTTTCACGATTGACGCCGGCCGGGTGGCGGGAGACCAGTCGTGGACCCTCCGGTTCATGGCCGTCTATGCGGACGGCGTGAAGACATTGGACATTCCCGTGACGATCCGCGAGGACATTCCAGACCCTGTGTTCACCGTGAAAGCACCGTCGGCCTGGGATGGCCGCGAGAGAATCGAGATCGTGCCGCAGGTATCCAATCTTGGGGCCATGCAGGCCAAGGGAGCGGGCGAACTGAGGTACGATTGGACCGTTCCGAGCATCGTCGAGGCCAAGGATGTTTTGCCCGGCAAACTTGTTCTGCGGCGGGCCCGGAACGGCGGGAAGCTGACGGTGACGGTCGCCGTGAGCAACGGCGGCCAGTCGGTGGCCCATGAGGTCGAGATTGCGGTGAAAGAGCCGGCGCGGGACCCGTGGGTCCAGCGCATCCCGGAGAAGGACGAGAAACCCGAGGACGGCCAGTTCTACGCCCGTGACGACAACAACGAAGGCACGCTGTACTACAGCGGGACCCTGGAGCAGGCAGCCGACGCCGTGTTCCTGAAAGTCTACGCCGACGACAAGCCGTTCAAGGCCGAAACTCAGTCACTCGCTGCCGACAAGTCCTACGCTTTCACGGTCAAGCTCAAGCCGGGATTGGTCAAGTACCGCGTCGAGTTCGGCACCAAGACCGCCGGGCGGGAGAAGGTGTTGCACACGGCCGGCAACCTGGTGTGCGGCGATGCCTACCTGATCGACGGGCAATCCAACGCCCTGGCCACCGATACCAGCGAGGGATCGCCTCGCGACACAAGCGAGTGGATCCGCAGCTACGGCGGCCTGTCGGGGCGGGGAGACGCCACCGATTGGGTCCGTGACCGCTTCGCCGAAGCCCGTCGCGCCGGCCTCGCGCGGCCGAACCTGTGGTGCTGTCCCGTGTGGAAAATGAACCGGCCGGATCAGAAGGCGGAACTCGGCTGGTGGGGCATGGAACTGGCCAAGCGCCTGGTGGCCAGCCAGAAAGTCCCGATCTTCATCGTCAACGGGGCCGTGGGCGGGACGCGCATAGACGAGCATCAGCCGACGCCCTCAAACCACGCCGATCTGAAAACCATCTACGGCCGCATGCTGTGGCGCGTGCAGCAGGCCCGGCTGACGCACGGCATTCGCGCTGTCCTGTGGCACCAGGGCGAGAGCGATCAGGGCTGCGACGGCCCCGACGGCGGTTACGGCTGGGAGGCCTACCAGCGGTACTTCCTGGACATGTCGGCGGCCTGGAAGCAGGATTTCCCGAACATCCGCCATTACTACATCTACCAGATCTGGCCCAACTCGTGCGGCATGGGCAACGGGCACGGCGACATGCTGCGCGAGGTGCAGCGGACACTGCCGCGGCATTACTCGAACACGGACATCGTGCCTACCCTGGGCATCAAGCCGCCGGGGCCTTGCCACTATCCGCTTGCCGGCTGGACGGAATTCGCCCGCCTGGTGCAACCCCTGATCGAGCGGGACTTCTACGGCAAGGCGCCCGCCGCGTCCATCACGGCGGCGAATCTCAAACGGGCCTACTACACGAGCCCCGCGAGAGACGCGATTGCCCTGGAGTTCGATCAGCCCGTCGTCTGGAAGGGTGAATTGGCCGGCCAGTTCTACCTGGATGGCGGCGCGGGCCAAGCCGCCTCGGGCTCGATCTCCGGCAGTGTGCTCACGCTGCGATTGAAGGCGGCATCCTCAGCGAAGACGCTCACATATCTTCATGAGATGAAGTGGAGTCAGGACAAGCTGCTGATCGGCGCCAACGGCATCGCGGCGCTGACGTTCTGCAACGTGCCCATCGCTACTGCCGAGGAGCATGTGCGATGACCGAGAAACTGCTGTTCGGCACCAAGATTCCGTGCCGCCCAGCAGCGCCGGTCGTTGATTCCCCGGACACTGACGGTGTCGTATGGGAGAACCCGTCGTAGCAGATGGCCGCAGCCTGCTCCAGGCATCCGGCTCGCGTGCGGGGAGAAGATCGCCTCCGCCAGCAAAGTGGTGCGACTCTTGAGGTGCATGATGGCGAGCACCAATACGCTCCGGTGGCCGCAGAAGGTCCAAATCTCCTTCGGGAACAGGTCCGTACGCAGGGGCACATCGGCCTGCCGGGCGAGGAGCTCCGCCCACGTAAAGCCCTTGCGCCCCGGCGAGGGTGGCAGGTTATTGCGCCGCAGGATGCCCACCACGCAGCTCTTCGAGACGCGAAGACCCAGCTTCGCCAGCTCACCACTGATGCGTCGGTAGGCCCCCACTACGACCGCCCCGTGGTTGAGTCGGGGACGACCGAGTCAACCGGGACGGGAACCCCGGCCGAGGTGACTTACTCTCGAGCCGATGAGGAGAGGCCCGGCTGACAGACGGGGTGTATCAGATTTGTTCTGGACCGTTACGACTGGTGGGAAAGGCCGGCGGCGTGTCAACCAGCCTCCCGGAAGGCGAGCACTCAGATTGGCTGCGGAGATATCCCGACACGCAAGTCATTGCTCGTCAATGACATGCAAGAAGCCCACACCGGTGGAGCCTAGCGTGGGCTTCAGTGCAAGACCGCACTCCGGCGACCCCCGCTGGACCGTGGCTCCCCGGGTACAACCCTCTTCACAACTACTCATGTTTCTTCCCATCTTCCCTCGGTCAACCCCTCAAAGACGGAACTCCTTGCTCTGCCTTTGGTTGCATCACGGCGAGTCTGGACGTAGGCTGTCAGCGGCGGCGCTCTGGAATGACCTCTGCGTGCCGCAACCGAGCAACTACCAGCATTCCCAAGAGTAGCTCGGAAGTACCTCGGAAGCCGACATCTTCCGAGTCGACGTCCACGGGTGCACGCGCCGGGCCCATTCTCGCTCTCGCGCGTGGTCGCGCCCTGTCCATACCGGCCACGATCCTACGGGCCGAAACGGGCCAAGATCGCGGGTTCGAAGCCAAGTATGCCCGCGGAGATCGTGGGTTCGAAGCGGGGTCCACGAAGTGCTCACCGCGCAGCTCCCCGACAAGGACTCGGACCTCTCATAGCCGCGCGCGGCGCAGCCGGAGCGCGTTGGTGACGACAGAGACGGAGCTGAAGCTCATTGCCGCGGCGGCGATCATGGGGCTGAGCAACAACCCGAAGAAGGGATACAGGACACCCGCGGCCACCGGCACGCCCACGCTGTTGTAGACGAAGGCGAAGAAGAGGTTCTGCTTGATGTTTCGCATCGTGGCCCGGCTCAGGAGCCGCGCGCGCACGATGCCGCGCAGGTCGCCCTTCACAAGAGTGACGCCGGCGCTCTCCATCGCCACGTCGGTGCCCGTGCCCATGGCGATGCCGACCTGGGCCTGGGCCAGCGCGGGGGCGTCGTTGATGCCGTCGCCCGCCATCGCCACGAGACGTCCCTCGGCCTGGAGCCGCTTGACCTCAGCGGCCTTCTGGTCAGGCGAGACCTCTGCCACTACCTCGTCAATGCCCAGGCGCTTCGCCACCGCGTCGGCCGTGACGCGGCTGTCGCCCGTGAGCATTACGACGCGCAGGCCCTCGGCGTGGAGTGCCCGGATCGCGTCGGGGGTGGTTTCCTTGATCGGGTCGGCCACGCCCAGGAGGCCGGCGGCCTTGGCGTCCACGGCGACGAACATGACGGTCTGGCCCTCGCGCCGCAGCGCCTCGGCCCGGGTCGGCAGCTCGCCCAAGTCCACGCGAAGATCGTCGAGCAGCTTGCGGTTGCCGAGGGCGAGGGCGTGGCCGTCCACCTTCCCTTTCACGCCCTTGCCCGTGGCCGACTCGAAGTCGTGCACGTCGGCCAGCGCCAGGCCGCGCGCTTCAGCGCCCGCCACGATGGCCCTGGCCAGCGGATGCTCGCTGGCGCGCTCGAGGCTGGCGGCCAGGCGGAGCAGGTCCGCCTCCTCGAAGCCCTTCGCCGCCTCGGTCGCGACCAGCTTCGGCTTGCCTTCGGTGAGCGTGCCCGTCTTGTCGGTCACCAGCGTGTCCACCTTCCGCATCACCTCGATGGCCTCGGCGTTTCGGAAGAGCACCCCCAGCGTCGCTCCCTGGCCCGTCGCCACCATGATGGACACCGGGGTGGCCAGCCCCAGGGCGCATGGGCAGGCGATGATGAGCACGGCCACGGCATTGACCAGCGCGTGGGCCATCCGCGGCTCCGGCCCCACCAAGGCCCATACGAGGAACGTGACTGCGGCGATGCCCACCACCGCGGGCACGAAGAAGCCGGCCACCACGTCCGCAAGCTTCTGGATGGGCGCGCGGCTGCGCTGCGCCTCCGTCACCATGTGCACGATCTGCGCGAGCAGTGTGTCGGACCCCACCCGCTCCGCCCGCATGATCAAGGAGCCCGTGCCGTTCACCGTTGCCCCGATCAGGCGGTCCTCCGGCCCCTTCTCCACAGGGATCGACTCGCCCGTGACCATGGACTCATCCACGGCGCTCGCGCCCTCGAGAACGACGCCGTCCACGGGCACCTTCTCTCCCGGCCGCACGCGGAGGCGGTCGCCTGGGCGCACCTGCTCCATCGGCACGTCTTCCTCGGCCCCCTCGTCGCCGACGCGGTGCGCGGTCTTCGGGGCCAGCCCGAGCAGCGCCTTGATCGCCGTGCCGGTGCGGCTGCGAGCCTTCAACTCCAGCACCTGCCCCAGCAGCACGAGCGTCACGATGACCGCCGCCGCCTCGAAGTACACGGCCACCTGGCCACCCGCCCCGCGGAACGATTCGGGGAAGACCCCAGGAAAGAGCGTCGCAACCACGCTGTACACATAGGCCACCAACACCCCCAGCCCGACGAGCGTGAACATGTTCAGGCTGCGCAGGCGCACGGACTGCACGGCTCGGACCAGGAACGGCCAGGCGCACCAGACCACGACGGGCGTGGCGAAGGCAAGCTGAACCCACGCCAGCGTCTGCGGCGAGCCGAGATGCTCCAGCCAATGGCCTGGAATCATGTGCCCCATCGCCAACACGAACACCGGCGCCGTCAGCGCCAGGCTCACCCAGAAGCGCCGGCGCATGTCTCGCAGCTCGCCACTCTCCTCTTCCTCCCCCGCCGTCGGGCCGGCCGGCTCCAGAGCCATGCCGCACTTCGGACAACTCCCCGGCACTGCCTGGCGCACCTCCGGGTGCATCGGGCACGTGTAGACCGCCTGCGAGGCGCCTGCCTCTGTTTCGGCTTCCGCCACCTTGGGCGCACCGGCCTGCGTGTATGCCGACGGCTCCTCCCGGAACTCTGCCAGGCAGTGGCTGCTACAGAAGAGATAGGTTCTCCCGTCGTGGACCGCTTGGTGCGGGCTGCTCGCCTCGACCTCCATGCCACACACGGGATCGGTCGAGACGACGACGCTCGTTCCAGATTTGTCCTTGCCCGACTTGGCACAATGTGGACAGGAATTCATGTGCCGCTCCTTCGCCACGATCCTAGACCCGATGGCGCGCGATGTCAACGGCTGCTGATACCAAACCCCGAGAGCGGGTTGCCCGAATGGTCCATGGACCGGGGCCGACGAGGCCCATCGTCCCACATGCGGCAGGACGACTTCTCAGGAAGGCTCTCCATTGGGGAGCGCGGCCCGATGAGTACCCTCTTCGCTCCCCGCCTTCTGGATGCCCAGGTCGCGCAACGCCAGCTCTACGGACACATAGTCAATCCGCTTGCCGTAGCGCTCGCGCCAGCCGGCCCGCGCCACAAGGTCGCGGACGGGGCCTTTGATGTCGGCGAAGGCGAACTCGACCCCGCGCTCGCGATAGCCCTCCACCAACCGCTCAAGGGCTTCGATGGCCACGCCGTCGATGTCGTTGACGCCCGACATTTCCATGAGGACCCACTTCACGGTCGGCCGCTCGTGGACGTGTCGCCGCAGCCAGTCCTCCAGGAAGCTCATGTTGGCGAAATAGAGCGAAGCGTCCACGCGGACGATGAGCGCCTCGGGGAACGTCTTCGCGCCCGGGAACCGCTTGACGTTGCGGAAGATGCCCTGGTCCTGGACATAGCCCAGCTCGGCCGTATGAGGGTGGGCGCTTCGCCAGATGAAGAGCAGAAGCGACAGCACGACACCGAGCAATACGCCGTGCTCCACGCCCAGGCTGAGCGTGCCGAGGAACGTGATTACCAGCATCCAGCCGTCCGACGGCTTCACCGCGAAGAGGCGGCGGGGCGTCTTGATGTCCACCAGGGCCGCCACGGCCACGATCACGATAGCCCCCAGCACGGCGCTGGGCAGGAAGTGGAACAGCGGTGTGAGGATGAGGAGCGTGAGCAGCACGAGCGCGGCCGTGACGATGGAGGCCAGCCCGGTCCGCGCCCCGGCCTGGTAGTTCACTGCCGTGCGGGAGAGTCCGCCCGTGACGGGATAGCCGCTGAAGAGCGCCGCCGCGACGTTCGACATGCCCAGGGCGACCAGTTCCCGGTTCGTGTCGATCCGGTATTTCTCCCGGGTCGCGATCACCTGGGCGATGGAGATGGATTCCAGGAAGCCGACGAACACGATGGTGAACGCGGCGGGGAGCAGGACGCCGATGTCCCTGGCGCTCCATTCGGGCAAGGAGAAGCCTGGGACGCCGCTGGGCACGTGGCCGACAATCTTCACGCCCTGGGCGTCGAGCCGCAACAGCCACGTGAGCAGCGTGGCCGCGGCCACTACGGCGATGGCGCCCGGAAACCGCGGCAATAGCCTCCTCAGCGCAACGAGAGCGACTATGCTCCCCAGGCCAATGGCCAGCGTGACGGCGTGAGTGCCGCCGATGCCGCGCGCCGTCTCACGCAGAAGCTCGAAGGCCGAGTGCTGCGAAGGCAGCGCAATACCGAGCACGTGCTTGAGCTGGCTCAGGCCGATGAGAAGCGCCGCGGCCGACGTGAAACCGCTGATGACCGCGTGGGACAGGAAGTGGATCAGGAAGCCCATCCGCAGCAGGCCCAGCGCCACCTGGATCGCGCCGACCATCAGGCACAGGAGCAGCACGACCCGAACGTACTCCGTGGAGCCGACCTCGGGCACGATGGCCGAGCACTTGGCGATGACGACCAGCGAGATCATCGCCACAGGCCCCACGGCAAGCTGCCGCGACGAGCCGAAGAGAGCGTAGGCGAGAAGCGGAATCGTAGAGGCGTAGAGACCGATGACGGGCGGCAGGCCGGCGAGCATCGCGTAGGCCATGCCCTGCGGCACCAACATCACCGCCACGACGAGCCCTGCCGAGAGGTCACCGGCCAAGTTGGCCCGACGATAGCTCCGCAGCCACCCATAGGCAGGCAAGATGCGTCCGACCATCCGCCCTCTCCTTGCGCCGCTGTCAGATGCCCGAGATCTCAAGCCAGTAGAGGAGGCCGATCACCGCCAGGGAGACAGGGATGACGACCACCCAGGGATTCACCTGGAGCAGTTGGGGGAAGGTGAGTTCACCGAAGTAGCCTTTGTTCAGGATGCGGCTCTTCAGCCTGGGGTAGAGGGCGGCGAAGGTAGCTGCGCCAATGAGGGCGCCGACCACGCCGCCGAACAGCGCGTCGAGTGCCCCCTGGCCCACTGCGCCCACCACGGTGCCCGGGCAGTAGCCGAGCGTGCCAAAGCCGATGCCGAAGATCAGCGCACCCGGGATCGTGGACCCCGCCGAGCCAGGCTTTATGTGGTGCTGCGCCACGCCAAGGCTGCGAAGCACATGCACGCCGATCATCCCGGTCACCATCGCCGAGAGCATGACCTTCACGACCGTGAAGTCCTTGAGCAGGAGCTGGTTGATGATGACGTCGTAGGTGGTGACCCCGGCCTTCTGGAGCAGGAACCCGAAGGCGAAGCCCATGCCCAGGCCGAGGAGAAGCTGCGTGCCCTTGCGGGAGTGAAGCGTTGTGAGCACCGGGGAGCCTCCTCAGCCCAGAATGACCTGGAAGATGAGCACGGCCGTGACGATGCCGCCGACGAAGAAGCCCACGGCGGCGAGCCAGCCGCTCACGGCGAGCTGGAGTGTGCCGCTGATGCCGTGGCCGCTCGTACAGCCGCCCGCCCATCGGGCGCCGAACCCCATGCAGATGCCGCCGAGGAGGGCCACAAGCCAGCGAACCACGGGGTCAATGCCCGCCTTCGCCGCCCACAGCGGCGGCACCCAGTGAAACAGGAACTCGCCCGAGAGCAGCGACGACGCCACCGCGCCTGCGAGCAGGCCGATGACGAGCATCCACTCCCAGTCCACCACGGGCTTGAACTGCTGGTAGTAGGGCTTTCCGTCGACCTTGCTGCCTCTGAGGAGCCGCTCAATCATCCCTGCGCTGCGGGCGAACGCGGTGGAGCAGCCGAGCGTCTTGTCCGACAGCAGGAACGTGAGCCAGCACAGGACGCCGATGCCAATGCCCACGGCATAGGGCGACCAGCGCCTCATCGTCAGCGGGTTGCCATCCGACTGCCCCGAGCGGGCATCCAACGCAAAGACCTGGGCATCCGGCCCGGGCGGCGGGGCGCCCTTCGCCATCGCCGGCGCCGCTGCGGCCGCGACAATCAGGATTGCCAAGACACATGCCATCCCACGCATCGCAACTCCTCCTGCACGGCAGCCCGGAGAGACACCCGTGACTATTGGCTGACCCGCGGGCCGTGTGTGAGCGCGCACGTGGCGCACTCGGGGGCGAAGCCCGCGGCGACCCACGCGGTCATCCCGCCGGCAACCACGGCGACGTTCTTGAGGCCGTGCTGCTGGAGGATGCTGCCCGCGGTGCTCGCCCTCGCGCCGCTCTTGCACACCAGCGCGATGGTCGCCTCCCGGTCCAGCTCGGCGAACCGCGCCCTCGTGGCGGGCAGCGGCATGTGAACGGCTCCCTCGATGTGGTTCACATTCCACTCGCCGGCTGCGCGCACATCGAGGATCGTCAGAGGCTTCCTGCCCTTCTCGCAGTGGTCGCGCGTCTCGTGCACGGTCATTGTGGGAATATGGTCAATGGGCAGGCCGCTGGCAATCCAGGGGCCCATGCCGCCATCGAGGTAACCGGCCACCTTGTCGATGCCCACGCGGCGGAGCATCGTGGCAATCCCTTGCACCTCATCAGCCGACCGGGTCACGAGGATGATCGGCTTGTCGGGCGGGAGAATCCAGCCGCAGAAGGTGGAGAAGTTATGGGCGGCGTCAATGTTGTAGGCTCCTGGGGTGTGGGCGCCGCCGAAGCTGGCGTAGTCGCGGGCGTCCACCACAATGTGCCCCCGGCCGGCGAGGGCGTGGGCTTCTGTGGGCGACATGGGCGTCGGGGCGGCCATCTCGGCCATGAGGGCAGGGCCGAGGCGGTTGATGTCCGAGCACCGGGCGAAGTGGTCGGGCGCTTCGGGCATGCCGCTCAGCAGCGCCTTGCTGAAGTCCTCGAGGGTCTTGTGCTGGAGGGCGGGGTTGTACGCTCGCTCGTAGCCGATCGTGCTCACGCGCATCGCGCCCATCGCCTTGCCGCATAGGGAGCCTGCGCCGTGCGCGGGGTAGACGAGGCACGTGTCGGGCAGCTTCATGAGCTTCCTATGCAGATTGTCAAACAGGCTGGCAGCCAGTTCCTTCCCCTTGCCGGGGAAGAGGTCGGGGCGGCCCACGTCGCCCACGAAGAGCGTATCGCCGCTGAACACGGCAACGGGCTCCTCGCCGCGCGACTTGTCGGTAACGACGTAGCAGATGCAGTCCGGCGTGTGGCCGGGCGTATCGAGCACCTGGACGTGCATGTCCTCGAGGTCGAAGCCATCGCCGTCGGCCACGGCCACGTGGGTGTACTTGCAGCCGCCGGACTTCGGGGCGTAGATGGCCGCACCGGTCCGCTTCGCCATGTCCATGTGGCCAGAGACGAAGTCGGCGTGCAGGTGGGTCTCCAGAATGTGGGTGATCTTGAGTCCCATCGCCTTGGCTGCGGCGAGATACTCGTCCAAGTCCCGCCGCGGGTCCACGATGGCGCACGTCGTCTTACCACCCAGGAGATACGACAGATGCGCGATGCCCTCGACATAGAACTGCTGCACAAACATGCCCGGCTCCTTTCAGAAACATCCTACAGGTCGGACCGATTCGGGTCGCCGACGCCGACGTACGCACAGAGGCGCGTGGGGCCGCCTGGAACGCGCTCAGCGCGTGCCCCCGCCCCGCCCACCGGGTGACGGATCAGCCGCTGAGACGCCATCCGCCTTCAGTTCCTCTGCCGTGGCCGTGCGCGCGACCGTTCCCGGCGGATGCTGGAACCAGCCTGGGTCCTCGTAGCTGCGCAGGTCCCTGCGCACCTTGAGAACGGTGACCATGCCGCCCATATCAATGAACCCGAAGGGGCCTTTCTTGCCGACCATGGGGATGCTGTTGCGGGTGACGGGCATGCCCATGTCGCCCATTCCGCCCATGCCGTTCTGGCCCATGGTCATGTAGCCGGGGACGATTGCGCCGATCCGCGTGTCGAGGTCCGTGGTATCAATGCCGATCATGTTCGGCGCGTTGTGGCCCATCTGGTTCATTACGTGGTGGGTCATGTGGCAGTGCATGAACCAGTCGCCCTCGTGCTCGGCCAGGAGCTGGATGTCGCGGGTGGAGCCGACGGGGACGAGCACGGTGGTCTCCGGCCACTGGCCGGCCTCGGGGATCGGGCCGCCGTCGGTCGCCACGACCTTGAAGGAGTAGCCGTGGAGGTGGATGGGATGGTGGTCCATGGCGCTGAGGTTCCCGAAGCGCATCCGCACGCGGTCGCCGGCCTTGGCCACGAGGGCGTCGGTCGCGGGGAAGGCCTTGCCGTTGATGGTGAGTAGGTTGAAGTCGCTCATGACCCCGGGATTCGGGCGGCTGGAGCCG
>Ga0307378_10007148_pt1 | contig 15079 bp, 11 predicted proteins | sample UN1MG_FD_202238 | JGI IMG/M metagenome (GOLD analysis project Ga0307378, IMG submission 202238) | Soil microbial communities from Risofladan, Vaasa, Finland - UN-1 | ecosystem: Environmental > Terrestrial > Soil > Coastal area > Acid sulfate soil | place: Finland: Risofladan, Vaasa | collected...
ATCCGCTCGCTGATCTGCGCTTCAAGCTCGGCTTCCTGAACATGTGGCACCAGGTCCAACGTGATGCCTATGGGCGCCTCGTTGCTGGGCAGAAAGTCGGTCAGATACCAGCTCATATCCAGCACCACCGGGCCACCGATGCCGTCGTCGGTAAAGATCATTGCTCCGGCTGTGGTCAGTTTCTTGTTGTTGATGCGCGCTGATAGCCGAACGTCTTGCACCGCCGTGCCTGCAAGCTGCCCAAGCCAGGTCTCGGCCGTTACAAGCGGAACCAGTGACGCTCGCGTTTCGACGATGGTATGGCCGAGCTGCTCAGCAAAACGGTAGCCATCCCCCGTGCAGCCGGTCTGGGGCCATGAAAGCCCGCCGGTTGCAACGATGAGCTTGTCGGCTTGGATGCGCTCCTGCCCCGCGCCGACGACAAATGAGCCGGCTTCCCTGCTGATGCCAACAACCGGACTGCCATATAGAAACTGCACGCCCAGCGCTCTTGCGTGACCCACAAGGGTGTCCCTGACGTCACTGGCCCGACCGGTCGCCGTAAAAACGCACCCGTCCTCTTCGGCTTTCAATCGCAGCCCCAGCTTGGCGAAAAAATCCTGCGCATCCTGCGGCGAGAACCGATACAGCGCGTAGCTAAGGAACTTGCCCTTTGCGCCGAAGGCACGGACAAGCTCTTGGGGTGAGGCCTGGTGCGTAAGGTTGCACCGCCCCGCTCCGGTCATGAGCAGTTTGCGACCTGGAGTCGTATTGGCCTCGACGACCAGCGTGCGTGCGCCCGCTTCGGCAGAGGAAATCGCGGCCATCAGACCCGCCGGCCCGGCTCCGATTATGCAGACTTGCGTTCTCATACAGATTCGCCAGACAACCTAAAGCCACAAATGTAGCCGGTTGAGACGACTGTGTCAAACAGTGCCGGCCGCAATAAAAAAGCTGTTGAAGCGTACCGGAGCAGGGCTTATGATGATTACCGAACGTTTATTGAACCTTTAGAGGAGACACGACAATGCAACATTCGACACTGACCCGCCGGGACCTTTTGAAGAGCGCGTGCGTGGGGGCCTTTGCCGCCGTCATTCCTATTCGCGGACAAGCGGCCTCGGCCGATAAACGCCCGAATATCGTGGTCATCCTGGCCGATGACCAGGGCTGGGGTGACCTGCGCGTCCATGGCAACCTCAACATCGAGACGCCGAACATCGATTCCCTGGCTCGTGACGGAGCCCTGTTCGACCGCTTTTTCGTCTGCGCCGTCTGTGCACCGACGCGGGCCGAGTTTCTCACGGGGCGTTATCATTCGCGCGGCGGGGTGCACGGCGTATCGACCGGCGCCGAACGCATGAACCTCGACGAGAAAACAATCGCCGACACCTTCAAGGCCTCCGGGTACGCAACAGCGGCATTCGGCAAGTGGCATAACGGGACCCAATGGCCTTATCATCCCAACGCCCGAGGGTTCGATGAGTATTACGGTTTCTGCTCGGGCCACTGGGGCCTCTACTTCGACCCGGTCCTCGAACACAATGGGAAAATCGTCAGAGGCCAGGGATACATCACCGACGACCTGACCAACCATGCGATGGCATTCATCGAGCAGAACAAAAACAAGCCGTTCTTCTGCTATCTGCCCTTCAACGTACCGCATTCCCCAATGGAGGTGCCCGACTCGTTCTTCGATAAGCTCAAAGACAATCCCATCAAGATGCGGAACCGCGACCCCGAAAAGGAGGAGATACAAATGACACGCGCCGCCCTGGCGATGTGCGAGAATATCGACTGGAACGTCGGCCGGGTGCTCAAGAAGCTCGAAGAATTGAATCTCGACAAGAAGACCATCGTGATCTATTTCAGTGACAATGGGCCGAATAGCTGGCGCTGGAACGGGGGCATGAAAGGCCGGAAGGGCTCGACCGACGAAGGAGGTCTGCGCGTGCCTTGCATGTTCCGCTGGCCCGGGCGCATCAAGCCGGGCACGCGGATACCTCGAATTGCCGGCGCGATTGACTTTCTCCCGACTCTGGCCGACATGACCGGCGTTCGCGTTGTAAGTACCAAGCCGCTCGACGGGACCAGCGTCAAGCCGCTTCTTTTCGGACAGGCCGACAACTGGCCCGACCGGATGATCTTCTCGCATCAGAGTGGCAAGGTCAGCGTCCGAACGCAGCAATACCGGCTCGACGCGGCGGGCAATCTCTTCGACATGGAGACCGACCCAAGGCAGGACCATGACATCTCCGGCGACAAACCCCAGATTACAGAGAAGCTCAAGAGTGCCGTCGCTCGCTGGAAGAAGGAGGTGCTGGGCAATTTTAAGGACGACCGCCCCTTCTCAGTCGGCTATGCGGAGTTTCCCACCACCCCCCTGCCGGCTCGCGACGGCGTACCTCATGGAAACGTCCAGCGAAGCGGCAAAGCGCCCAATTGCTCGTTCTTCACAAACTGGCTCAATAAAAAAGACGCGATGACCTGGGACATCGAGGTGGCCACCACCGGCGACTACGAGGCGGCGGTTTATTACACCTGTCCCCAAAAAGATGTCGGCTCGACGGTCGAGCTGCGTTTCAATGGGAGCAGGGTGCAGGGCAAAGTGACCGAAGCGCACGATCCGCCTCTGAAAGGCGCAGAATTCGACCGCGTTGACCGGGGCAGTGAGTCGTACGTCAAAGACTTCAAGCTTCTTCGGATCGGGACGTTCCGGCTGCAAAAGGGCCGGGGCGAATTAACGCTCCAGGCGCTGGATGTTCCAGGCAAGCAGGTCATGGACGTGCGCGCGGTAATGCTGACCCTATTGAAGTAAATCGATTTTCGATTTTCAATCGGCACTCGGCTGATATTCAATGCAGGGAGATCAAGTATGAGCAAGCACGGTTTCTGTTCGGCCACAGTCGTGTCGGTATTGTTGCTGCTAATCTTTACCTCATCCGGTCCGGCGTTGGCACAAGGCAAAGATGATGGGAAGCTGCGCATCATCGTCTTCGGTGCACACCCCGACGATTGTGAAATCAAAGCGGGCGGCGTCGCCGCGATGTGGGCGGCCCAGGGACATCACGTCAAGTTCGTCTCGACCACGAACGGCGACATCGGCCACGCCGAAATGGCCGGCGGCGAGCTGGCCAAGCGGCGAACGGCCGAGGTCAAAGCGGCGGCAAAAGTATTGGGTATCGAAGCAGAGGTGCTGGACATTCACGATGGGGAGCTGATGCCCACGCTGGAGAACCGCAAGACGTTTGTGCGCCTGATTCGAGAATGGAAAGCGGATATCGTGATGGGGCCTCGCCCGAACGACTACCACCCGGATCATCGTTACACCGGCATACTGATGCAGGATGCCGCCTATATGGTCACCGTCAGGTTCTTCTGCCCCGACGTGCCGCAGCTTGCGAAGAATCCCGTCTTTCTGTATCTATCCGATGGATTTCAGAAGCCGAATCCTTTCGCGCCGGACATCGTGGTTTCCATCGACGAGGTGAACGACCAGAAGAACAATGCTCTGTGGCTGCTTGAATCGCAGATCGAAAGCCTCTGGGCTACGGGCAACTTCGAGCACGTCGTTGCGGTTCCGAAGGAGCCTGCCGCGCGGGAGGCCCGTCGCAAACAGGTGGCCGAACGCTTTTCCCAGCGCGCCGAGTCGGTCGCCAATCAGTACAGGCCCAAACTGATCGAGCTTTACGGCCAGGAAAAGGGCAAGAAGGTCCGCTACGCCGAAGCGTTCGAGCTTTGCGAGTACGGCAGCCGGGCCTCCGCCGAGAGACTCAAGGAACTCTTTCCGTCCTTTGGCAAATAGATGAGCCACGCCCATGGTGAAGGAGAAAATGTCATGAATGCCAGACGCTCTATGCGCGGCTCCGTTGTCTTGCTGCTGGTGATCTGCACGTTGGTGTCAGCCAGGCAACTTCCCGATTGGACCGGGAAGATACGCAGCGACCATCCACGCCTTTTCTTCAACGCAGAGACGTGGCCCGCCGTCAGGCAGCGCGCCCTCGGCGACGAACGCACGTGGCATCTCGAAACAAAAGGACGCGTGGACCGACTTATGGCCGAATTGGGCAAAGGGACAGAACCCAGAGAACTGGGGGCGCAGGCGGCCTGGGCGGCTTTTGTTTTTCGCGTCACACAAGATCCGAAATACCTGGAGCTGTCAAAGAAATGTCTTGAGACGAGTCTGCGCTTCTACGAAGCGTGTTTCGAGCAGAAGAAATCCGTCAACTGGTATTCGACATCGCGCGTTCACGCCACCCTGGCCTGGGACTGGTTGTACAACGACCTGTCGGAGACCGAGCGGAAGGAATACATGTCTCGCCTTGTTCGGATCATTGACAATGTCTTGGAAATCAAACCGAGCATCTACCGGGAGAACATGTCAGGATACTCGACGGGCTTTTACGGCGTGCGAAACTGTCTTTGGTTCATCGGCTGCACGGCCTTCGGCACGGGAATCGAGCCCAAACTGGTGAATGAGTGGCTCGTATGGGGCCACGATGAAAACCTTAAGATGCTCGAACACCGCAAGAAGGCCTGCGGAGATGATGGCGGCGGCGCTTCGCCCACGCTCGGATACGTCTTCGGCGCCTATCCGTGGGCCGAGCAGAATTTCTCCTACACGTGGCTCTCCAGCACCGGTGAGAACATCGCCCCAGACTGGCCCGCCGGCGCGATGCTGACGAACTACATCATCTGGAACTGGATTGCGGCCGACCCGGCCCCTCTGGAATTCGGCTACGGCGATACGCCGCACACGACCAACAGGCTGCCCGCCGGGCAACTCTATACCCACATGGCCAATATCCGCCATCTGTACAGCGGCGCTGCGCCGAAGGCCGCCGCCCTGGCCCGGCACATACAGCAGATGGTGCCAAGCCAATCCTACTCCAACACCTGGTTCATCTATCCGTTTCTTTTGTCGCGGCTGGATAGCTCGCCCGAGCCGTTTTTCCCGGAGAACCTGCCGAACGCACGGCACTTCGAGACGATGGGGCAGATCTTCATGCGTTCCGGCATGGGTCCGAACGATACGCACTGCCTCTTCTCGTGCGGCGGGACTCTCACCCAGCATCGCCATTACGACGCACTGAATTTCGTGATTTACCATCGGGGCTTTCTGGCCCTCGATTCAGGCACGCGCTACGAGGAATTCGAGAACGGCCAGCACCTTGCCAACTACTACGCCCAGACCGTCGCGCATAACTGCGTTGTCATCCACCAGCCGGGCGAGCCCCCTGCGCCCTACTGGGGCGGCAAAGTCCTCGGCAATCATGGGGGCCAGCACAAACAGATCGGCTCGGTGCTGAAAGGCTTCGAGACAAACCGGGACTACGTTTACGTCGCCGGCGACGCCACGGCGTGCTACCAGCACGGACCTGTGAATCGCCAGGGCCAACCCAATCTCGGGGAAAAATGCGACATGGCGACACGCCAGATAGCATTTCTGATGCCCGACCATTTCGTCATCTTCGACCGCGTCCAAACCACCGACGCCTCCTATCGCAAAGACTGGCTGCTTCACACCGCACACAAACCCACCATCTTCGAGAGGACGATTCGCGCCGACCACGGCCAGGGACGGATGTTCTGCCGGACCTTGCTGCCAGCCGACGCCGTTATCACCCCCGTCGGCGGTCCCGGAAAAGAGTTCTTTGCAGCGGGGCAAAACTGGGACATCGTCTCGCGCGGGCTAAAGCCCGAGAACCTGGCGTTAATGGGGCAGTGGCGAGTTGAGGTCGCGCCCGGCGCCCCGCGCAAACAGGATGCGTTTCTGCACATCATTCAGGTCGGCGATCAGAAACTCCACGCCATGGACGAGACGACGCTGCTCGAAGGCGACGGAACATGCGGGGTCCGCCTGGTTTCGGGCAGCCGGACGTGGGAAGTAACCTTCAATACCACTGATTCGCTGGGAGGGCACATCAGACGCTCCGGCGGACCCCGGAATATCAGTGCCGCTCTGGCCACCACGGTTCAGCCCCAGGTCGGCATACAGGCGAAGACCAACGCAGGTATGACGCACGAGTCGGCCCGGCGAAGAATACCAAAGCGCGAGTTGCCCGAATTCTGGGTCGGCGACATGGACCGCCTGAAACAAAGCCTCTCGAAGCTCAAGAATGCGGAGGTCTCGACCATCGCCGTATCGCCCGGCGACCGGCCCGTACAGCTTGTCACGTTCGGCCCCCGAGAGCAGGCCGGACATAAGGCCAACTTCAACTCCGCCATCGGCGGCCGGGAGCCGGCGGCTTATATGGATAAGGACACTCGGACCAAACCGGTTCTTCTCTTCGTCGGCCCCGTGCACGGCGCCGAGGTGGAGGGCCTCACCGGCCTGGTCAACCTCATCAGCATCATGGAGATGGGACGCGATCTGGCCGGCAGGGACCAATCCGAGCTGCGCGCGTTGGGGCGGCAGTGTCGCCTGCTGATTATCCCGGCGGGCAATCCGGACGGCACAGCGCGCTTCGAGCCGCGCGCATTGTTTGGGATGGAGCTGGACGATCTGCGCTTCTGGGGCCAGGGGACCTGGAGCGATGATACCTTCTGCGGCTGGCCCGAATCCAAGCGCCGCCACCCGATGGCCGGGGAAGGCGTCGGATTTCTCGGCTGCTACTTCAACGACAAAGGCATCAACCCCATGCACGATGAATTCTTTGCGCCGATGGGTCCTGAGGCGCCCGCCATTTTGAAGGTCGCGCGAGAGGAAGGGCCCGACTTGGCCGTATCGCTCCACAGCCATCAGTCGCCTCCGGCACTGCTGAGGCCAGCCTATGTGACAGAACAAATCCAGGAGCAGGTGCGTTCGTTGGCTCAGAGCTGTTACGCCCTGTTGGCGAAGCGCGGGCTGCCCTCTCAAAAGCCCTTTTCCATCACAGCCGAAGGCGGCTCCAACCCGGCGCCGTTCAACCTGGCCAGCGCGATCTACCATACCAGTGGAACGGCATCATTCACCTTCGAATGTCCCCACGGCCTTACAGGCGAAAAATCCTGTCACGTCACAGCCGAGCAGATACTCGACATCCAGCTTACACTCTATGAAGCGATGATGCGCCACGCGATCGAGAAAAAGAAAGCGGGGTAGTGCCGGGGGATGACTCAATACCCTATCGCGCAGCCATCTTTGCGAGGGTCTGAGCCGCCAAAATATCGCCTTGGATTCGCCCGCCTCCATATTCCCTGGTAACCTCCGAAGACGCCAATATCGGGGCTTATCTTGTGGCCCATAGAAGCCAGCGCGGCCTTGACGTCTTGTCCAATGCGCCGTTCGAAGCTTACCGAGCCGCCGGTAGTCATCTTTTGTCCCGTCGGCGTCGAGCTTTCGGAATGCTGCACTCGCGGCTGCTCGCCGGCCTGCTGCGGCGAGAAGCCAAAATCGATAATGTTCATCAACACCTGCACGTGGCCCTGCGGCTGGAAGTCGCCCCCCATGACGCCAAACGAGAAGACAGGGTTGCCGTTCTCGGTGACAAACGCCGGGATGATTGTGTGGAACGGCCTCTTGTGAGGCTCCAGCCTGTTAAGGTCTTTGGGGTTCAGCGAGAACAGTTGCCCCCGGTTCTGAAGGCAAAAGCCCATGCCGTCCGGCACGAACCCCGAGCCCCACGGATAATAGATGCTCTGAATGAGCGAGACCATGTTGCCGTCCTTGTCGGCCGTCGTCAGATAGGTGGTGTCGGAGGAGCTTTTGAGTCTGCCCGGCGCGACGTTTTGAGCGGCTCGCTTGAGATCAATCAGCTTGACACGCTGCCTGGCGTAGTCTTTCGAGATGAGCTCTTTGACCGGGACGTCGGCAAAATCCATGTCGGCGTAATAGACCGCGCGATCCTCGAAGGCGAGTTTCTTGGCTTCGATGAACAGATGCAAATGCTCAGCCGAGTTGGGCGGCATCGAGCCGATATCGAAATGCTCCAGCAGATTCAACATCTGTAGTGCAGCGATTCCCTGCCCGTTGGGCGGCAGTTCCCAGACGTCATAGCCCCGATAGTTCGTGCTGACCGGCTCGACCCAGTTGGCGGTATGCTCGCGAAAATCACGAAAGGAGAACCGGCCCCCGTTGGCCCGGGAGAACTTGACGAGTTTCTCAGCAATCTGGCCCTCATAGAAGACGTCGGCTCCCTCCTTCGCGATGGTCTCGAAGAACCGTGCCAGGTCTTCGTTTCTGAAGACATCTCCAAATCGCAAGGGTTTGCCCTCGGGCATAAAGGTACGAGCCATAGCGGCATTCGACTCGGGGCCCAACGACCACGACTGGGTGATGATGGGCGAAACGGGAAAACCGCCCCGGGCGTATGAAATAGGCGCTTCCAGGACTTTCGCCAGGTCGAATCGGCCCAGCTTTTTCTGCAACACCGCCCAGCCGCTGACGCAGCCCGGCACGCTCCAGGACAACGGCCCATAGAGAGGAATCTCCTTGAGACCCAGCGCGGCCGCCTTTTCGAGGCTCCAATCGTACGGCGAGCGGCCGCTGGCATTAAGGCCGTGCAGCTTTTGTTCCTTCGCATCCCAGACGATGGCGAACAGATCCCCTCCAGGCCCGCACATCATCGGCTCGACCAGGCTCAACATGGCGTTGGTGCAGATGGCCGCATCGATGGCGTTGCCGCCGGCCTTGAGGATATCCACACCGGCCACGCTGGCCAAAGGCTGGCTGGAACAGACGATTCCATTTTGGCAGACGACCGTCGAACGGTTTTGATTCCTGTTCTGAATCAGATTCCTGTCGATAAACATGTTTTCGTCTGCTGCGCCGGTGCGCGGGACTACCGCCGATGACATATCGCTCCTTAGAAGTGCCGATGTGCAGGCACAACCGGCAAGTTTTAGAAATGAACGCCGTTCCATAAGCTTGTGCTCCTGTGAGCCGCGGGACAAGTATCGGGCCTCGGGCTCTCCTGCCCGGACCTTGCCATTGTACACCGCTGCGCGTATGGGTCAAGACCGCGCCGGCACAGAACAACCTGAGAATCGGGATTCTACATGGATAGGAAGTACAAAGAAAAACGGAGCGCAGGATCTAATCTACGCTCCGTGAAACTCAACATAGAGCCGACGAACACGGGAGACTCGCGGACCATTTGCACCCACTCAGGACCGGTCCGTACTCGATGAGTCTCATCAGCCAAAAAACACGTTCGTGTGCCAGAAATGATGCGGCAGACGAACTACTGCTGGTGTGCGAAGACTCTGCGCCTCTGGAACAGGTAGAGGATGACCGCCAAAGTGATCAGACCGACAAGACCATTTTCGCCCAGGTCTCCAATCAGTGTGGTGAGGTTAAGTACAACTCCGCTGAAGAACGGAACTGAGTTACCGAAGAGGATGCCTGCGACAATCCCCAAAGCAACCAACAGCAGAAAGATCTCCGTAATCTCACCAAGCCACTTCTTGATTTCTTCCAGATAATGCATCTTCGACTCTCCTAATTCAGTGTTTTACAAACAGTCCTTTACAAACATCCACGTACTTTTTGTTCGGCCGGTCTTTTTCAATTACTTTAATATTTATGTCCAAAATACATGTAGATTATCGGCAATACGAACGCTCCGAAGGCTCGCCGGACTGAAAAAATACGGCCCCGAAACAACAGGTATCAGTACTGATATCGCAGCAATCACGTGCGGCGGGCCGCTGATGCCGAATCACCTGGACCTCGACCCAAAACTCTGCAATTCGACCCAGCCATATCCAAGGAAGAACACGTCCACGGACCGGAAACCCCATGCCCTCTTTTGGCCTCCTTCTCGGATACCTCTTTTTCCGGGAAGACGTGGTATTTGTTCGGGTTAAAATGGGTAATTTTTATGTTGACTTTGGAGTTAAAATAGGCTATCTTAAATTCATGTTGAGGAGCCTCGTATATTTCGCCCTGAAGATATCGCTCATCGTGACGCTCTGGACCTTCGTTTGGCATTACGTGGAGCCAAGGACCCAGGCCATGCGAATACTCCGAGCCGCACTTCTCGTGCTCGGATTACTGGGCATCCTGGCTATAGTGAGGATCACCGGCGGCTGATGGCGTCTCTGCCGGCGCGACTGCCCCCCTGCCGCTACGTCCTTCAATGCCGCCGGCCGCCGCGCCGCATGACGGAACGCGCAAAGGTGCTACAGCTCTCCATCACTTCTCCAGTGCGACCAGGTCTTCGTAGGTTTCACGTCGTCTGATGATGGAGAACTTGTCGCCATCGACAAGCACTTCGGCGGCTCGACCCCGCGCGTTGTAGTTGCTGCTCATGCTGAAGCCGTACGCACCGGCGGTGAAGACGCAAAGCAAATCGCCTCGTGCAACCGGCGGCAAGGCCCGGTCCTTCGCAAAGAAGTCCGCGCCTTCACAGATCGGCCCGACGATGTCCACCACTTCGCTTCCCTCCGGCTTTGAATCCGAAGCGCGCTGGCGGGGCACAAACTTTTCATCCACCTTCGCCGGCCAGATGAAATGGAACGCGTCGTACAACGCGGGGCGGATCAGATCGTTCATCCCCGCATCGGTAATGACAAACCTCTTGCTGCCTCCTTGCTTGACGTAGAGGACGCGCGTAAGCATGATCCCCGCATTGGCGCAGATGCTCTTGCCCGGCTCCAGCACAAGCCTGATGTCCTTGTCCTTCAATAGAGGCACAATTCCCGCCGCATACTCTGCCGCTGAAGGCACCGTGTCCGACTCGTAATCGGCGCCGTAGCCGCCGCCCAGGTCGAGCGCTTCGACTGTATGGCCTTCGCTTCGCAGCCTGTCAACGAGCGGCAGGATCTTTTTCACGGCCTCAACGTAAGGGTCGATTTTCTTGCCCCCCGTGCCCAGATGTACGTGAAGAGCGCAGATATTGACCGCCGGGTCGTTGCCATAGTCGGAAAAAACTTTCGCCGCCCTTTCGATATCGACGCCAAACTTTGTCTCGCGCTTGCCCGTGGTCAGAAAGATGTGCGTTTTGTAATCCACGTCGGGATTGACACGTAAAGCGACTCGGGGCCGTTTGCCTCGCTGCTTTGCCAGCCGAATCAGGTTCTCCAGCTCCGCTTCGGACTCAATGTTGAAATAGCCGATGCCGGCGTCCAGCGCTTCGAGAATTTCGGTATCGGTTTTTCCGACGCCAGCATAGACGACTTTTGACGGATCGCCGCCGGCCTGCAAGACACGATACAGCTCGCCGCCGCTGACAATGTCGAAGCCGCTGCCCGCCTCGGCCATGAATTTGAGAATGTGGATATTGCCGCAGGCCTTGACCGAGTAGCAGACCATCGTTTCGAGATGAGCGTAGGCCTGCTGGATTTTCGCAAGATGGTCCTTGAACGTGGCCTTGCTGTATATATAGACCGGCGTACCGACCTGGCCGGCGATGAGCTCGACGCTGACGTCCTCGGCAAACAGCCTGCCTTGGGTGTAATTGAAATAGTCCACTTGATGCCCTTCTTTGCACGTTTTGCCCGGAGTTTACGGAACTCCTGGCGCATATCGCCCAATAGTATAAGCCGCCGAGCGGCGATTGCAAGAAGACGTCTGAATCCGGCGCGCATGCGAACGGGCGTCCCGAGCCGGCGCAAAAAAAAACGGAAGGTTCCATCATGTGCGAAAGAACCTTCCATTTATCGCGTAACCGGCCTGAGCCGGCGGCTCGCCATCGCTTTTATGACAAAGACGGGCGAGCTACTGAATCGTTACGCTATTTTTTCTTCTTGGCTGTTTTCTTCTTTGTCGCTTTCTTCTTGGCTGTTTTCTTTTTTGCTTTCTTCTTCGCCATTAGTTGTCACCTCCTTTTGGCTGACTAAAATCCTTTTCAATTTCTCTTCGCGTTACAACACGCGTTTACACTAAGAAACTTCACAAACAAATTACAGAACAAAATAAAAAAAATTCATATATTTTTTTATCGTCTAAAACTTTACAAATACTTGACAGATTTTTTTGCGGGCAACATTTTACACAACCGCGTATATTCTCTACTATAATGCTCTGTCGGCGAAAATCAGAATGACACGTGAAGTGTCTCGCTGTCCGATGGCGCCTTTTATCCATTGCGGTTTTGCAGTGTCTTCGATAAAATTCTTTTGCAGTAACACACAGGTTTGTTGTTAATTGTTTATGAACAAAGGAAAGATAGCATTGTTCGGCGGCACCTTCGATCCGATTCATCTCGGTCATACGATGGTGGCCGCAGAGGCATGCAAGCGTCTCGGCGCAGAGAAAGTCATTTTCATTCCCGCAAAACGTTCACCGTTGAAAGGTTTCCTGCCCAAGGCCGGTGACGCCGATCGATTCAACATGATCGCGCTGGCCATCGCGGAGCAAGAGCGTTTCGAGGTCAGCGACTACGAGCTGAACAAGCCGGCGCCGAGTTACACCCTGGAAACGGTCAGGCAGTTCCAGCAAGAGTACGGCCGTGAGACATCCATTCACTGGCTTGTCGGCGCCGACGGCATCGATGATCTGGTGTATTGGTATAAGATCGTAGAGCTGATCGATGCGTGCCATCTGACGACGATGTATCGGGCAGGCTGCGAACCGCCTGATTTCACCAGGTTTGAGGGCCTTTGGGGAAGCCGGCGGGCCGAAAAGCTCCAGCGAGATATCGTCCAAACACCTCTGGTTGATATCAGCAGCACGGAAATACGAAAAAGGTTAGCGACCGGGCAGGACGCAGCCGAAATGCTGCATCCGGCCGTCGCCGACTATATCCGCGAGCAGGGTCTTTACAGAGCGAACGAACCGCAAGCCAGCGGATGAATGCGGGGCTTACCGCTGCGTCACATTCTGCTCAATCCCCCCGAGCAGCCAATCATACCAAGCGGACATACCTTCGCCGGTCCTGGCGGATAGCGGAAAAATCTCAATGGCCTGGTTCAGTCTGCGGGCGTCGGCCTTCGCTCGCTCGATGTCGAAATCCACGTGCCCGCCCTTCAGCAGATCTATCTTGTTGATGAGCAACACTTTGGCCTTGGCGAAAATCGCAGGATACTTGGCCGGCTTGTCGTCCCCCTCGGCTACGGAAAGCACAACGATCTTGGCGCTCTCGCCCAACGCAAAAGCCGAAGGGCAAACCAGGTTCCCCACGTTTTCGATGACAATCAGATCCAGATCTTCGACGGGCAGCTTCTTCAATGCCTCGCTGATTTGGGCCGCCGACAAATGACATGCCCCGTCGGTGTTAATCTGCAGGACCGGCGCCCCGGTCACCCTGATTCTCTCGGCGTCGATATCGGTCTGTATGTCGCCCTCGATCACGCCGATTCGGGTCTTGTCTTTCAATTCGTTTATGGTCCTGGTCAGAATGGTCGTCTTGCCGGAGCCCGGAGACGAAATCATATTCAGGCACAATTTCTTGCGCTCGGCCAGAAACATGATGTTCTCGAAAGCATACTTTTCATTCTCAGCCAGAATTTTCTTGCCTACATCAATCTTTTCCATCGCTGCCATCCGTTTGAAATTCTATCTGTTCGAGCACCAGAGGCGCATCGGGCAACAGCTCAAAATCCCCACCGCCGCACTGCGAACACTGCGGATGCGAAAACTCGACGTCGAAATCCTGGCTGCAACTCTTGCACCGCGCCTTGAGCGGTTTATGCTCTATGTCAAGCTTAATGCCTTCGAATGGCGTATCTTTCGCAATAGCCTCAAAGGCGAAACAAAGTATCTCATCATTGATGGCATTGAGCGTTCCGCAACTGATCTTCGCGCCGACGGGTTTCGCATTCTGTTTCGCCGATTCCTCGGATATGATCGCCATCAGGCTCTTGGCCACCATCGTCTCGTGCATCAGCATATCCTCGGGAACTCGCGTCCGTATGGCATCTGCACGATTCTTCTTCCGCCGATCCGCGTTTCCATCTCTACAACGGGCACGTCGCTTGTTTCTATGACCTCGCCTATGATTTTCGCATCTTTTCCCAAAGGATGATTTGTGCACATGCTCAGGCACCGGTCGGCGGACTCCGGCGCGACAACGGCGACGAATTTGCCTTCGTTGGCGATTGTCAGCACCTCGAAGCCGAGCATGTCGGCCGCGGCCTGAACGGCGGGCCTGACCGGGACGTCCTTTTCGCGGATTTCGATGCTCAATCCAGCACCTCGGGCGATCTCATTCAGCGTTGCCGCCAACCCGCCGCGAGTCGGGTCTCGCATGAATTTCACCCCCGTCGCGTTTTCGAGAAGCTCGCATGTCAGCGGCGCCAGGGCCGCACAGTCGCTGGCCAGTTGCGATTGAAAGCCCATATCCTGCCGTTGAGAGATGATGGTCATGCCGTGATCGCCGAGGGTGCCGTTAATGAGGATCTTGTCCCCGGCGGCGATTCTGGCAAAGCCCAAATCCGCGCCGGGGATCCGCACGCCTATTCCGGCCGTATTGATGAAGATTCCGTCGGCAGCGCCGGCTTCAACCGTCTTGGTATCACCGGTTACGATATCGACGCTGCTCTGGCGCGCCGTATCGGCGATACTCGCCAGAATCCTGTCCAGCAATGCAATTTCAAAGCCATCTTCAATGATCAAGGATAACGCCAACGCAGCAGGTCTCGAACCGGCTACGGCCAAGTCGTTGACCGTCCCACAGACGGCGAGCTTGCCGATATCGCCGCCGTTGAAGAACAGCGGCTTGACAACATAGCTGTCCGTCGTGAAACACAGCGAGCCTGAGGCCAGATTCAGTCTCGCCGAATCACCCAATTCAGCCAGAGTGTCGTTTTTGAAATTAGGTAGAATATGGTGACGAATCAACTCTTCCATCAGTTGCCCGCCGCCTCCGTGCGCGAGCAGGATTCTATCGTGTTTGCTCGCCCTCATGGTATGTGTCTCTTCTGCTGGCCATACTTGAACCATGCCGCACAGGCCCCTTCCGAGCTAACCATGCAAGGCCCCACGGGTTCTTGCGGCGTACAGCTTTGGCCGAACAATGCGCATTGCGGCGGATCAATCAATCCGCACAGGACCTCGCCGCATCGACAGCCTCTTTGTTCTTCGGCGGGCACTTCGGTTATATCAAATCGCCTGAAAGCATCGAACCGCTCGTACTTGTCTTTCAGTTTAAGCGTGCTCTTTTCTATCTTACCCAACCCTCGCCAGTACCCATCCGCCGCCTCGAAACACTCTTCGATGACCCGTTGCGCGGCGGCA
>Ga0307378_10007150_pt1 | contig 15079 bp, 8 predicted proteins | sample UN1MG_FD_202238 | JGI IMG/M metagenome (GOLD analysis project Ga0307378, IMG submission 202238) | Soil microbial communities from Risofladan, Vaasa, Finland - UN-1 | ecosystem: Environmental > Terrestrial > Soil > Coastal area > Acid sulfate soil | place: Finland: Risofladan, Vaasa | collected...
CTCGAATAGATCGGATTTCCTCAACTGCCTGGATGAGAAAGTGCCGGAGGAAGTGATGGCGCGAATGTGCGCGAGGCAGCATAATGTGTGGGAGACGGCGTTGTGGGCGCAGACGTCTGGGAGGAAGTTGATCGCGAGGGATGGGCACTATCGGCTGGTGCCGGAATCGGCGATTCGGAGGTCGGACACTATTCTGCCGAACGATCTCGACCCCTGCAAGATCGAAGTTCGGGATGATGGTCGGTTCACCTTCGAGAAGACCGAGCGGTCGAACTTCCTCATCTACGACCGCAGCGACCCGATTCTGAACGAGAAGGCAATGCGGGAGGCACTCCCGGCACTGTATGAGTCTTTTCGTCCAAGGATAGCACTGAGATGAGATGGATTATCCCCGTATGCCTGATCCTACTCACCGTTCTGAAAGCGGAGGCTGATATGCCTGCTGTGAAACTCACGCCCCAGGCGGGGCGGATCAGTCCCATGCTCTTCGGCGGCTTCATCGAACTGCTGGACGACCTCGTCCCCGGGATGTGGGCCGAGATGCTGAACGACCGCAGTTTCGAGGGAGTCACCAGGCCGTCGAGCTGGTGCTACTACGACGGTGCGCCGAATTTCTGTGATCGCGAGTGGATCGGGGCGGACTATGACACCGGGAATCCGTTCAATGGCTCTCGAAGTGCGAAACTCACCGGCTCGCTAACTCAATCGGGGCTGGCGGTCAGGAAGGGCATGGCTTACCGGTTCTCCGGCTACCTTCGAGGAGACACGCAGGCGGAGGTCATCCTGAAGGCGCTGCTCCCCGACGGCAAGTGGATGGAGCTTGCGTCGGCGAAGCTCCCTAAGGCGACAGGTCAATGGAAGAAGTACAGCGCGAAGTTGACCTCCACAGGGGCTTCCGACCGTGCGGTATTCGAGATACGTGCCACGGGAAACCTGTGGGCCGACAAGCTCTCATTGATGCCCTCGGATAACGTTGATGGTTGGCGGGAGGATGTCGTGCAGGCGATCAAGGATGCGCACCCGGCGATCATTCGCTGGGGCGGGTCGGTCTGCGATCCGGGCGGATATCGGTGGAAGAACGGGATTGGAGATAGAGACCGTCGAGTGCCGTTCCCGAATAAGGTTTGGAAACGGATAGACTCGAATGACGTTGGGATAGACGAGTTTTGCCGGTTTTGCGAGCTTGTGGGCGCGGAGCCATTGATCTGCATCAGCTTCTCGGACGGGCCTCAGAGCTCGGCCGACCTGGTGCAGTACTGCAACGCGGGCGCTGACAATGAGTGGGGAGCTAAGCGGGCAGCGAACGGTCACCCGAAGCCATACAATGTCAGGTACTGGCAGCTTGGCAACGAGCTTGGGAACGCCGACTACGTCAATGCCCTGCCGGGGTTCTGCAAGGCGATGAAGCAGGCCGATCCGAAGGCGGTCCTGATGGCATCGTTCCCCTCGCAGGAGATGATTGATAAGGCCGGCAAGGACCTCGATTACATCTGCCCGCATCATTATACGCCGGACTTTGGGGCTTGTGAGGCGGATTTCGAAAAGCTGACGGGCATGCTGAAAGGCACTCATATCAAGATCGCAGTCACGGAGTGGAACTCGACCGCCGGCGACTGGGGCTTGGGGCGAGGGAAGCTGATGACTCTCGGCGGGGCGCTGCTCAATGCGCACTACCTGAACCTGCTGATGCGTCACTCGGACATGGTGGACATCGCCTGCCGGTCGAACATGACCAACAGCCTCTGCAGCGGGATGATCGCGACAAATGCCGCGGGCCTCCTCAAGCGCCCGAGCTACTATGTGATGAAGCTGTATGCCGACCATGCGAAGCCTGTGCCCGTCACCGTCGAGAATGCGCCTGAGGGAGTGGATGTCTTCGCCTCGAAATCGGAGGATGGTAAGTCGGTTTGCATTTTCGCCGTGAACATGAATACCAAGCCTGTGGAATTGGGACTGGGCGATCTCCATGCCATCGGCGGCGAGCGAGTGTGCGATACCCTCGATCAGCGCCAGGCGGACGTGATGAACCATTGGGATGCGCCGGATAGGGTCAAGACCGTGGAGTTCAAAGCCACCGGAAGCACGGCCACCCTCCCCGCGCTTTGCATCTCGGCAATCGAGTGTGGAGAGTAGTCGCTACTCGATCTCCTTGACCGGCTTGCCCATGTACTTGAGGCCCAGGGGGCTGCGCTTGCCTATGAGCGGTGACCAGGGCTGGAGGTGGAAGCCGTTCGGGCCGAAACCGATGCCATAGTACCCGGTGAAGAGCGCCAACTGCGAGTAGTAGGCGTCCGTGAGCATGCCCTCGTAGCCGGACGGAGTCCCGTCCCAGCGGGTCCATTCGCCGCCGTGCCCCACCCCGTTCTGGAAGCCGCCGTTTGCGTAAGTCTTCATCATCGGCCAAAGGATTCGGTCGGCCTCAGCTTTGCGCCCAAGTTGACAGAGCGCCTGGATATAGTAGTAGGCCTGACAGGCGCTTGCGCCGCCGTTCTCGAAGACGCCGAAGGAATCAGTGCCATCATCCTTTTGGGGTGAGCCGAGCACCCCCACCCCATACTCGCTCTTGGGGATGGGGATCAAATTTCCAGGCAGGCCGAGGTCGAAGCGGGAGTAGCCGACCTCCTTCATCTTCGCCTCGATGCGATTGACGATGTCATTGGCCTGCTTCTCGGGCACGAGGCCGTTGATGATCGCGATTCCGTTCACCCAGACGAACCAGTAGTCGTGGAGCTTGCCCCGACGGATCGGGGTGCTCGCTCCGGCGGCACCCTCGGAGTCCTTCCAGCCGGCGAGGATGCCCGTTTCGGGATTCAGGAAGTTCGGCAGATAGGCGGCGTGAATCTTCTCTGCACGGCACTGGTAGAGCGCTGATTTGCCAGGACTTCCGGCCAAGCCTTCGATATCTGAGAGGCAATTGAGCGCCCGGTATGCGAGCGCGCAGGCGTAGGCGTCCTCATGGCCGAAGTTGATCTGATCCCACCAGTTGCTGCTGGGAAACCGGAACTTGCCCCGAATGCCGGCATGCACCGACTCGGGGAGGCCGTTGCCGTTTCGGTCCTGGCGCTCCATCTCCGAGGCAATGCGCTCCAGGTGAGGCAGCCAACGGCGCAGGAGGTCCAGGTCGCCGGTGACTCGGATCACGTCCCACGCGGAGATCAGGAGCGAGGGATACGTATCCATCTCGATGTTCTCCCACCCCACCCCGTAGCCTTTCGCGCCGGCCAAATAGCGGTCGAGGGATTCGCGAACGACCTGCATGGCCTCGATTCCACCAGGCAATGGTGGGGTGAAGACCGCCTGGTCAGCGTACTCGTGCATGCAGAAGATGCAGTTGTCGCTGACGATGTTGTTCGCCAGGATGCCGATGTCCGGCCGGTACTGGAAGGTGTTCAGCCAATGGCGAGGAAGTGCTGCCAGGCGTGGATCGGCGAGTGCGGGCATGGATGGACATGCCTCGACGGACGAGGTAATCTCCAGACTGGATGTCCCCTGATCGAGCACGTACAGGCCGTCCGACCGCTTGGCGGCATCTCCCACCAGTGTGCAATTCCATTGCGCAAGATGACGCAGGGGTTGGCCGATGAGTTGGCCGTCGCCCTGGATGAGCAGAGTGCCGTAATCGGAGGCGTGAAGCAGCACGGGAAATGGCGCGGGTATGCCGGGCTTGGGATTCGCCAGGGGCGCAACCGGCGTCTTGGAGACATCGAAGGCGAACCGGATGCCAGGCGGATTCCCGAGGAGACTCCTCTGGGGCATGGTGCAAGTCATCGCCATTTGAAAACTCTTTGCCTCAATGAGGATTTCCCATCGAGCCGGGATGCCCGATAGAGAAGTCCCATATCGCACGACATTGCCGTCCAACTCGAAGCTCGTCGCACCCTCAGAAATCTCGGGAAACGGTAGCTCCAATGCCGGGCGCCCGCCATCGGGCTTCAGGAGATTCTCCTCCACCTTGCCCTTGCCAAGGCTGTCCCAGCAGAGGGCAGTGATTCGAGGCTCTTTCCGAGAGAAGGCAATCCTAAGCCAGTTTGATCGGAATTCGACCTCGTCAGCGCTCTGAGTGATTCTTACGCCGGTCGGCTTCGTGGACTTCAACTTGGGGCCAGGGAGTTTCAGCGGTTGTGCAGCGATGGGTGGCCTTTCTTGAACCACGTACTCGCCGAAGACCTCGATCTCCGAGACCTGAGTATAGTTGGGGTTCTGCACATTGGAAGAACGCGTGATCCTCAGCCGGAAGTTGTCCGTCATGACCGGGGCAAACTCGAAAGTAGACTTGCCGCCGCCCGTCGTCGAGAACAGCTCTTGGAAGGTGAAGCCGCCGTCGGTGGTATACTCGCCCACCAAATCGAGGGGCTGACCGAGGACATCCGCCAGGTGAAGTGCAACTCGCGAAATGCGCGCCTGTTGCCGAAAGCGAATCCACAGCCAGTGAGGATGGGGCTTCTCGAGGGCCGCGTGCCACCGGTTCGAGCCGACGAACTCGCTGGGAAAGACCCACTTGCCGTCAATCGCCTTGGCGGCGCTGTCTCCGCCGTATTCCGAATCGGCGACCGCCATTCCACCCAGAGCGACATTTGTCTCTTGGGCGTATGAGCCACATACGCACGCGAACAGGGGTATTGCCAAGAGCAGCTTGATGTTCATTTGATCCTCTTGTAGGCGATAAGCGCGGAGGACGGCCGGTTCTCCAATGTGACGAGGTATCCGTCCATGAGTTCCTTGCCGGTGAACTCCGAGGTCTCCCCGGAATCGAGGTCGGTGAGCTTGTACCGGGCGTTCTTGTCCAGCCCCACGAGCTTGAGGCGGGAGGATTCATAAGGACTCTCCGGCCGGCGAAACGCCTGAACCATCCCCTCGCCAAGGTCGGGCCGGTCGAACTGCCATGCGATCCATTTGTCGCTCGCGAGGCTGTATGGCGTGAGCGGGTAGTAATCGCCATAGTAGTAGTCCGCCACCTGCCGCCACTGGGCGATCAACTTGCGCAGGAGCGGCCAGTCTATGTCCGTGCGGCGAACGTCACAGCCCAGGGTCGTGTTCGGGCACATGGTGCTGTGGAAGATGTAGGTATCGAAGTTGATGAACCCCGTGCCGTAGTAGGGCAGCCAGGACGCCAGGCCGTAGGTGTGACCCTGTTCCCCGACGGGATCGAAGATGTAGTCGCTCCTCAGTAGGGGGACGCTCCGGCGCATGGTCTCCAGGTCATTCCGATGCCCGCCCGAGGCGCAGGAATCAATGAGCATGTTCGGACGCCGGCGACGAAGCTCATCCCAAAAGGCGAGGTAGCCCGTGACGTACTTAATCTCGGTGATCCCCTGCCTGTCATCCGAATCGTTCGCCCGCCAGTACCCGAGCGGATCAATGTTGTAATCCTGGCGGTAGGCATCTATCCCCTGCTCGGTCATGAGCTTGTCGGTGTGGTCGGTGACCCATTTGCGCGCCTCGGGATTGCCGAGGTTGAGGAGCTTCTGCCCTTCCTTGCCCAGGAGCCACTCGGGATGAGTCTCATAGAGCCAGGAGCCGGGGGTCACTCGCTCGGGCTCGAACCAGACGATGCTCTTGATGCCCTTCGACCGCGCGTAATCCGTGACTGCGCGAAGTCCACCTGGGAAGCGAGTGGTATCAACCTCCCACGTGCCGGTGGACGTCCAATCACCCTTGTTCGGATACCAGCCGGCGTCCATCCACCAGTAATCGAGCTTGATGCCTTCCTTCGTGTAGCCGTCAATGAAGAGTATCTCGTCCGCCTGATTGCAGAGCAGGCCGGGATAGTGGTTTCCGCTGACGGCGGGCATCCCTGGCGCGGGGAGCTTGCCGCCGGGTCTGGGGAGGTTGTGGGCGATCATCCATCGCCGCCAGACGTTCTGCGAATGGACGCGGTCGCCCTTCCATGTCTGCAGGACGATCAACGGGGTGCGGACTTCCTCGCCGGGGTGGAGCCTAAAATGAGTCAATTCCTGGCCGGCATGAACGGTCAGGCCTTTCTCGTCGCGCTTGAACTCGGCCATCCATTGACCCGGCCAGCCGACGACCGCGATCACCCCTCCGCCATCTAGTTCGATGTTGAAGTAGGGAAACACCAGGCCGAGCGGGCGACCACCCGGCGGGGCGAATCGCAGGCTGTCACCGGGCTTGAGGGGAGTGTCAATCGGCGCGAAGTCATCGGGCGCGACGCTCGTCCCCTTGTGATGGTGGAGGACGAAGTCCTTGCCCTCCAGGCGCATGTCGAGGGGCAATACGTCCGAGATGATCGGCGTATCGGCAGTGCCGGTATTCTTGAAGTAGACCGTCCACTCGATGGTGGGGAAGTCGCTGTACTCGATGGCGACGCATCGGACGACGAGGCTGGTCTTAGTGTCCGAATAGGTCAACGTCCGCTGAGTTCGGTTCTTATCGAGCTTCTGCGACGCACTCGCGGGTTTGGCGACGAAAGGCTTTCCGTCATAGTTGAAGGAGAATTGTGGTGATAGGGCCTCAGATGCATTGGCCAAGAAAACCACCCCCAGGATTAGCAAGAAGATTTTCATCTCGGATTGAGGCTCGAGAAGTCGGTAAAATGCTCTGAGCACGAGCCGTGCTTCACAAAGAGGATGCTGAATTTCGCCTCCGAGGTGCGCCGATCAGCTCCACGATGATCGTGTTCTCGCCCTTGAGGATCGGCACATCGTGGATGTGCGCATTCTCGGCGGTCCACCAATCCACGTTGTCCCGCTTGCTGACGAGCGCGCCATTGATCCAAAGGCGATAGGCATCCGTGTGGCCGACGAGCACCCCGACCTTGCGATCCTCGGGCGAGATCATCCGCCGAACCATGTAGACCGCGCATGGCCCCTGGAAGCCGACCGCATCGTTGACCGACATGAGGTCCTCGTAGAAGTTGACCGTCCGACCCTCCTTCGAGGCGTCGCCGGTGATCGGCGGGCCGGTTAGCTCATCGAGGGTCATGTATTTCTTCTCCAGGTCAACCCGCGTGTTCAGGTGATAGAGTCGCCCGTAATCAGCCTTTCGGTCCCTATCGTCCTCTCCGGCGGGCGGAATTGACGGGTAGTTTTCCCAGAACGGGCCGAAGACCCGCCAGACGCTCGCGCCGACGAGGCCGAACTTGTAGCGTATGTCGCTGAACCGAACCTCGAAGAGGTTGGTCTCATTCAGGACTTCGATGTCCGCCGGGACTGAGATCGTCAACTCCCAGGGCATAATGCCGGGCAGGAGTTCGAGATCGGCGGAGGCATGATCAATCCGCCAGCCCTCGGGGATGCTGATGGTCGCCTTGCCGGAGATTGGTTTGTCAGCCTCAAAGAGCACCCTGATGGTCTTGGTATCCCCTATTCCGATCGCGGGGATGCCCTGGTAGTCAACGGTGATTCGGACGGCCGGACGAGGCGTCAATTCGATGGAGGGCGGCTTCGGAGCGTCGGTGATAACGACATCCTTGTTCAGGTGCTCGGCGAAGTGGAGGCCCATGAGGCAGGTGTCTTCGGCAAGGTCACGTACTCGGTCCGAGCGCCTGGGAGCATCAACGCCAAGGATGAACCCCTGATCACCGAGCCCGTGCTTCTCGATCAGGTAATCCGCGCCCTGGATGATCCCCAGGATCGAGCCCGCCGTCGCGCAAGTGCAGTCGGTGTCGAATCCGCAGTTCAGGGCGATCATGGTGGTGTCAATCAAGTCCATGCCGCCGAAGTAGAGCGCCAGCAGCGTGATGCCGATGTTCTGATACATATTCGTGCAATCGGGATGGCCGTAGTCGCGGATGATCCGCCCTCGGACGTAGCGCCAGTCGGACGATGACTTGCACCATTCGCGGACATCCCTGATAAGCCTTGACACCTTGGAATCCTGGGGAATCAGCCCCAGGCCGATGTCAATCAGCTTATCGAGGTCATGCTCGAAGAAGGTGGCTGACTCCAAGCCTGCGAGGAATTGCTCGGCGAGGACCGAGTTGCCCGCATGATCGAGGATACCGTCCTTGGCGGCGAGATCGGCCGCCAGCCGGGGATTTCCCGGCGAGATGCAGGCCCAAATCTCCGAGCGGATCGGGCAGCCCATGCCCTCGATGTAGTAGCGATTGTTGAACGCGCCGGACATCGGCGGGTGGATGCCGCGGGCGTAGTTCTTCTTGAAAAAGGCATACTCGCCGGGCGCATAGCGGCAGCGGTTCAGGAAGGCGTCGGCCAGGTCGTCCGAGGTGAAGTTGATCCCCTTCTCCTCCAGCACCGAGAGCCAGAGCACCTGGAGATCGAGGTCGTCATTGGGAAGCATGCTCTCAATCATGGAAGGCGCGAACTTGATGTCGAACAACTCCTTCGCGCCTTCGTATGGAGCGCCGATAGTACCGGCGACGCACTTGCCGATCCAGCAGCCGTAAACCCGATTGAGATAGTCTTTATAGGCGATTTGCATCAGTCCGTGTGCCTGAAGAAGTGCCAGCCGCCGATGTTCTCGGGATTGCCCTTGTCGTCGGGAAGCAGCTCCTGATAGTTCTCGGCTGCCTTGCGGAAGGCATTCGCATACTGATCAATGATTTCGGGCCGGAAGTGCTTGAACCAGGGGATGGAGTACGCCCGCGCGCCGATGGACTCGCTGACCGGGAGGTCGCCCTTGTACTGGCGGAGATCGCGGTTGGAGTTGGCGATGCGGGTCGGCTTGCCGTGGCCGTAGATATCGCACTCGGTGAAGACCGGATGGAGGTGGAGGTTCTTGTTCACACCAGGCTTCGTATGGCAACCCTCGGCGGAAACCGCCTCGCAGAACCTGGTGACCGACAGCCCGCCGAGTTCCTCGGGCACGTAGACGCCATGAGGCGCATACCATCCGCCTTTGGTGCAGCCCGAGCCCTTCGGCGGCCGCTGACCCCGAAGGCCGGGGACGCCCTCGATCTGATCCCAGAAGTAGTTCATGGCCTTGTCAATCTCGGCCATCCGGGCGTCATAGTGCTTGAGCTGGACTCTCCCGACGGCCGAACTCATCTGGTGCATGCGATACTTGTAGCCGCCAAGCGGGATTCCGGCATATTGCTTCAGGTACTCGGTCTGGATGTTCTGCCCATATCGCTCGTAGAACCCAAATGCGACCGCTCGCTCGTAGATCTCGAGGTCGTTGGTATTGAGGATGCCCGCTTCGCCGATGGGGAGCGACTTGCCCGACATGAGGGACATGCCGGCGACGTCGCCGAATGTGCCGACCTTCCGCCCCTTGTAGAGGCTGCCGTGAGCGTGGGAGACGTCCTCGATCACCTTGATGCCATGCTTGCGGGCGATCGGCAGGATGCGGTCCATATCGGCGGGATAGCCGAGGTAGTGGACGACCATAATGGCCTTCGTGCGGTCTGTAATCCGATGCTCGATGTCATCGGGGTCAATGCATAGAGTCTGCGGATCAACCTCGCAGAAGACGACGGTCGCGCCAAGTGAATAGACCTGGAGGGCCGAGGCCCAGTAGGTCACGCTGGGGCAGATCAGCTCATCGCCGACGCCCAGCTTGCAGCCGAACATGGCGCTTTGGAGGGCGGCCGTGCCGGTGCTGAATCCGAGGGAATACTTCACGCCCAGCCAGGCGGAGAACTCCTCCTCGAAGAGCTTCGTGAGATCGGAGCCGGACATTGCGCCGCGCCGAAGCACGTCAAGGACGGCGGCTTCGTCCTCCTCAGTCACGATGGGCCAGGTGAACATGTCCCCGGGTTCGCAGTCAACGGCGGGCTGTCCCCCAAGAATCGCAAGCTTGCTTGTCATAAGAATCCTCCACTCATCCAGGCTTTCACTATGTTAGCGGTGGACGGGCAAGATTCCTTTGGACAAGACAAAGCGGAGTACTGGAGTGCTGGAGTGATGGAGTACTGGGACGGGATGATGGGGAGACAGCCGCCGATGAACGCCAATAGTCGCCGATTCGGAAAAGCATCCAACCCCTATGGAGTGCTCAAAGCGGAGAGAAACGGAGCTTTCGCTTTGGCTTATGCCGGAGGCATCCTTTCTCAGCCGGAGAGGAACCGAATCTCACCCGGTTGGAACGCTTGCAACCCGGTTAGAAACGCTTTCTCACTGGTGAGAAACTCTTCTTCACCGGTGAGATACTTTTTCTCACTGGTTAGAAACCCTACTTCACCGGTGAGATCCGCGTTCTCACTAGTGAAATACGCTTCCGCACCGGTGATTTACGGCATTCTTCAGCGTTGCGAATCGTCCAATGATTGACAGCTTGGTAGTCTGCCTGCTATAACTGTGCCATAAGGGTTGTATTTGCTCTCTAGGCGGTGAACAGGTGAGCGATAGTTTCAAGTACGACGTATTCCTTAGCCATAGTTCGAAAGATAAGCCGGTAGTGCGTGAGCTCGCCCAGCGTCTCGAAAACGACGGCCTGAAAGTATGGCTGGATGAATGGGAGATCTGGCCAGGCGACATGATCGGGCTGAAGATCGAAAAAGGGCTTGAGGAATCCCGTACACTCATCTTGATAATGTCAGAGAATTCGTTCGCTAGTGAATGGGTGACTCTCGAACGCCATACTGCTCTGTTTCGTGACCCAACAAACGCAAAACGCCGCTTTGTTCCGCTACGATTGGATGATACAGAGCTGCCTGAAATCCTTCAGCAATTCTCTTATGTAGATTGGCGCAAGCGATCTGATCACGAGTATGGCAGGCTGCTGGCCGCATGCAAAGTAGGCAGGCGATCAAGCAAACCCAAACGCAAGCCCTCAAAGAGACTTCTGGCTTATCAAAGCAAGGGTATAGAGGCATTCATCGCAGGAAGGTTTGAGGAGGCGCGGACTGCCTTCGAGAACGTGTGCAGGCTTGCGGAAGCTGGCAATCATCTGTCAGAGAGAATAAAAGCAAAGACCAATCTCGCGGGAATACTCTGGTATTTCGATAGGAATCCGAAGGGTGCGAAGCAGGTCTTGGAAAGCTGTCTTGAGGAGCTACGGGATACCGATCTAGATAATGAAAGGGCAGGGGTACTTTCTCAACTCGGCGCGACAATGGGGATGCTCGGCGATTTCGATCAGGCCGAGAGTCTCCTAAGGCAGGCTTTGGACCTAGAGCGCAAACTCGGACGCAAGCTGAGTGAGGCCAATACGTTAGTACAACTTGGCTGGGAGATAGGACATTGTGGAGCCTCGCAGGAAGTCCTGGAGCTGAATAAGGAGGCGATGAATTGCTTTCTGGTTATCTACCGCAGCGGCGATATTGACGACCGGGATGATGCTATCCAAGGCATCGCTCAGTGCTATTTCCAGAGAGCGAAGGTTTACCAACGCGAGGCAAAGGTTGAGGAGGCGGAGGCGAATCTCGTAAGTTGCCTGGACTGGCAGCGCAAGATCGAGCCGAACCATGAACTGGCGAAGGTTCTGCGGGAGTTAGCCGGGTTGAGGTTCCATCAGCAGAACTGGGATGATGGCAAGCAGTATCTGACTGAAGCAGCAGATATATATCACTCCCTCGATCACACACTGGAGGAAGCCCGTTGCCTAGACCTGATAGGGCGTGCATACTACAGTCTAGGAAGGCGAAAGGAGGCTATGGACTGCTGGGGGTCTGCAGCCAACACGGCAGCAAAGGCGAAAGATAACGAAGAAGCAGGGGAGTTCTGCCGAAAGCTGGGCGTCCTTCTCCTTGAAGATGGGCATGTCGAGGATGCAAAAGCGGTACTCCAGACAGCTCTCGATATGGCAGTGAGAGAGGAGGAACGCGCTGTCTACCTGTCTTCCTTGGCGCGGGTTGCCGAGGTAGAACACAATCCCGACGAGCGAGACAGGCTGCTCAGGCAGGCGATCAAGTCCGCGAAGGATGCACTGCCTGGGGTCACACGCCCGCCTGACCGCGCGCTGCTGGTCCGGGACATCGGCTGCTACTACCAAGAGCTCGAGGAGCATGCCGAGGCGTTGGAGTATTTTCAAAAGGCAAGGCAGATCTACGATTCCATCCCCCATGTAAGAGGCGTCGCCGAAACCCTTAACGTCATTGCTCATCTCAAAGGTCGCCTGGCAAGATGGAAAGAAGAGCACGAAGACTGGGTAGAGCTTAGGAAGTTGGTGGATAACACGCCGCACTACGATCTCATCGCTGTCGCGGACATAAACCTGGCGATTTTCGAGTGTCGGAACGGAAATCTGGCGGAGGCGAAGCGACTCTTCTCATCCGCGGAGAGGTTGTGTAGGAAGCACCGGCTTCCGTTTCTCTCGGACGCCGAGCTTAATCTCGACGGGGTTGAAGCCGCTCTTGCTATGCAGATGCCTCCTGAGAAGCGCATTGACGAACTCATCGAGGAGCTTTATGGCCAGCTGGCCATGTGTCAGCAGAACAAAGAAGGTTACCTGCGATATTGGGCTTTCAGCCGTCACCGCGAACTCGTGCGAAACCTGCGCGGATCAATCGGCCTGAACCTGTGGATTGTCCAAGATGACTTGAATGAATTCTTCTCACTTACGACCCGATTCGGCAGTTACGTCGATTGGAGCTTCCTCGCCATTCCATCCAATGCGGCAGATGTTGTGTGGGACGAGATACCCTTCTCTAAGAAGATGGGGTACTACCCATCTACAGGGTTCCTGGTAGTGAGGAAAGAAGAGCCAAGCAGGGCCGTGGGGTTACCGCCGCCGGGAGACAATGAACATGGGCCGGAACCAACCGTCCACGACGTCGCGGATTTCCGTTATTCCCCAGTCGCTCAAGGCGGAACGAAGCTTCGCTATGTCGCCGGTGGCCTGGGAGAAGGAAGTAATGACGGGCCTTGCGTGGTGGGTTGGTCACGAGTGTTGCCGCCGCAGGTTCACCGCCTGGTGTTTGAGAATGATGCACGGCGGCTGAAGGAAGCAAGAACGTTTTTCGTCTATCACAGTCGGGCGTCAACTGGCGATAACCTGCTTTCCGATCTCAGTCTTGGGAAAGAATGGCGAGTCTTGCCAGTGTACAAGGGTGTTCTGCCCCGGTCCAAGACCGTGCAATTGGTTGCGTCATGCGAGATACAGCTGCCCATACTTTCTGACGTCTCCGCAAACACACCGCCAATCCAGGCATGCAAGGTGAAACAAGACTTGATGCAGCTGCTGTCATGCGGCCAGGATGCTGCTGCGCACCCACTGCTGAGCCAACTCTCCAATGACGCATCTGATCTCGCTAAAGCAGTGGAGGCTGACGGCTACCTAGACCTTCAAGTCTACCTTCTCAAGTGGTCAGACGGCATAGATGCAGGCGTTCATCCGGCGATAGTAGTGAATGACTAGTTGTCTGTCCTATTCTCTTGCCGAGGGAAGTCCACGCACCCAGAAGGACGACCCATCAGGTGAATGGATCGCGTGGGATTAGCCGATCTTGATGCGCTGATCTTCGCGGACGACCTTGCGGCAGCCGCCCGACTGGCTTTCAGACCAGTCGGTGAGCGGGGCCGCCTCGATGAGGAGATCGAGGCGGCCGATGGCCTTCAGGCGATCGTAGATGAGCTGCCAGCCGCAGTCAATATCGGGCGAGACCTCGCACTTGCCCTCATGAGCGCCGCCACAGGGGCCGCTTACCTGGCCCTTCGAGCATCGGGTGATCGGGCAGACTGCGCCGTATGTGCCGAGGATGCACTTCCCGCAGGCGATGCACTTCTCGGTCCAGATCCCCTGCTCCTGGAGGATGCCGATGAACTTCGTGTCCACGCCCGCCAGGATGGGCTTGGTGGGGAATCGCTCGGCGATGGCTTGAACGCCCGCGCCGCAGGCGAGCGAGAGGACGGCATCCGCGTCCTGGATTTCCTTGAGAGCGTCCTCGATGAACTGGTTCTCGCACTGGCGCTCGATAGTCGCTTCGAGGACCTCGTGCTCCTGGCCGTCGAGCTTGTAGGCGATTCGGAGGGCTGAGCTGATAAGCCCGACCTCGCGCTCGCCGCCCGCGAGGCAGACGGTGACGCATGTGCCACAGCCCAGAACGAGTATCTTATTGTACTGGGCCAATTGGGCCGTCAGGTCCTGAATGTTTTTTCTGTATGCGACTATCATAGCAAAATCTCCTTACGCAGCGGACTCGGCCCCAGTCTCTTCAGGCGGTCCGTCATCATCTCAACGATCTCGGCGAACGTGTTCCCCTGGGCGGAGGAGAGGTTGAACATCTCCAGCCGCTCGCCCTCGAGGCCGGCTTCCGCCAACACCTGCTTAGCGAGGGCGACGCGGTTCTTCGCCCGAAGGTTGCCCTCCTGGAAATGGCAGCCGCCTTCGAGGCAGCCCGCGACGATCACGCCGTCAATTCCCTGCTCGAAGGCATGCATGATGTATCCGATGTCAACCTTGCCGGTACACGGCAGCCTCAGTACGCGCACGTTCGGCGGGTATTGCAGGCGCATAGAGCCGGCCAAATCGGCGGCGGCGTACGCGCAGTAATGGCAGCAAAGCGCCAGGATTCTCGGCTCGTAATCGTTCATTCTTTTCCCATCTTTGGGAGGGCAGAAGTCGTCCCGAGGACTCCATCTGCCCCTACCGATGGCTGTTCACTCACTGCGGCCAGCAGTGCCTCAATGGCAGCGGCCACCTGACGATCGGTGAAGTGCCAGAGCTGAATCGCCTTTGCCGGGCACTCCGCCGCACAACTCCCGCAGCCCATGCACTTCGCGGCCTGAATCTCGACCCGGTTCTTGCCGTTGCTCGATGCGATCTCGGGCGCATCATACGGGCAGACCTTGATGCAAGTCAGGCACGACACGCACTTGCGGACGTCAATATGGCTGACCTGGCCGCCCACGACCAGCGTCTTTCGGCTCAGGATCGTCGCCGCCCGACCCGCAGCCGCTCGCCCTTGCTGCATGTTCTCGGCAGTCGTCTTCGGCGAGTGAGCGCTGCCGGCGAGGAATATGCCCTCGGAGGCGAAGTCCACCGGTCGAAGTTTGACGTGCGCCTCGAGGAAGAAACCGTCGTTGTTCAGCGGGACCTTCGCAAGCTCGGAAGTCTCCAGGTTGTCAACCGCCGGAGACATCCCCGCCGACAGGGCCAGCAAATCCAGCTTCAAGCTCACCGGCAGGCCCAGTTCGGGCTCGGTGAACGTCAGCACGCCATTCGCATAGCTTGGAGCATTCTCGGGCTCATATCTCACGAACAAGACGCCCAGTTCGCG
>Ga0307378_10007153_pt1 | contig 15077 bp, 31 predicted proteins | sample UN1MG_FD_202238 | JGI IMG/M metagenome (GOLD analysis project Ga0307378, IMG submission 202238) | Soil microbial communities from Risofladan, Vaasa, Finland - UN-1 | ecosystem: Environmental > Terrestrial > Soil > Coastal area > Acid sulfate soil | place: Finland: Risofladan, Vaasa | collected...
TCAGTGGGTAACTCTGGCTCTATCTTCCTGGAGCACTCCCAATGCCTCAGAGTAATAGATACAAGGATAAGGGAAGGTAAACTCCAGTTTCATGTCTACTTTAGGTCCTGGGACCTCTGGGCAGGCTTCCCCTCCAACCTCGCTGCAGTTCAGATACTGAAGGAGTACGTAGCAAGTGAGGTAGGAGTAAAAGACGGGCCTCTGTTTGCCTACAGCAAGGGTCTTCACCTTTACACCCATCACTGGAAGGTAGCAAATATGGTGCTACATAAGGAGGGACTGTGAGCAGACTACCCATAGACGAATACTTCATGGCAATAGCCCTGGTTGTAGCGTCCAGAGCTACTTGCTGCAGACACCACATAGGGGCAGTAGCAGTCAGAGGGAAGCACTTACTGACCACAGGCTACAATGGTGCTCCTGCCTTATTCAAGGACTGCCTCGAACTAGGGTGCCTCAGAGATGAGAAGGGAATACCCTCTGGTGAGAGAACTGAAACCTGCAGGGCAGTTCACGCGGAGGAGAACACCATTATCCAGGCTGAGCTTCACCAGGTTAGCCTAGAGGGAGCAACAATCTACTGCACTCACTCTCCCTGCAGGAGATGCGCAAAGATGCTAGCCAACTCCCGCATAGAGAAGTTTATCTACTTAGACAGTTACAACGACGGGAACTTCGAGGACATCTTCACAGAGGCTAAGATAGACTGGTCACGGCTGCTTCTGGGAGACTTCCTTCAGAGTCTGAAAACTCTAGTGGAGGAACTCGCAGGGGACTCTCCAGCACGTCATTGAAGAATTTAACAAAAATGCATCGTAGACGTAGTTGACAAGATTGTTAAAGTGTGTTAGAATATGGACGTGAAGGTGTTTGTCGTAAGTAGTGCAGTAGTAAGGGAAGCCTAAAGGAGGACTAAGTTGGAAAAGAAGAACGGTGAGAAGATAGTTATGACAGATGGCTCCCCTTATAACAGCTTTCTTAAGCGTGGCTCTACCCTGTTCAAAGCTAAGTGCCACAGGGGCCACGAAGTTACTTATGTAGAGATAGACCTCGAGGAGTACGACAAGAGAGTTGATGAGTTGGCAAAGAATATAGCCAAGCAACCCGGCATTGACCTTCTTGCCCTTCTCAGGGATGCTCTGTATGACTTGCCTCTAGACTACTTGAAGAATGTAGAATCCAAGGTCAACAAGGAGCTGGAAAAGCCCAAACCGGAAATAAAGACTAAAGTAGCTACCACCTACCGTGGGACCTGTGTGAACCTAAACGTGGGTGGTAAGAACCTAGTTGAGCTGAGGCATTAAGAGAAGGAGGAACCATGAGCGGTCAGCAGAAGTTTGTACTGGGCATATCTGGACTTGTCATACTACTACTAATAGTGGTAACGATATGCTTCATCTTGGGAGTATCATCTGTAACCAACGTACTGGAATCCCCTGCTGCAACGTCTAACATCTCAATTTCCAAGTTGACGGTAAGCACTCCCGAGGGACACACTATCACCATCGAAGGCTTCTCATCTGAATTAAACAGCAAGTTAGTAGACTTGCTACTACTTGCGATATCAGACTAGCGACTTTAATAATTAGGGAGGTGGAAGAAGAGTTGTGGGGGGGCTACTAACCCCAGCCGGGTAAATATACAGTGAAGTAAAAAAGGAGAAAAGATGAAAAGGATACTATTTTCAGCACTCATCGCATTGGTTCTGCTCTTTGCGGTGAGTAGTACAGTTCTTGGAGCAGACCCTATCGTTAGTGTGAACGTTAACACTCCCTCGGGTGACGTGACCATTACGACCAACGGTATCGATACCTCCACATGGCACCCTGGTAGTATAGGCCAGACCGACACGTTCCACGCTGTCGGGGGCTTTACGGCGAGTTATGACGCCTACGGCGGCAACTACGGTCGCCTTGGTACATACATCAATGCCTCTGGTGCCTACGGTACAGGTGCTGCCTTTCAGTTGAATAGTTTTCAGGACTTCAATGTACTAAGCGCCAACGTCATCCATAACGTCACGAGTACCTTTACTGCTATTGCGTCTAACAGCAACGACCAAGTGGCACTGAACCTGAAGATTGCTGGTAGTATGTACGTTTGGAGCGAAGCGACTAACCCCTACTCCCAACCGGGGCTTCGTGGAAACTACATTTACAAGGGCTCACAGGCTTACGTCAGCGGTGTCCCAACTGCCTTTTTGCAGGAATGGATTAGTACCGATGGTGTCGCCAATATGAACAACACCAACATCTGGGGCTGGGGTAATGACGATGATGGGAACATCTTCACCAACTACGGTGGAGGTGTCCGCAATGTCTTGGCTACCGGTAATGGTGCGTATGGGCTGGATGGTGCTGGTGGCAGTTTACTGACTATCAATGGCAATGTGAATGCCGGGAATGGTAGTGGTTCTGTTGTCGGCAACTTCCCGGTGGGTGGTGCTCTCACCTACATCTTCAACTTCCTCAACGGCATGACCGGCACTTACTCAATGGCTGCGAAATAGAAGGAATAACAGATTGGACCTGGGGAGTGTGAAATATCACTCCCCTATCCAGTCAGAAAGGAGGATAAAAGTGAAAAAACTACTGCTGATTATACCCGTGATACTCATACTGTCTCTGCTATTCGCCTCACCAGCGTTTGCGGTTGACCCGCCTGATACCCAGGTCGATGTTACCGTCGTCACCCCCGGCGATGTGGGTCTGAACGTTGACATCAACGCCGGCGGCGACGTTACCGCCATCGTGGATGGGGTAGACCTCCACCAGACCGCGGCAACAGCCCAAAGCGCTTCGGCAATGGCTTGGGATTCCTGGCAAAAGTGGGTTGGTGCTGACTTCATGTCAGACTACGTGTACTATTGGAAGATAACTGGGATTGGGCCTATGGTCGAGGGGCGTCTTGCCGAACTGGAAGCCTTGGCAGGACTGCTTACCAACGCACAGGCCAAGGTCATTCAGGGGTACCAGCTCACTAACGAGGAAGTCGCCAGCATTACTGTTGCCCTGAAGAGCGTGAAGGAAAATACTGGAGTTTCTTTTAATTCCATAAATGCCGCTATCGGTGAACTAAAGGTACAGGATGATGTAACCTGGAATCAGCTAATGTTTGGTGCCGAAGCTCACATTGCTGACCTAGAGCTTAGGTTTCAGGAGCAGGTCCAGGTAATAAGTCAGATGAAGGCTGATGCAGATTACATGCGGGCGAGGGCGGAAGTATCCGACCTGAACCATGCAAACCTGCTAAGCTACACTGACTATCTCCAGAGACAGTATCTAAACTACTTCTGGGTTGCGGGAGGAGTAGGACTCCTGCTCGTAGCCTGTGTCATATTCCTATCCCTCAGGAAACGTCTACTGTTCTGAGGTAAACGACTGACCTAGCCCATTACTGGCGCCCGCAAGGTAGTGGGTTAGTATGAATCGCTTACAGACGAGGTGAAAAGTGAACCATAAATATGACGACCCAATAGGGTACTTACTAAACGCCAGTGTTATACTACTTATAGTAACAATGGTTATCATTTTCTTCTTACTACCTCACTAGAGGGTAGTGGTTAGACTGAATTACTTACAGCGTTAGGTATACTGAGTAGAGAGGTATAGCATATGAGCCAGGCTCCAGTACTAAACACAGAAGAGACCTCCATAGACAATAACTCTGACAGCAACAGCGGTCCAAATCCGAGCTCTCTAATTTCTGGAATGGTAGGAGTAATGGTCGGAGCTACCATGATGGGAATAATGAGTAGACTGGTTGGACCAAACTTTCCCTTTGGTAAAGGCTCCGGCGACTACTTCATCTGGTTGGTCTCTCCGTCTGGAAAGTACTACCGGCTGCCCTTCAATCAGGGATTGAGAATAGCCAGACGGCAGTCTTGGAACTTAGCAGAGGTAAAACCCCCCTTAACCAAAAGGCAGGCTCTGAGAAGACTCCTAGGACTGAAGGTAAGATGGTAGATGCCACCGAGGTCAGACTAGTACTGGATGGACTCTTAGGGATCGACCGACCTAAGATAATCTGTCTCGTGGGTTCCAGTAGGTTTATACTGCACTATGCCACCTTAGCCTGGGAGTTAGAAAAGAGAGGTGCAATTACTCTGGGGCTGCACTTACTCCCTAAGGAGTACACCTCCGAGCCGATTCCAGGCCACCTCGCTGAATACGAGGGAGTCGCAGACAGGATGGACCAACTACACTTAAGGAAAATAGATCTGGCCGACGAAGTCATGGTACTTAACATCGGTGGGTACATTGGTGAGTCAACTAGAAGAGAAATCAAGTATGCAGAGTCACTAGGGAAGCCTGTGTCTTACGTGGAGGAATAGAGATGTCTAAGAAGTATTACTACGACCCCACAGAGGGAACTCGAGTTCACCCCGACCCCAAAGCTCCCAGACTACCCGGTAGAGTTGTCTTCAGAAAGTGTTTGAAGTGGTCCTCTCTTAACCGAAGCTTCGTCCTTTACACTGGTAGAGGCCCAAACGGTAAGACTCTTGCTGCAGTCAGGCAGCTAGTTGAGGAACCAGATACTCGAACTATAGTGTCCAACTGCCACTTAGGAATACCCTACAAGAAGCTTAGACTAGGGGAAGTACTGGACTACAAAGACTGCAGAATACTACTTGACTCTGGCTGGACACTATTTAATACCCGGCAATTTACCTCCAAGGAGGATACTCTCTGGAGACACTTCCTCAGCCTAGGTAGGAAGTTCAATAATCAGGTTATACTTACTGGAAGTGAGCCTAGGTTCTTCCCTAGATACCTACTAAATCTAGTCCACACAGTCTTCGAGCCTATCCACTGGTTCAACCAGTACGGAACTCCCAAACTAACCCTAGTGAAAGTGGTTAGAAAGGGAAGAAGAGTGACAAGGGAAGTGTACCCTACAGTGAACGCTAGGAAGTACTATAAACTCTTCAACACCATGGAGATACAGCCCATAGAAGGATGGAACCACAGGAGGTAGCATGTACAAGGAAGTTCTAGAGGGTCAGGGGGTAGACCAGACTCCCGAGTTCACTGCAAGAGTACTCTCCTACGAGATAGGAGACATTCACAAGATTCTAATCTACATAGAGAGATTCGGAAGTGCGGGCTATCTAGGAGACCTCAAGATAGCCTGCGCCGATGCCCTTACCATGATTGGACTATTCAGCGAGCAGCAGGGATTCGACCTAGAGGAACTGAGGGATCTGGGACTGGAGCGCTTCGTAGACCGGATAGTAGAAATCAGCAAGCACGGAGACTACCCTAGATGAAGCAGGGTACCACTAGTGTACTACTGGGGTGCCACTCACTCTTTCACTCTGCAGTAGTAGTGGTAGCCTGGAAAAAGTGGCACAAGCAGTGGCCTAGACTATGGGAGTTCATCTGCATACTAGTCCACGACCTAGGGCACTGGGGAAAGCAGTATCTGGACAACTACGAGGAGAAAAAGGAGCACTCCCTATTGGGAGCCCAGATTGCCAGAAAACTGTTCGGGGAGAAAGGCTACTTACTGGTTGCCGGCCACAACGAATACATGGGCCTTCCAAGGAGTACTCTGTACTACCCCGACAAATACTCATGGGTAATAGCACCTCTATGGTGGATGGTGACCAACACTATCTTCGAGCCCAAACTTAAAAGAAGAGGCTACACCCGGAGGCAGTCTGCCCTAATGTTCAAGGAGGCTGTGACCAAGAACATGGAAACAGACTTCCTGGAGAAAGGCCACGAGATATACCTTAGGCAGTGGGAAGGCAAGCAACCATGATGCCAGAGAAAACAGTCATTCAGTTCGTGGAATGCAGTAATGATACTGGACTAGACGACTGGCCTGATTGTCAGGAAGGCTGCGAAGTGAAGAGCTGCCCAGTAAAAAAACGTATCTCCGAAGACGTGGCCAACGGTATAGACAGCGTTCTCAGATACACTATCTGGCCAGACTAGCAGGTACGGAGGCTCCTCAGTTATGATAGCAGTGTATGACATAGAAGCAATCAGTTGGGTTTACCCCATCGCCGTGGGTCTCTTCATCCACGAAGAGTACACTGAGTTCCTCAAGATTGGGGAGAACCACGACGTAATCTGGGAGTTCCTACAGCACCTTGGGGAGAACTACCCCGGCTACAAACTATTTGCCCACAATGCCTCCAATTACGACAACCGCTTCGTGCTGGACTCCTTAATTAGACATGGACAGAAGGTAAGCTTCCCGGCAGGACTTACTAAGATAGTCTGGATAGACAAGGACATCTACTTCGAGGACAGTTATCTACTCATGGGAAGGAGTCTATCAGCAGTCTGTGAAGCATTTAACGTTCCAAGGAAACTGGACTGGAAGCACTCCGATACCAAGAATCCCTGGGAAATGGATGTCTCTGAACTAGACAAACTAAGAGCTTACTTAAAGAGAGACTGCACTTCTCTAAGTCAGGCCCTAGATGCCTTCACCATGGAACTCCTAGACCGGTTTGGTATAGCGCCTTCCTCTACTCTATCTTTGACTGCAGTGAAGGCCTTCGATAAGAGGTTCTATCCCGTGAACAAGATAGCCTCTAACGAGGAGTTTGAAAGATTCATCCGAGCAGCTACTTATGGAGGCAGAAACGAAGTTTACAGAAGGTACGGAGAGAACGTCCGGATGTACGACATGAGGGGGATGTTTGTCTCCTGCTATGATGTCCCCATGCCAACAGGAAAGATGCACTGGATTAAGCCTAACCTAGACCAGGGAACACTGGCCGAGGCCAAAGTTAAGATACCAGATATGAAGATAGGGCCTCTTCCCTACAGATTCAGAGGAAGACTAACCTTCCCAGTAGGGGAGTTTAAGTCCTGGTGGGACATAACTGAGCTCAGGAATGCTGCCGAGAAGTATGGAGTAGACATAACCCTAACTAGGCAACTAGAGTGCAGTGAAGAGCCAGTTTTGAAGGAGTTTGGAGAAGTACTAGGGGCTCTGAGGAAAGTCTCCAACGTCGAGATGGGCAGAATCTGGAAAATCTTCGGACTAAGACTAAGTGGTAAGTTTGGCCAGCACAGGTCTAGAACTATAGTGAAGCACATCACTGAGATAGAGAACCTCTGCGGTTACGTCCCTATGGAGGCCTCTGAGACCTACCATGAGAGGACAACTTCCTCTAACGGTCATAGATCTCCCTACGTCAAGCCTGCCCTCAACATGAGAGTGCGGAGTGAGGCAAGGGTAAGGCACTTAGACTACCTCTCTAGTGTGAAGACTCTCTACTACTGCGACACTGACTCCGTCCATACCAACGAGGAGATGTCTCTGGGCCCTGACGTAGGGGAATTACACTTGGTAGGAGTAGCCCAGAAAGCCTATTACATTGGGTGTAAGTTCTACGGGTATGTAGACGAGAAGGGAACTCTCAGACAGAGAACAGCTGGTTTCAGCGACTACGAACTAACTGAGTACGACCTCAAGAAACTCTTAGAGGGTCAGGAGATAGAGCATGACTTCGAGAGGCTTGAGAGTTGGAGGGAGATACTAAAGGGTAGAGGTGTCAACATGGCTTCCATACCTAGGAGACTTAAATCCCCTCCCTTTCCAAACAGAGTAGTAGATGGACTTGACACCTACCCAATTAAGCTCCCTCTGAAGGAAGACTAGATGAAAGATACCCCAGAGGACAAGAGTACTCGGAGGCTGTCACCGAAAGGCCTAGTCCAGTGCGGGGGACTCTACAGCTCCTAGCAAGGAGAAGAAATAGGGGTTAGAGAGATGAAATTAAGTTATGAAGATTGGATAGCTATTAAAGATAGAACCGAAAGGGAGCTAAAACCTCTTGTAGGCACAGGCAAAGAGCCTAACGCAAAGTTTAGCGACAAGTCGTTTAGTTGGGATTACCACTACGCCTACCCTCCTGGTTCTGTTAGGCTCCATTACAGTTGGGCGAAAGGCGTAGTAACTGGTTGGAGAACACCTCACTGGGACGAAGGTCCTGGTATGCCACCAAAAATTACCATGGATGGTAAATACCTAGCTAAAGTATTTGACGTTAGGCGTCTGTAAGAGACCAAATACGCCGAGTAAAGGAGGAAAAGACATGTCGAAGTTCAACCTAACATCTGTATTAGTAGTCATAGCTCTACTGATAGCCACAGTAGCTATGGCGCTGCCTGGTCCAGTAGGTCCTCAGGGTCCTATAGGAATAGGAGTTCCAGGCCCTCAGGGAGTCCAAGGTGTCCAGGGTATCCAGGGTCCTCAGGGAGAAGGAGTCCAGGGAGTCCAGGGAGCTCCCGGAGTTGGTATCCAAGGTGTTCAAGGACCTCCTGGTATGGGTCTACAGGGTGAAAAAGGAGACAAAGGGGATAAAGGCGACAAAGGAGAGATAACCACAAAATGGGTAGAAGTTAACTCCCAGGCAGCTTCGTCTCTTAGGCCTTCTACCTTTGCACCTGCTAGAAACGCCAACGTTGTCCTGTATGGTTCTGGTCACCCAGGTGACGTGATAATCTGGTTACTAGACTCGAGTGGAGTCCAGTTTGACCTAGGTTCGGTAGTTACCACAGGGTACGGCCTATTCCAGATAACTGTAAAGATACCGTCAACTGCTAAAGTAGGCCTGGGAGCCATAGTAACCCTAGTTGGGGGCATACCCTCAGCTAGTATTGTGGTTATAGTACAGTAAAGGAGAACCAACCCAGAACAGAAAGGAGAGTCTATGACTAGAGGCAGAAGACCAAAGGCTGTCGTGGTACTAGAGATCCTACTTGCTGGACTGCCAGTTAAGTTTCCAGATGAGGAACATATCTACTACTACCAAGATGGAATACTAGGAGTAGAGGCTACGGCCACTAACACTTCCAAGCCTGGCTGGTCTGAACAGAGACTAATGGGTGTGGACATTACTGTACCACAGTTTATTAAGATGTGCGAAAAGTTTACCTGGGATGAGATGTTCATCATGGGCTCAGGAATGGTACTTAGGAGTATGAACGAAGTTAGGAAAGGCAGTAAGTAGTGAGCAAGAAAGTAATTTGGCAAGACATCGTCCTAATGCTGGGAGGGTTCGCATTCGCACCTCCACTGATAGTATCCATAGTGCAGAAGACTGATATCCCTCTAGCAACTAGCCTACCGACAGCCCTGATACTTACCATCTTCGTGGTTTGCTATATTTCCCTAGGGCTGAGGCTGGCTGCCCTCGCTACCACTCTGACTGCCCTATGCTGGTATGCTCTAGTATTTATGTAGGCTACCTGACGCTGGAAGGACTGGGACGTCATTGAAGAATTTATCAAAAATCAAACGAAGGTGTAGTTGACAAGATTGTTAAAGTGTGTTAGAATATAGATGTGAGAATTCGCCTTCGTGAGAGGCCAGCAGGCGCTCACCAGTTAGTACAGAAAGGATGAAGTAATGAAAGTAATCCATAAGTACCCCCTAAAGTCTGACTACCAAGTAACCATAGTAGAGGAGGAAGTAAACCTACCAGAGGGAGCCGAGGTACTGACAGTCCAAGTTCAGGGAAGTACTCCTTGTATCTGGGCTTTGGTGGATACAGACCGGAAGATTGAAACCCTAAGTGTTGCAATTATTGGGACAGGCCACCCCTTCGCTGCTGACTGGTTGGAGACCCCTAAGAAAGTTTACGTAGGAACGTACCAGCTTGCAGCTGGTACTTTCGTAAAGCACGTCTTCATCGAGAAGAAAGGACAACATAGCTTGCAGGCGGGGGGAAGCCTTGGAGAGCAGTCGCTTCCCTTAATAGATACAGCCAGTGTTCTTAGCCCAATGCCAGCAAGTACCAGTCACCGAAAGAGTCGCTAAGCGTCTTGAGTAGGCACTGAGCCACTCGACTAACTACGAGAGGTAGAACTGAGTAGAACAACACTGGAAGAACCAACGGAGTCATGACCGTCCTGGACACCAAGTGCTACTGACTGGTATAGCCTAGACCTGGGTCGAAGCCAACCGAGACTACGATACTGAAATAATGTTAAGTGGGGGTAGGTACGAAGGAGTAGGCCCAGGTATAAACACACACAGTTGCTGGTTTCCAGACTGTCAGGCTACGGAGGCTCCCAAAGGGACAGAGATGGAAGAGGTTGATGTCACCATAAAGTCTGAGGACGCAACCGCCGAAGAGTTGAGAGAACTAGCTAACCGATTGCAGGAACACGCTCTTCAGGTACTGGATGCAGGCTATTTCAGAACTCAAAGTGGACACTACGTGAAAGTAGCAGTCTCCGTGGAGTAGGGCAGAAGAGATGACTAGGAGGTTCTACTACAGTACAGACCCCGGCAACAACCTGACCATAAGCTTGGGCAGGAAAGTTAGGAAGTACGACAGGGAGACTCCCTACATAACGGGCTACATAAAGAAAGACACATTTAGAGTACTATACCTGTTCGTCCCCGAAGCCCAGAGAAGAAAGGGGTTAGGCAGACTCCTAGTAAATAAGTCCCACGAGGTCACTGGAGTCCGCAGGGTACTACCAGACTTTGACCTGACTCCAGAAGGTCTAGGCTTCGTGGTAGGGCTGGTAAAGAAGAATGATTAACAGCTTCTCAGGTGAGTACAGATTCCTAAGCAACTTCTACCCAGCAGAGGTTACCCTAGATGGACAGACATACCCGACAGTTGAGCATGCCTATCAAGCCTCAAAGACTTGGGGTCCTTATCGGAATAGGATAAGGAGAGCCAACACTCCCGGGGAGGCCAAAAGGCGGGGTAGAACTTCCCCTCCCAGTCCAAATTGGGAGTCCAGAAAACTGGAAGTGATGTACAGTTTAGTCAGACAGAAGTTCTCAGACCCTGAACTAGCTAAGAAACTAGTCGGGACAGGAATCCAAGGTCTAGTAGAAGACAACCACTGGGGAGATACCTTTTGGGGAGTCTGTAGTGGTAAGGGCGAGAACCACCTAGGGAAGACACTGATGAAGGTAAGGTATGAAGTTCAGACCAAAACTGACACCGGATGGAGTTAACAGGGGAGTAGCCTACCCAGGCAGGGTAGGAGGGCTTGAGAGGAGAGACATGGACAAGTACGTAGTAGCAATAGGCAGCGATGTCTTCGACGTAGACGCTGGCGACCATCAGGGTGCTAGGTACGATGCTGCCTCACAGTTCAGAAAAAGATACCAACTAAACGTTCCGCTAGGAGTCATTGCAGACCGAGCTAAGGCTAGGGCAATTCCTAAGACTCCCGACACAGGAGAAACCACTGAGGACATCCTAAAGGAACTAAAAGTTCAGGAGGCACCCCATACTTAGTAGCTCCAGGATAGGAGGGCCTATACACTGAGAAGGGGCAGAGATGAAGATAGCACTGGCAGTAGCATTTGTAACTCTTATCGCAGTCGATGGAGTATTTACCTTCTGGGCTACGAATAACGGGTACACGGAGGTGAATCCGTTAATGGCCTCCTTCGCTCACACGTTACTCTTCCCCATCTCCAAAATTGTGACAGCATTGATAGCTATAGCTATAGTAGGTTTCTTCGTCAAACACTTTCCGAAGTTCAGTTGGGTAGCCACTATCGGATATAGTGGTGGCGTTGCTCTGTATACATTAGTACTGGCTTCAAACCTGATGGAGGTTGTGTGACCCACTGCGGACTATGCAACGTGGGTCTTTGTATAGACTAAAACAGAGAAGTCCTAAAGGAGTAAAGTAGAAATGGATAGAGTAGTTACTCAGAGAAGACTCTCAGTCCGAACAGGATCTGAGGGTCCCCACCACGACCCATATGGTTACAAGGAACTAACCACAGAGATAACCGTAGGCGGTCATACCAACGTAGTCACTCTTCACTCTGGACTGGGCACTTGGGTTGAGGTCAACGGAGACAAGATTGACCATTCGAGTATCCAGTCCTGGGGTGACAGGTACGAAGAAGGCAGTGCTATGCTTCTCACCCTCTTCGAGAACCTGACTGGAGTCGCCCCTAAGAACTTCCAGAAGTACTTAGACCAGATTCAGTCCCACAAGAAATGCTGCAGTAAACCCGTGTGGAACTGGGAACGCGGCTACCCTGGTGAATACTTACTGGTTTGCCAAAACTGTCACGAGATAGTCGACCACCAGTTCCGTCTGTCGGAGGTGGAATGATTACTGAGAAGTATAGCAGACTACCCTAAAGGAGAGTGCATGAATGAGACCGACCACTGTCCATACCTTAAAGTGTGTAGAGAGCAGAAATGCGGAGGCCTAGGTAACCCAGAAGGCTTCACCAAGTCTGCTGAAGGAATAGTCTGCCACAAATGGGGAGCCTCCATAACTATGGAGGACATAGAGTCCATACTTACCCTACCAGAAGGCAGGCACCATGCAGGTTTGGACTCAGCAGACAAGATAGACCAAGCCCACGACCGCTATCTCAAGACCGAGAAGGGCAAGGACGCCCTGAAGAAGTTCCGCGCCTCTGACAAAGGTAAAGCAGTCAGAGACAGACATGCCAAAACCGACAATGCTAAACTCACTAAGCAGAGATATTACTACTCTGATAAGGGAAAGGAAGCCCACCTATCAAGTGCAGAGAGAATGAAGATAGCAAGAAGAGCCGAGAAGTGGTTAAAGGCTAACCCTGGCCAGACTATAGAAGACTACTTCAAGAAGCATCTAGAGGACCAACTATGAAAGTAGAGTATACCAAACAGGAGGCCAAGAAGGCCTTGGAAGACCTGCAGCAGAGATTTTGGATAGTACCACTCTCAGCAGCGGCAGTCCGCAGGCAAATAGCCCATGACCGCCTAGTTAAGGAACTGAGGGAGCAGGCCAGAGAAATAGAGGACCGAGCATGAAAGTCGGAGATAAAGACCCTAAGGGAAACCTGCTCAGACTAGACGGAGCCTATGCTAAAATACTCCAGCGCAAGGATGGAGTCTTTATCGTTAGGACTCAGACAGGAGATCACCTGAAGATAACTGCAGTTGACGCTCTGGGGGTCTACAACAGCCTGAATGGCACTAGTTTCACCAAGTTGCCCAGAATAATGGCAGTGTTAACTGAACCCACCTTACTACCAAGTGCAAGGGACCCAGAGGTGATGTACGAGATAACTCAGTCAGAGGACGGTCAGCTCTGGTGTACCTGTCCAGGCTTCGGGTATAGAAGAACCTGCAAGCACACAGACTTCGTGAAGGTGATGCTAGAGGGGGACGCAGGAATAGTACCAGAAATAGATTTGGAAGAACTATGAACACTAAAAAAGCACTTCTGAAGCTGAGACCAGGACTACTAGCAGTGCAGGCACTCTCCCTAGTGGCACTGGTAGTAACCCAGGATAACCAGTGGCTAATAGGAACCGTAGGGCCTCTAGTGCCACAATTTCTACTATTCCTCCTGGCCACCTGGCAAAAGTCATGACTACTACGACTGCTACTAGGATGAAGGCTATGAACAGGGAGGGACCTAGGGCTCTGTGTCCCGAATGTAGAAGGGATCTCCACCTACTTCCCTCAGGGGTATTCCCCAGGCATAACATGCCGGATACCAACAGACTCTGTTCGGGAGCGTGGAAGACCCCCAAGGCCAGAGAGAAAACTGAACAGGGGTGTTCCCATTACTGGAGAATAGACCCTGCTAACGGGCCTACAAGTCCCGGTAGGTGTAAGTACTGTGGAGAGATAAGTACGTTCTTCAACTCCATATAAAGGAGGAACCAAAGTGTTAAGAGAAGAAAGAGTAAAAAGACTTCTAGGCCACCTCAGACAGCTGGAGGAACTCACAGGCAGACCACTAAAGACGGCCCCTGAGCGGCTTTCAGATATCACCACGTGTCCCATACTTCAGTTTGCACCCCCATATGACTCCCAGGGCCGCAAGTTCCACCATGGCGGTTGCACCGGAGTTAGATACGACGACCACTATTACGACTTCTTCTCGTGGTCAGATAGTATCTGGTGGGGAAGCCTCCGAGACTCTTCTTGCAGGTGGTACCTCAAGAGGCTAGTTCAAGAACTCCAGAAAGAGAAACTAGATGAGTAGAGAAACTAAGGTATCACTCACTATACTAGGAATCGGCTTCCTGCTGGGGACAGCAGTAACCTCATGTCTGGTACTGCTAACTGACACGAGGATAGTCCCGGCCTTGGTATTTGGGCTAAGCACTTGGACCTTCTGGAACCTGGCTAACTCCTTTGCAAGCGAGCACCTCAACTGGTACGTAGAGAAGCTCAGAAAGTGGATTTCAGACTGATAGACGTCATTTGACAACTACACCAAAGTGTGTTATAATTTAGAGACGAATTAAGAGTATAGGCTGTGAAAGAAAGTGAAGATAATACTGGACGGCGAAGGCAGGAGACTAGGCTCAGACATTTTTAGTCTAGGCAGACTACTAGCTCTTCTGGAAAGACTTAGCCCAGGTGAGTACTACACCTTAGATACTCACCACCAAGCTACTCTAAACCAGTGGATAGAATACCTAACTAACATCTGCAATCAGATTCTCCTAGACAGCCTGGAGGGACAGCCCACTACTAGAAAGTTCAAGCTTCCCTTCGAGAAAGAGTTCCTACAGTTCCTCAGCGAGGCAGAGGCCAGTGCAGGATGAGATGGAAGCTAATCTAGAAAACATGGAAAAGCAGTCCTTACAGGCCGAGACCGAGACCCGGAAGATGGTCGAGTTCTTGACCAGCCTGAGTACTAAGTATCCTGGATTAAGAGTTTGGAGGATCCACAGTTCCTGGAACTTCGAAGTACCTAAAGAACTAAGTAAAGCCTTCACAAGAGAGCTAAACAAATGGATGCAGGAAAACGGATATGAGTATTGAAGACTTCTTAACCGACGAAGTGAAGAGTTGGTTCAGAAGAGGAACAGAGTAGTATGAGTAAGTTCGACCTATCTAAAGACCTTTTCAAACACCAGAGAGAAGACCTAGACAGACTCCTGAAGGACGAGTCAGGCTATCTAAATCTCTCGGAAATGGGAACTGGCAAGACTCCCACTGCAATAGGCCTGGCCATTGAGGGGGGATACCAGAAGACTCTAATAGTCTGTCCAAAGACACTAAGACTAGAGTGGAGAAGACAGATAATGGAGTGGTCTGAAGTAGACCCAGCAGTCTCGAAGAGAGGTTGCTATAGACGACTGGAGCCTCTCTTCTACGT
>Ga0307378_10007156_pt1 | contig 15072 bp, 8 predicted proteins | sample UN1MG_FD_202238 | JGI IMG/M metagenome (GOLD analysis project Ga0307378, IMG submission 202238) | Soil microbial communities from Risofladan, Vaasa, Finland - UN-1 | ecosystem: Environmental > Terrestrial > Soil > Coastal area > Acid sulfate soil | place: Finland: Risofladan, Vaasa | collected...
TTACCCAGACGAGAACGGACAACTTCTTTTATATGTTGGAAGTTAGGATCCGAAAAACTATATCCAAAAAATAATCCTGTTCTAGTAATGAGCATAGCAGACAAATGTGTAGCTATAACAGGATAATCTTCAAGATATCGATTGAAATCCTCTTCTGTAACAATAATGTGCTCTTCATGCCTTAAATCACCGTGCATTTTTACGATACTTGTGGTTAAGGGTCCGCCATGAAATGGCATTTGATGTTCTCCCACAAGTGATCTAAAGGGTTTTTTGATCTCTTGATATGCATTCTCAAGAAGTAAATCGAAGTTAGTAGTATACACAGTCTCGAATGAAAGAGAAGCAAAATTACGGTGTACATCTCCCGGTTCGATCTCATCAACATGAAGAGCACGACGAATTGATTCGATTAACTGGACACGTCCAAAGCGGTGTTCGTAGAGAGAAGCAATCTGGAGTGGAGGTAACTTTGGATCTATATCTGCTTCATTTACCCATGTTTCCGCAAGTCCTCTCCAATCAGGCATCTTTAAACCAGCGGGAGTACAACAATTAAGTGAAAATCCAGCACCAATAAATGGTAAACATTTACCCATCGTAATATCATCCAACAACGGTTTAGGAATCTTCATTTTATCCCTCAAATATTCTTTGGCTGGTTTCGTATACGTCACAATACACACGCACTGGTGTGTATATATTTACTATACAATCCAACCTTAGTACATATACACTCTAATTTTATGTGTCAGAGGACAGTTCTTTGTCATGCTTTAAGAATATATATTTATTTTATCGAATCGTCCCCAACGGTTAAAAGAATTAGTTTTTTTAATTTTTCTACATCTTAATACTAATACGACAAAAAATTGATAAAATCCTTCTTTTTTGCAAAAATAGTTGGGAGATGAGATTGCCGTGCTTTCCTCGAAAACAATGACAGAGGGATTAAAACTAACAATATTTACTTACAAATGGGGAAAATGTGTAAAGTCTGTGGGAAAATACCTTCTTGAAAGCCTTATATAATAAAGGTTTTCACCAACATTTAATATAAGCCATTTTAAGCGCTTATTTTAAAAAATATGACCAATCACCTTAACCCACCTTAATAAATGCTGCTACGACAATATTTCGCTAAAACCATTATTTTGCAAGGCTTTCATCCTCATAAAAATACGATTTTTAGCTTTTTTTTACCCCATTCTCTCCCAATTTTAGAAACACTACCGTCATCCCATATAACAAAAAACCGCAGAAACCCTTATATTTTCTGCGTTTTAAAGTCTTAACATTTTTTCTTATCAAACTGTTAATTCTCTAATTCTATATATATTTATATGCCTTACTAAGAAAATAAGGACCCCTATCCCCAATATTTCAATTTTTCTTTTATACAATTGTTTCTAATATCATTTTTAAGTATTTTTCACTAATATCAATGGAATCTTTTACACAATTTTTTATTTGTCGAAGAATGATATCATTTATGGAATTTATTATACTTATTTCTTTATCAAAAGCCTTCTTTAATATACGAGCTTTATTATATTCACAGATTTCGTATAAAAGAAGCCATGTATCTTTTGGGAAAAATTCACATGCATTTATAAAAAAATATTGTGAATCCTTTTGACATCCAGATGGAGTTTTTATTTTATAGGGAGGCTTTTCTATTGATGTTGTTCTACAGAACAAAAATGGCTCGTTTTTCCGGGGATTATTCAACAAAACAATTAATTTTTCGCCAATTTTATTATCTTTAAATACAAACTTTGTATCAAAAAGTATACAACCCGGTTTAAGTTCTGTCATGATCTAACATCTTATGAGTTTCTTGAATGAATTTCTGTCTTACTGTGGCTTCTTCTTTGCTAATAGATTCTGCTGTATCATCAATAGCCAACATATAATCTATTTTCTTTGTTTCTCCTTTACTTTTTAAAGTTGTATACCAAGGTTTTTCCTTTAAGTGACTTATTTCGGGCATCTCTTCTGCTTTGGCATATTTATATATTTCGGCTACTTCTTCTAAAATCCTTTTTTCACGTTTCGAGAAAACCGATAGATCTGGTTTTTTCTTGGAGAATATTTCATGCAATTTTTCTCTTTTTATAACTTCAATATATGGTTGAAATTCCTCTGAAACTATATCTCCACTTATTTTGTAAAATAAACTTTCTGGAACGGGTCCCCTTTCCCAAGCATAATAATCCAAACCAGTAACTGATTTCCCGGTTTCTTTGAAGTGTGTAAAGTCTAGATTAAATAATAATTTGCATATTTTAGTTTTTCCAGGATATTTAACTTTTTTAATAAAATAAAGAATACTATTGATTAATTTTTCCTTATTTATATACTCCATAAAATGTTCATTCCTTCTTTGAAATAATCTTTAAAATATTTATTTTAGTTAATTAGCGGGTTTTAATTCTATAATAAAAAATAGCTAAATACTATTTATAATTATTCTATATTAATATGAAAAAACCTTCTTTTTTTGGAAAAAAATTAATAAATCAACGGGGTTTGGTCTCGATATTTGACTTTTCAAATATGATAAAAGTCCGATACCTCATCGTTATAAGTCCCCCATATTAAAAGTTAGAAAAAGTAACCGGATTATTGAGCTAGTGTAACCATTTTCTGTTATGCTTTAATGATATGGCAACGTTCACTATTTTCTTTTTCTTTTACGCATTTCCTTAATGAAGCTTTCAATAAACCCACCAGAGATAAATTTGTCTATCAGTCCATTAATATCATCATGAATCTCCAAAATTTGAAGTGACCAGCTAATTCGTTCTCTTAAATCTTCCAATGACGAACGAGAAATAGTAAAAGAGCTTCCATCTTCTGCTGTTTGAAATATCTGATGCAAAAGTAAGCCTGTGGACTTAGATTCTTTGATATTTTGTGGATGGTGATTCGGAATAAAATCCCATGTCCATACATTCCAATCACGAAAACCTTCTATTAAGAAATCCCTTATCTTTTCTGGAAGCCATAGTGAATCATTAGATAGAAACCAAACTAGATATTCAAAATGATCATAAACTTTTGGACTTGGTCCAAATAATCCACCTTGAACATAATTGCAAGTAATGGATCTTGGTTTATGGTTTCCAAAATTAGGATCCCGCAATGCTATTAATTCGTCACAAGATGGAGATAAGCTTTCTATTGTCAAATCTTTTTTGCCTTTATGAACTTTTCTGGGATATTTTTTTCTATTTTTCTGATAGAAATCTTCTATTTCAGATTCGAAGAAACCACCAAAACCCCTTATAGTTAATTGAGGTGCATAGCTAATCGTGTATGTTAGCGTTTCTAATAATATTTCCTTTAGGCCGGGTATCGATTTTATTGTATCTAATAATCTTTCTGGATTTGTTGTCTGAGAGATATTTCTTTCTAAAACAACCTGCTGCCATTTTCTTTGAATAACTTTTTTTGCAATAATTTCTCCTCTTTTTTTAGGTTTATTAGGGAGCATGCCCAGATTAAATGCCCAATCATATACGTTAGAATCTGATCCATCATACTCTATAATATCAAGCCACCATTCATCAGTTATAGATGGAGGGACGTATCCTAAATCTTCTAAAATATTGCTTGCATATTGAAGCGACGATCCCGCGGGCTTTATTACCTCCAATAACTTCTCAACTACATATTCTAATCCAAGCTGTGATTTAATTGAATATAAGTCAGCAATTGATGGTGAGTATTCTAAAATTTCATCATGAGTAATATTGTGCCAAACTGGCAATATTTTTCGTTCTTTGTATTTTTTATTTAGTTGAACTAAACCGTTGAGTTCCCATTCAGGCCAATTCTTGTTAAAAAAAGACGGGCTAAATATTACAATGCCAAATTTAGATTCTTTTATTCCATTATCTATTGATTTCCGTAAACTATCCCCTGCCTTCAAAGAAAACTCATCATACCAGATAGATAAGTTTTTTTCCTTAAGTTTTATTGCCAAGGGTCTTACAAATTTTTCTTTATCTTCACTAGCATGAGATATAAATGCGTCATACATTTTGGAAAACCCATTCTTTCAAAAATTTTTGAGGTTGTTTATCGGTTATTTTACACAATGAACCAAATTAATAATTTATAATATCTATGTGTCAGAAACGATAAGAGGGGTCAGTTCTTCTCATTAGATATATACAATCCTATATAATAAATTCTTCTTTTGTTTACTCTTCCAAAATGCTTTTATATAAACCAAAAAGACGGAATAAGAAAATAATTACATCACTCCTCTATTCTGTCTTTTTACCTGAAAGATTCTTCCTATGTAATTAGGAAATAGTTCTTTTAGTAAGCTCTGTATGGGTTTCCTAAACATTAGGAATTACCTCTTCGGTTCTTTTTCTTTATAAAATATAAGAAAGAGTCTCTCCTGTTACCTTCATATAGATTATGATATTAAATTTATTTAAAATTGTAGAATATAAAATACTTATTTAATAATTCGTTATACTTTATTTTGTTAGATATTTCGTGTATTACATATTATATATACATGATAAGTTTTAAAAGTCCTTTTTTTTGAAAAAGAACTTCCCCTATTACATTAATTCCAATCCCGGAAAGGAGTTATGTCAAATATAGTTAATAGGGATAGCTTGGGCCCAAACTATCCCTATTAACCCCTTAGTCTTTTTCATTTTTTTCCGATAAGAAACGCCTGTATCAATTCATCATTAAAAAGTATACCGATTCTATGATTTTTTTTATTCCAACCCAAATCACTTTTATCTAATATTAACTCAATCTGTTCTTTATATGGTGATGAAATATTGTCTAGTATATAATTTCTGAATTGTATAATTGTTTGATAATCTTTATTTATCTCTTCTTCTGTAATCTGAAATAAATTTTGTTTTACATATTCTAATATAATATCTTTTTCTTCTTCAAAAATAGGCACTGTTTTGTCGAAATATACTACATCAAAAGTATTATTAGCGGGAAGGATATTCCCGTGTAAAAAATCGTTTCTTTTGTCCATTAGTCTTAAAAAATTTATAAATCTTTCATCATTCTGATTATAAGCTTTTTTCATTCCGATACAATTCAAATGAAGAGTTTTAATGCGAATATCAATTTGATTTCTAAATGTATTATCCAAAAGTCTTTTATCATTTTTAATTTCATCTTTAGCTAAAACAAAAATGATTAAATTTATTAAGGATTCTCCTAGAACAGGAAATAATATTTTTAATACAATTCCATAATTCTTCTTTTCAATTATATTTTCTATCAATTTTTTTGATTGATGTTCATACATATCTAATTCTCTTTTAGTCACGACAGACTTTTTTAATTGTATGGGATCTTGTAAAGTTAACTTTTGGTAATCCTGATAGAACTTTTCAATTGTATCTTTTAGACGCTTATATGTATTAAGAAATACTTTCCAATATTCTAATTGATTCTTATTTTTATTTATTTCCTTTTTATTTGATGAGATTTGACTATTTAGAGATGTAAAAAACTCGATCTCATTAAAAGTATCCAAAACTGCATTATCTTCTGAAAAAACATGAAATTCCAAAAATCGCGTAGAGCCTATTATGTCAATATAAACATTATCTATATTTAGACTATAATGCCATTGTATGAAATTATTGGAGTGATCCCCTCGTAAAAATGATAGAACTCCATTTGGTTCTCCAAATTTCCATTTTAAAAAACAGTATAAATCGATTTGTTTTATTCTTCTGTTACTTCGGAAAATTATTGATACCTTGTTTTTATTCTTTTGTGCTTTTAAATATTTTTCTATGTTTATTAATTTAATTTTATCTAATGAATTGAACAATTTCATGGCTATTTTTCTACTCACTTTCATATGTATAACATATCATATTTCGTAGTCGCGACATAATAATTTTTTTTAGAAAATTTTGCCGAGTATTTCATCTAACGTCCCTATATATACGATGTTGTGACTAAAGCAAACAATGCCCTGAAGGGCAAAACGTAGCTAAAGCGTATATGCTATCTTACTCAATGTCGCATTCTACATCATTCAACATTTTCTGTTATTGCTTTATCGTTTTGAAAGTATGCATGAAGAATATTATTTTTACCATTAGTTTGCGTGATGCAAAATTCATGAATTCTATTTTTAAAATTGCCTGAATATTTGTCTAAGAAAATATTAGGGCACCCATTAATATTTATAAATATACCAAGTGGATATTCCAAATTCTCAAATAATTCATTAAGCTTTTCAAAATCTTCCTTTGCCCGGTCTTCATTTGCTTGTCTTTTAAATTCGAATACAACAAAATTATTTTCTGTTCTACTACTTGAATGACTGGATTCAACTGGCACATGGACTATTAAATCTGGACGTAGTTTTGTTCCATGAGGTTCTATTCTTTTTTGATATTCTTCTTCGATTATCATGTCGTCTTGAAATATCTTTTTTACATCGAATATCTTATACAAGGCACATGCAAATCTTCCTTGAAAGCCCCTTTCAGTTTTAAAAAATCGAGGAGAATCCATGTGTTTTAATGCTTCTATGATTGTTTCAATAATCAATTCTAAATCCATTTTTACCTCCTCCATAAAATTGTTTCGCCTAATAGCTAGTAATCGCATTATTGTGTTCATCCTATTAAAATGACAGAAAATCTCAGAGGCATATCTTTATTGTTAATAAATTATATTTTTACATTATCTATAATTTAGAAAACTATCTATCCGGATACAATTATTCAAAGAAACGCGGGAACTTGACGGAGTACCTAACCTCTCATGAAAAGTGAGAAAAAGTTACCGAATTATTGAGCTATTATATCATCCCCTGGCATTATTCATTTATTAACTTTTCTAATTACTTCTGCATTAAGTTTTTGCATATATAAAATACATTTGATAAGGCTGCTTGCAATGCTATGAAAATTAACTTTTAAAATTGCGTATAATCCTACTTCTTCTTTAGACTTCCAATATTTGTAAGTATTTCTCTTCTTTACATTAAGGTGTGCTAGATCTCCATAGATAACTGTATTTAATACTTCACCATAAGTTGGTCATTCATTATTAAATTTAATATTTATATTAGTATTGAGGATGTCATTAAACTTTTTTCTAGCTTGAGAAAATGATTTTTTTTCCTTTTGAAAGTTGTTAGGTAATTTTTCATAAACTTTGCTTATATTCTGAAAAGATATTTGGTCATTATTCTGAAGAAATAATCTAAGAAGTAACACAAAAGACTGTAATGATTCCGTGTTTGGTTCTATTGTTTTTATTTTTAGAGCTTCTCTCTGATTTTTTGAAAGAGTAGTTTTAGGTCTTTTTTCTGAGACAAATTTTGCATAACTACTATTTTTTATCTCTTCTGCTTTTTCATTAAAAAGATTTAATACTTCTACATATTCATTAATTTTATTGTTCATTTTTTATTTCCCCTAAAAAATAAATTTAAAATCAATGTGGTCAGGGCTCAACAGGCTGACCTCTCTTCTTCACCTTTCGCCTAATGTTTGAGCATTTACAAACTCACCAAGGCGAGTTAGGCAAAGTGAAACGACGCCGTAAATGCTTTATTAGGTGATGTTAGCCATCAAAATCAGACATCCTTATTCCCAAGGCAACTTTGGTGATTCAACTCCATAGCATTTGTATATTCTTTTTAACACTTCAAAATTCCACTTCACATCATACAAAGGAATTTCACACTTTCCAATAAATAGTATCTCTAAAAGCCATGTTGTTGAAAGAGTCAAAACAAGAGTCATATATCTTTTCTCGGCATTTTCACAACTTTGGAATAGTCGTTCCGCTTCTTCTGGCGTAATATCAAGAGCCATAGTTGTCATTACCGAATAAGGGCTACTGTGGGAAAAGTCTGAGAATAAAGAGTATATAATCTTATATTGAGGAATCCTCATAGGGCTGGCTGAGTCATTGGCCAGCTTGTATACACTCTTTCCGCACCATGACGTTTCCCACTCTGACCTCCTGCGTTTACCAAGAAACTCAGTAAAAATGGATTTTGTCATTTTCTCCAGCTCTGTAAGCTTTGAAACTTGCTCTTTAGAACGACGACCTGTCTGAGCTTCATAATCTATTAAATTGATTTGATACAAACATTTCTGTAACTCTTGGAAACGAAGATATTTTTTTGCCTTATCTTTTGCGTTTTCCTTATCCCTAACAATTTCCTCCAGGTTCAATAACAGCTCAAACATAGACCGAGAAAGAATCGCAGCGTCTTCCCAATGGTCTGTTTCAAGAAGAACATTAATTGACCTATAAAGATTAAAGGCACGTATAACCGATGCAAATTTGACAATTCCAAGTGCTGTTTGAGGCGTAGGAATATCAGTTCTGTCAATCCACTCATGAAGCTGGTTTATAACCATTTCGGAGATTTGAAAATGCTCCGGATATCTTTCCTTTGCATTTTTTATAAAAATAGGTTCTTTCAAATGTTTGATCCTTTCAAAGGGTAGGAAGATTTGGGTCAGACTTCATCGCTTCACATTTTCTATTTTCGTTTTACATTTTGTGAAGTTGTGAAACCCTAGTTCCCCTTCCATCTTAAAATCCTTTAAAATTATTTTAAATTATGTTTATATTTATCTTTATTGTTTGAATGGAAATAAATAAGGTAGAGCCCTTATCCCTATTTATTGTCTACAAAATTATTCTTCAGTTTGATGCTCTTCAATAATCTCTCTTGCCTCTTTATCATAATAACCTGCAAGTTCTCTTAATGTTAATGCGAATCGATGATATCCTATAATCTCTATATCCTCTGCCTGTTGACGATATTTTTTAGCTAGTTCTTTCTCAGGGGTACCAGTGGGATCTACCTGATATACTCCTCTAGAATTAAAGATGCCTCGACTGTAACCGATCCTCATATGCTCATATTCTTTTTTATTGAGGAATTCGGCTACGATCTTATTTATCCATAATCCATCAGGATCAGAAGGAGAATAGATAAGTACCTCACCTATTTGTCCTAATGCAACATCCAAATGACCTGACTTTTTACAATTTTCCACCACTTGTTTAATCCATTGCGTAAATAGTTTTTCTGAAAATATTTTTTTAGTATCTGTTCCAGGTGGGGTATGCCACTCATTTAATAATCTATATGCATTTTCAACTAACGCCTTTTTTTCTTTACTTACTTCCCTTTTTTTCTTTCTATCTTTATTAGAACGAAAAGCTAAACGAATAATCTCGCAAAAGAAAGCAGAATCAGACGCTAATTTATTTTCAAGAAGCTTCGGCTCTGCATTATTATCTTTATCTAAGAGTTGTAAGTATCTCCATTCTACTTGAAATAAATCTTCAGAACTAATTTCACTCGAAATTTGCATAGCTTTTATTAATTCAGTTATTTGATAAGAATCTATTTGGTTGAGTGATTCATTCGAACTAATGGCATTTGCAAGCGCTTGAATTACTTGTTTCCAATCTAATTCTCTTTTATTATCTAGTTGATAATGAAGACAAGTAATAGCTGCAATAGGTCTATTATAAGCTAACAGTTTATCAATAGCATAATTTAGTTTATCATCAGAACGATAAGGATTTACCTGAACGTTACTCCAATAGAGATTTTCATCTTTTTTAATGAACCCCTCAACTCGTTTCCATGTTTCAAAAACGAATGGATGGTATTTTAGAGTTAGTGCGATTTCTTCCACAGTCCATTTTTCTAAATTAATACCATCAAACCAGGACCATCCTAGAGAATCAAACCTTCCCCGAATAAAACCATCAAGAAATTGCTGAATGTTCGATTGTTTGTTATTCAAATAATTTGGCAAAAGATATCGGTCTATAGAATCATCAATACAATGTCCAAGCGAAATACCTAGAACCCGAGGCAATCCAACAGTTTTAGAAAAATCCACTAACGCACCGATATTATGCATAGAAATAATCTCTTTTACTGCGTAAATACGTTTTTCTAATACTTTTTTTTGTTGCTCTTCCCAATTCCCTTTTTCTTCAAATAAATCAAAGTCTCCACGGGCATTAAACAATCTTCTGTATATATTTAATGGGTCTTTGGGAGCTAATTTGTTTACAATTATTTCAATTTCATTTATTACTTTTGCAGGAAGAGCCCATTTTGCATCTGAAAACTTCCTATGCTCTAAAATAAATTCTGTTAGTTTTGACCAAATTGGCGTTCTCTCTGTTTCATCTAAGTTAATTATTTTATCTGTAGCAAGATATTTTAAAATATCATTGAATTGATTTTTGGGTAAATTGTTAAGATTTTCTAACAACTTTTCTAGATTTTTATAGTCCTTTTTGCTTAATTCAACTGCTAATTCTGCATAAAAATCCACTTGTTCCCAATATTCCTTAGTTGTAACTCCTTTTTTCCAATTCTTTGGAATTGTATTCCTCCAAACTGGTTTTCTACTTCCATATGATGTTTGATGTTGATTTGGTAATAATTTCAATATCAAAACCCAACAGATTTTAGGCTGTTCTTGTTTCAGTGCTTTAATGGCTGCTTTTCGTTTTTCAATTGATGAAATAGTTTGAGGTAACCAAGGCAAAAAAATAGTAGTTAGTGAATTGATTGGTCTATTTCCCCAACTTCCACCTGGGTCAATTGTTGCAAGTTCACCAAGAATCACTGTTATACCAGAAAGATATTGTTCATCCCATGCGAGTGTTTCTAATGCCCATAAAACACCTGTTAAATAATTATTGCCTGTTATGCTATTATCTTCTTGATAAAAAAGTTTAAGAAATGGATTCAAAGGATTGCTTATAGCACTTTCTATGCTATTAATTAACTCTTGTGGTGCAGCTTCTGCAAGTGTTGGTAAAAGATCATTTAGAGTGCCCCATAAAATCCAATCCGCACCTGTCAGAATTTCCCTCACAGCTAAATGAACAGTTGATAGCGCATATCCTCTTGAACAATTTTTAAGTATTTCTGAGTTCGATTCAATTATAGCTAAGGTCTCTGTTAATCCACTTCTTAGATTATAGGAATGGGATAGTTTTTTTCCATAAATATCAGCTTTAAACCTATCTTTTGGGGCAAGTTTGAATATTGGATCTCGTTCAGATAATACCTTCACAACACAATCTTTAAATCGAATTAAATCATTATCGTAGAGTCTACTACCAAGAACTTTTAAGATTTCGATACGATTATTAATTTTCCATATTCCATTTTTGAGAGTAACCATTGGTTTTGATGCATGTAATAATTCTCGGAGCTTTAAAATCCAGTTTTTATAATCTTCGTTAACTATCTTACTAATAATACTAATATCTTCAAGATTTTTTTCAGACCATGATCCTAACAAACAAGAGAAAACTAATTCGTTTGGATATTGCGATTGAGAAATAAATAACTCGAGCGAGTCTATTTCGCTTTCAATTGTGGGAACTGCTAAACCAACCGGGATTTCCTCAATCTGTTTTTTCTTAAATACAGAAGTGATCCCCTCCGGTAATGTTTCCTTTGTTATTGTGCCAGCATTCTGGTTTTTCGATTGTATCTCAGACACTAGTAGAGACCAAATCATATTTGCCTGATTTGTATTAAATTGTTTAATTATTGAATGCAAAAGGGATAATGTTACACCTGATTTGATATCTAAGTCGTATCCAAGAAGATGAAAACTTTTAAGAAAGCGCCAAAATAAATTATCGGATAGATCGTTTCCTTCATTTGCTTTTTTTAAGTGCGTTCTGATAACATTTAACTTTTCTCTTTTTGAATTACTACTAAAATTAGAGGCGTTCACTTTTTTCAAAAAGTCAGTTTCATTTTCTGAATCACGTGCCCATTCTAAAATTGTTCTAACATCCCTTATAATAACATCACTTAATGGACCAGTTATTAATACTATCTGATCTACTCCCTCTCTAAATATCTCAGAATTATTAAAATCATTCCATGCTGCTTGCATAACTTCCGAAAAAACTTTGTTTTTATATGTAATATTTATATTGTGCTTAATTTGTCCTAATAATTTAGCTTCTTTATTTAACGTTTGAGATTTTATAAAAACAATCAGGTCATCAGTATCATAGCCATCATATTTCCCTTGAAGCTTTATCTTTTGAATGGGCCATGTTGGAGTACATGGACAAAATCCATTAGATAACATAAGAGCTACAAAAGATGCTTGAACCTGTGATTCGAATCGTGCTCCTCCTGATCCAGTTGAGAAAGAATTACTAAGATTTTTCTTTTTACTACTCATAATAACCTACATTATTTTTAATATTAGGAGAAAATAATTATATTGCTTTCTTACTCTGTCTTTTTATCAATGTGTTATTGGGTCATGTATTGCAATATCACTTTCCATCTTCACCCTTCGTTTTTCTAGTCACTCTGCTCACTGTAGTATAATGCGTGCCAAAAAATTCTTGGGATTAAATCTTTTTTATTGATAAATTAGATTAATTGTCAGCGGTAAAGATTTGCTCCTGAAATTTTTCATATTTTAAAATATAACAAGATTTTTTTCTATTTCGGGGTAAATATTATCGATTCGCTTTTGAATTTCAATAGTTTTATGCAAGGCCGTAACAATGCGGCAATATCGTGGTGCATCGTCCATCATTTTGTCTTTTCTGTCTTTCAGATATTTATTTAAGACCTGATAACCGCCAATATGATAATTCCAAACCTCCGGCGAAACACCTTCAAAATATTTTTCTTTATTAATATAGATACGCTGCTCATCTTCTTTGTAGATTACTTTTTCAATCCGGTCGTTATCTCCGGACCCCTGATACTTGGCAATGGGCGAATCAAGTTCCGAGCTTTTGAGTAAATGCAGGGCAGCTAATTCTTTGCCCAATTTTCCCATTTCTATAAATAGATCATAATCCGAAGTGAACGGTACACGGGGGAAATCTATTTTAAGAAACTCTGCGTAAGTTTCACGGTAGATATTGCTGTAAAATGCGCTGTAGGTGTAATAAAGAATATCTTCCGGCGTTGGTTTTTTTCCGTAAACTACGGACAATGTGTTAAAAAAGGCTTGGGGAATATTGGGTTGTATTTTGGTTTGATGCTGATTAAAAAGGTCTTTTTTATTTTTGTCGGGATATACATATAAAGGAAAAAGCAATTCTCCTCCACGATAATACAAATTAAAGTCAATTATATTATCGGAAATGAAAACCAAATTCCACAAATGCTCTAAACCTACAACCTGACCAGCCCTACCGATGGTAAGCCCAATATTTTCTTCCAGCATGTGCCGCATCACTTTAGGACGAGGCATACAATGAAAACCTCGACTTCTTCCAGTATAATAAGTAAACCTTACATCAAATGGTCGATATAATATTTGGAAAATCTTATCTCTATCCATTCCGGTTTTTTTCAGATCTTCTTGAGCAAAAATTACTTTCCAATCTCGAACATCTCTTCCAAGATCATAAGCTTGTCGTGCCATTTCAGGTTCCATTTTTATAAAATTTAAAACTGTATTCCACATCTCATATTCAGACCATTTGATGGTTAATTTATCTCTTGCTGTTACAATTCCGACACTGTTTATCGGGAAAATTTCATTGATCTTCTTCCAATCAAGATATCTTTTAATTGTTTCCGTATCATGCTTCCCAAGGAAATAATAAGGGGCTTGAGGTTTTGTTGGAAAATAGTTTTCTTTCAAGAATTCGTTTTTATCCAGCCAATCATATTTTTCCTGTCGCAGACCATATAAATCAGCATGATAAATTTTTGAATCTTTTTGTTCTTTATTTCTAACAAATAAAGCAATGGCTACACCCTGTCTAATATCAAAGACATTTTCGTCTTTACCCCCCTCAGGTGTGGTTTCTCTTTTCAAACTATTGCCGTGTAAATCGAGAATATAAATCTCATCAAAAGTTTTCATCAAACTCTGGCGCATCCCGCGAAAAGTGGGATTATCCAGATAGCCATGATTGGTGATCATGCCCACAATGCCGAAACCGGACTTCTGAATTTTCCACTGGGCAAAGCGTAAAAATTTGACATAATCATCCTGAAGCCATTTGGGATTTTTCTCCCCCAGCGGCTCGCCGTCTACTTTATAATAACTCTGGCAGCCATCAATATCTTCCTTTAATAACTTTTCCGTCCACTCGTTCACGTTGGAAGAAATACCGCTGTAGGGTGGATTGCCGAGAATCACCAGAATTGGCTGTTCTTTTTTCACTTCGCCCGCCAGATGACTTTCTTCGCTTAATGAACTCACTCCGGGAATGGAAATTTGTTTAATCTCTTCCATCTCCAGTGTATTAGTCAAATAGAGTTTAAAGCGCTCATCATCAGCAAGGTTATAACTAAGTTCATCCAGAATAAACCCTATTTTTAAATGACCAATTGCATAAGGAGCCATCATCAGTTCAAAGGCATAAAAGTCTTGCAGAATGTGGTCTTTAATCCAGCGGTGCAAACCACCTTCACCGTATTTTGTGATATATTCTTTTGCTGCCAGGTGAATCGCTGCTGCAGGAAAAGTGAGCGTCCCACCTGCCGGATCAAGTAGTTTAACTTCTGGGCTGGCCAGGCCATCGGATAAGTAGAAATGGGTTTTTAAAATAGAGTGAATAGAACGGACGATATAGCCCACTACGGATTCAGGTGTATAGTAGACACCACGCCGTTCTCTGATTTCGGGATCGTAGGTAGATAAAAATGTTTCATAAAAGTGGATAATCGGATCTTTACCTTTGCCGGTACTGTAATATTCATGCAGTATCTTTTTAACATCGGTGACGTGCAATAGTTCGGCAATATCCTCAACGATAATTTGCAGGGACTTGGGCGGCTCTTCCAGAGAAATAAACCGGAAGACATCGCGCAGAATACCGATGGTATTCGGAATATAATCAAAAGCCAGCCGGCGATTAAAATCACCATTTGCCCTGGTACGAGCAGCAAAAAGACCGTAGGTAATCGTCTGGGCATAAAGATCGGCAAATTGTCTTTCGGTTAATGTCCCAATCAGATATTTTTTAAAGGCTTCAAAAACACCAATGATTTGTTTTTGCCCTTTGGTCCCATCTTCTTCTATTTCCACA
>Ga0307378_10007160_pt1 | contig 15069 bp, 10 predicted proteins | sample UN1MG_FD_202238 | JGI IMG/M metagenome (GOLD analysis project Ga0307378, IMG submission 202238) | Soil microbial communities from Risofladan, Vaasa, Finland - UN-1 | ecosystem: Environmental > Terrestrial > Soil > Coastal area > Acid sulfate soil | place: Finland: Risofladan, Vaasa | collected...
TGCACATCGTCGAATTCCACGAGGTCCGTTCGATCAACAGCCAGTTGGCCGAGTTGCGCGACATGGGTTTCGAGATCGACTGCTTGATCCCCGAGGAGCGGACGGGTGTGGAAGAAGCCCGTTACCATCTCCGCCGCGGCGACCTGGTCACCGACCTGGACGATCTCCGCGGTCTGCTGGCCGCGGTCCGCGCCGCCGGCGAGAAGGGCCTGCAGGTCACCCGCTTCAAAGGCCTCGGCGAAATGAACGCCGAAGAGCTTCGCCAGACCACGCTCGATCCCGAACACCGCACGCTGCTGCAAGTCACCATGGAAGACGCGGGCGCCGCCGACGAGATGTTCCGCGTCCTGATGGGCGACAAGGTCGAGCCCCGCCGCGAGTTCATCGAAAAGCACGCCCTGGAGGCGAGGAATCTGGACGTGTAACGGAATTTGGACGTGTAACGCCGCGGCGGTATAATGAAACATGGAGCCGGATTCGCAAGAATTCGGACCTTTTTGCGTGAAGAAGGCGCAACGGCCGAATTCTTGCCAGTCCGGCTACTTCCGAAAAACGCAGCTTCCATCTCATCCACCACCGCGGCCCCACAACCTACGTCCCCGCCCCCACAGACCCCACCGGCCATCTCCCCTCCCCCACGTTCCACCGCTCCTTCCACCTCCACCGCCGCCGCAACGTGCACGGCCGGGTGGAGTTCAGATTGTTGGAAAGGGAGCGAGGGCGGGCTGCAGAAAGGCCCGTTTTCGGTAAAGGATGGGTGTCCCCCTGTTGCTGGATTCCGCACAAATCGCTAGAATCACGCTAACTGGTGTTCTGCTAATCGGTTGCGCTGCGTGACCGCCTGACATCTGTTGACAGGTACTGTGCGTATGTATATATTCATTCGGTCCGTCCGGATTCCCGCCCTTGTACTTCGACGGGCTTGTCATGCGAGTTGACGAGTTACTGGACACACTTGGCTACCGTGAGTCGCCGAACTTCCTGGACCGTCGGCGGCCCGGCTTGCAGACGGCTCCAGACTTCGAGCACATCTTTCGGAGGGCGGAGGGCCCCCCAGGCCGGGAAGGTGTTGGGCTTCAAGGCGTCTACACGTTGCGGCCGTTTTCCGAAACGGGGAACTCGGGTATCGTGCCGGTGGTCTACGTCTGCCGGGCTTCTTCAGAACGGCAAGCAGACGATATTCACCGATTGGTCTGGAACCAGGACGTGGTTCCGTTTCTTATCGTCCACACGCCGACGGGCCTCAAGTTGTACTCCGGTTTTCGACACGGGCGCTCGCCAAGCGGTCGTGTGGACGGCGTGTTGAAGGCTCTGACGGACTTCAATCGGGTCGCGGATCTGGTGGAAGATTTTCACGCCGGCTCGATCGACAGCGGCCACATCTGGCGAAAGCGAGGCAAGGATGTTACGCCGGAACATCGAGTTGACTGGAAGTTGTTGGGCAATCTCCGAACGCTGGATCGCTGGTTGTGCAGTACCGGCTTGAAAAAAGAGACTTCGCACGCACTGATCGGCAAATACGTCTACCTACATTATCTCCGCGACCGTAACATCTTGTCGGAGAGAAAACTGCAGCGATGGGGCGTCGAAGCGTCGTCGATCTTCGGTCGCGGCGCAACGATCGAGGGTCTGCGCCATGTGGTCGAGCGGTTGGACGACTGGCTCAACGGAAGCGTCTTCCCGCTCGACTTCGACGGCCGGCACGCGCCCAGCCCGGAGCATGTGAGTTGCGTTGCCGGGACCTTCGAAGGCGATGAAATCACCGAACTGGGCGACCGACAACTTAGCCTCGACTTTCAGGCATACGATTTTTCCTACATCCCCATCGAAACGCTCTCCGTAGTCTACGAACAGTTCCTCCACGCGCCCGACAAGCCGGAAAACCCGAGCCGTGGCCGGCAGATCGGCGCCTACTACACGCCAATCCCGGTCGTCAATCTGATGATCTCCGAGTTGGAGGCGAGGCGACCGCTCGAGAAGGGCATGCGCGTGTTCGACCCTTCCTGCGGGTCAGGTGCGTTTCTGGTGCAATGCTACCGCCGGCTGATCGAAAAGACGTTTCCGCCGGGAAGCAGCCCGAAGCCGGGCGACCTCCGCGAACTGTTGCAAGAGACCATCTTTGGAGTCGACGTCGAAGAAGATGCGTGCAACGTCACCGAGTTGAGCCTCATTTTGACTTTGCTCGATTACGTTCATCCGCCGGATCTCGAAGGAAGCGGGCAGAATCGGTTTCGACTACCGGTCCTTCGCGGAAACAACATCTTCCGGGCGAATTTCTTTGGTGACCTGTTGGCGCATCACGAACCGTTGCGGCAAAAGTTCGACTGGGTCGTCGGCAACCCACCCTGGAAGCTGCTTTCAGCTCGAACATTGCTGAAGGAGGATCGTCCGGCTTGGACATGGATGCAAAACCACGACAATAAGTCCGACCGGCCCATTGGAAACAACCAGTTGGCGCTTGCTTTTGCTTGGCACTCTGGCCAGTTTCTGAGACCGGATGGTGAAATAGCTTTGCTTCTGCCAGCAATGACGTTGTTCTCTGATAGGGCGAAACCGTTTAGGCAAGCGTTTCTCGGCGCGCTGGCAGTACACACTGTGGTGAACTTTTCGAATATGCGCCATGTTCTATTCCGTGGCAAATCTGTTGCACCGGCGGCCGCGGTATTCTTCAGTCCGCGTCCTACGGCAGACGAGGAGACTCTGTGCGACAGCTTCGTGCGCACGTATTCGCCATTCGTAGCGAATCAGGAATCCACGCTATCTATTTGCAGCCCCGGGAAGAACAACGCTTGGAGTATTGTGGTCAATGCGAGTGAAATCAGGGACATTCCGCTGGTGGTCGTAACAGATGGTGAAAGTCTGCCCTGGAAAGTGGCAATGTGGGGCTCGAACCTGGATCTTCGACTCTTGAGGAAGATCGCCCGACGATTCCCAACGTTTGAGGAAACCGAAGGCGATGAATGGATCATCGCATCTGAAGGCCCGAAATTGCGTCCGACGAGAATAGACTTTGGACCGGAGAAGAACGAATACTGTGAGGAAGTAGTCGGAAAGCGCGTCTTCAACGTAAAGAAGCTGTCCGGGACACGGAACATCTTCGTAATACCATCAGATGCATTGGAGGAGAACAAGAAACTCTTCCTGCGATTGCGGGGGGGGAAGAAGGGTCTGGCAGTGTGCCGTCCGCCACACATTCTCGTTGGTGAGAATCGACGGTTCGCAATCTTTACCAACGAATACGCGGTCGTGCCTCCCGGTCAAGTTGGTATAGCGAGTCCGACTTCCGATACGCTTTTCTTGAAGGCCCTCACGCTCTTCCTTAACTCCGAGTTCGCCTACTATCATCAATTTCTTGCGTCAACAAAGCACGGGGTTGAGCGAGATGCTGCCACGATCAGTGCTCTTCGACAAATCCCAATGCCTGTTGTCGAACTGTCACGTGTTGCTCTCCAAGACTGGTCCAGACTGCATACGCAACTCGTCCGGTCTTCACAGACTTTGCTGGACAGAGCCGATGAACTCCCGCTTTTCTCTCAAGAGGGAAACTCAACAAGCAAGCATGTCGAACTGTTAGCTCATCTGAACGAGAAAGTCAACGCGCTGTTGGGGCTGGACGCACACGAGCGGGCATTGATCCACGATCTGGTTGATGTTCGGCTGGCGCTCAATGACGGCCAGACCGGCAAACCTGCGGTTCGTGAACCCAAACCCGCCGAGTTGGAGTCATACGCTCAACGACTGAAATCGGAACTCGACGATTTCATCAGCGGGGAATTGCCCAAACGACATCAGGTCGCGGTCGTTTATGACGCTCTGTCGGGGATGATCCAGGTGGATCTGGTCAGCGATTCCGCGGCGGCTCGGAAGGTAACCGTGGTGAAGGCCGATGCCGCGGCGGCTCGTCAATTGGAGAGAACGCGGCGCCGCTTGCGCGAGCAGCGGTCGCAATGGGTCTACTTCGACCGCAATCTGCGAATCTACGAAGGGACGCGGACGTACGTGCTCAAACCCATGCAGCGATTCCACTGGACCGAAAGTCAGGCGATGATCGACGCGCGGGAAATCATCGCCGAGACCCTCGATGGGGTGGGAGTCGAGGGGTGATTGACTCCAGGTCCCATCAACCCAGCCGTCGATCCGACAATCGCGTCGACTACGACCGGCTGTTCATTTCGCGCGTTCACAGGCTCATCAAGCTCGGATACGACCGGCTGAATCCGAAGCGCTATGCCCGCGAACAGGAAACGGCCATCACGGGCGACCTGGTCGAATCGATCGAGACGGTGCTTGATCATCCGACTGAGGAATGGATGCCGTTTTTCTCCGTGTACGATGACCCGCCCGTGAATGAACCGAGACGGCCCGGCAGGCAGCGACGTAAAGGCCGCGCACGAAGGCGAGTGGACATTCGTCTGCAATCGTCCCAAGTCTCGCCGCGCACACGCTTTCGCTTCGAGTGCAAACGGCTGGGTAAAGGCAATCCCGTGAGTCGATACCTGGGAAAGAAAGGGCTGGGGTGTTTCCTGGCGCGCCATTATGCTTCCCATGATCTTCGCGCCGGCATGATTGGATACGTGCAGTCGGAGGATGAAGGAACTTGGGCCCAGCGGATCGCGAAAACCCTCCATGCCTCGGCCAGGAAATACGCTCTCCGCCATGATGGCCCCTGGAGACATGAACCTGCGACAAGTGAACTGGAGCACACGTATCGCTCCGGTCACGGACGTGGTCGAGGGAAACGAGCGATTGAAGTCTACCATATCTTGCTGCGTTTCTGTTGATTCCATTGACGAGGTCGGGCCAAGCGTTCGTCGGGGAGAGCGGCTGATTCCAGTCCGGTGTGCAAAGCGCGCCCAGTGCGCCCGCGGGTGGCCAAGAACCCGGGTTGACGATTCGTTGCGGATAGTGTACAAATATGCCGTATCAAGCCGTGTTGTGCGCGGGGAATGGGTTTGTTGCGACGCGCGCGGATTGTTGCCGGCCGGAAAGCGAAATTGGCGAAAAGTGGGCAACAATGTCGTAACATGCCGTGGGGAAACGCCTTGCGTGGAGGAAACAAGCGGCCAATCGGACCGAGGCGCTGCCGCTTGTCAACCTGTCGTCGCGTGGCCTAAATCGCACGGAAGAAAAGACTTGCGAGTGAAGACCACCGGCGGCCGGTCGCAGCCGGGCCGTCGCGGGGCCGTTGGATTTCGGCCGCTCGTGGGTCTTCGCGAAGACGGAAGTGGCGTGGTATGAAGTCTCCGGCGCGACCGCCGAGTTCGTCAAAACCGATGTTGGTTGGAAGCTATCCGAGCCGCGAGCGTAGCGGTTAAGTCAGCTCGTGTCCCTCAGAGGCAGCATCACCCCCACGTATTCCAGGCTAGGCATGCGACCCAAAGGGCCTGGTTTTCCAGCAAAGGCCACGCTATCGGCACAATTGCAACAAACTGCGGAATCTTCACAAGAGATAATGGCTGCGTGGAGATTTGCGTTAAGACTTAAACAGCGATTGTGCGATATATGGGGCATGGAGGGGAAATAGGGAGGTTTCTTCTCCGCGGGCGCCTCATGTTGGCTCGCGCATTGGGGTGAGTGTGCCGACAAGTGAGAGTGCCAAAAGCCGACGCGAGACAGGACTATTCGGCTGCGCGCCCTGACCGGGAGACGGGAATCGCTTCCCCGTGGCTTCTGGGTAGCCAATTCGGCCAGGGAAACCGCGCAGCCGTTGGTCCTGTTTCGCTTGCGCCAAGGCCGATTGGCCCCGCATTGCTGGAAAACGTACGGGTTATTCCTGCCCAAACTCTTTGTCCGAGCTTACCCCAACCGCCACGCGGGATCTTCCTCCAAATGGACGTTGTTCACCTGGAGATAGTGAAGGTAGCCTGAACCATCTGAAGGGCGAAACTTCCGCGTCAGGCCCACCCCCAGCAAAACGCCCTCGGAGTTGGCGATCCATCGGGCGGCGGCGCGGACCATGTCGGCGTCGGGCGTGGCGTGATCGGGGCCGTACAGGCGAAGGTCGGTTACACCCGCATCGGCTTCGAGCCGGCCGTCGCCCAGCTTGATGCGTATCTGAGGCTTTCGGTCGCGATCGGTGCGAAGATACAACTGCGGTGGGCCGTGCGGACGGAGCACTCCCAACGATGCGGCGCCTTGGCCGACGTCCGCGGCCCAGCGCGATTGGCCGATGTCCCGCAACAGGCCGCCGAAGATCTCCTGCAGACTGCTTTGGCCCAACTCTCGCAGCATTTCCCAGAATTCGGCCGCCGACGCGTTGCGCCGAAACCGCACCCGTGACGGGGCGAACTCGTGATCCTCCGTGTGCGGGCGGTTCGGCTTCGGCCGGGGATTGCCCAACTCGACGATCCGGGCCATGTCGAAGGGACCGCCGTATCGGGCCAGGAGCTTCGCGGTCAAACCCTCGTATCCCAGCACCGGTCGCACGTGCCGCCGCGTTTCGACGTCGACGCCGGCGATGCAGATCTTCCCGGCCCGCATGCGCGTCAGGTGGTTGATGAGGATTCGCATCGCGTGCTGCTCGCAGAACGCCGATTCACCGGGCAATCCTCGAATCATACATCGATTGGCCGCAGCATCAACCCCATGAAAGCGGTCCGAAACTGGAGTCCGGAGCGATAGGATGGGGTATGTGCGAAGAATAGGATGCCCCATTCCCACGGTGGTTCGCCCGCGCCAACCACAAACGCCCGCCTCGGTCGTAACCGCCGGATCGGTTTTTGTGTATAAGAGAGGTAAGCGCATCGAAGAGCACAAGAAGCGGGCCGAAGCGCAGAAGAAGGATGATGGCGAGGACCGCGATCGTCAACACCGCGGGCACGACCAGAGGCATCGATAGGTAGCGGCGAAGTCGTCGGGGACATGTGACCACCCCTCTCCCATTCATGGGAGAGGAGAGTGTACGTGCCCTCACCCCCGGCCCCTCTCCCACAAATGGGAGAGGGGAGTTGCTAAGAAAGGCATAGAGATGAGAAGGTTTCTCACCACACTTGTGCTGATGGCGGGATTCGCGTCGCCGGCCCGGGCCGAGCCGTTGGACCGGCGTGAGATCGCGGCCGATGCCCGGTGGGTGGTTCACGTCGACTTCGACGCCGCGAGGTCGGCCACCGTGGCCCGAAAGGTGCTCGACGGTTGGCTCGCCCGGGAGTCGGTGCAGCGAGGGCTCGAGCAGATCGAGGCGGCAGTCGGAACGGACCTCGAAGAGGACCTGCACAGCGCGAGCCTGTACGGCAGCCGATTTGCGCCCCAGACGGGCGTGGTGATCGTACGGGCGGAGGTGGATGGGCAACGCGTGCGGGAATTCGTCGGGAAGCTGCCCGACTTCCGGGCCGGCTTGCACGGCGGCCACGAACTGTACACCTGGACGCAAGACAAGGGCAAGTCGAACGAGCGTCCGGTGACCGGCTGCGTGGTAGGCTCCGGGATCATCGTGTTCGGGCAGAACGCCGACGACGTGAAGAAGGCCCTGGACGTGCTGGACGGCAAGTTGCCGCGTTTGGCCGGCAGCGGATCGCTGCTTGATCGCGACGCACCGGCCGGCACGATCGTGCAGGCCGGGGCCGTCCGTCTGGCCGAGGCGGAATTGCCCTTCCAATCGCCCATCGTCCAGCAGTGCCAGTTGCTGGCGATGGCCGCCGGCGAGCAGGACGGGGTCGTTTTCGTCCGGGGCGAGTCGACCATGAAATCGGACGAAGTCGCCGACCAGGTGAAGACGATCGTCGAAGGTTTCATCGCCATCGCCAAGCTGCAGTACTCCGACGAAGAAGAACTCGTGGAGATATTGCGGGCGGTGACGGTCACCAAGGCCGAGAAGACGGTGCGGGTCGAGTGGCGGGGGTCGGCAGAGAAGGTATTGAAGTTGGTCGAGAAGGCGTGGGCGAAGCAACTTCAGCAGAAGCAGGACGACTGAGCATGCCGCGCGGTTCGGAGGGGGTGCGACCGAGCGACGAGGAGCTTGCCGAGCGGGCACAGCAGGGCTGCGCTGCCAGCTTCGAGGAGTTGGCGCGGCGGTTCCAGGTCCCGCTTCTGCTGTTCTTGCGACAGCGGACCGATACGGCGGAGGCCGAGGACCTGGTGCAGGACACGTTCGTGCGTGCCTATCGCAACCTCCACCGGTATCGTTCCAAGTACCGTTTCGTCACGTGGCTGTTCACGATCGCGCGCCGCTTGAGCATCAACCGCAGTCGGCAGAAGCGGCCGACGGCGGACTGCGAGGCCCTGGAATCGGCCGAAGCCCGCACGCCCCAGGCGGCCGAACTGGTGGCCGAGGAGGACAGCCGCCGTCACCTTTGGGCGATGGCCGCGGCGGTGCTGAGCGAGCGGCAGATGACGGCCGTGTGGTTGTTTTACGTCGAGGAGATGCCGATCCGAGGGATCGCCAAGGTGTTGGGTCGTTCTCGGGTGGCGGTGAAGACGATGCTGCACCGTGCCCGACGCAAGCTGGTGCCGCATTTCCGGCAACTGGCCCCCGACGTCCGGGCGCATGCGTCGAAGCGGCGGGCCTGTCTTTCGACCCCGAGCAGAGAATAGGGTGCGGCTATGGCAGAACAGATTACCCGAGAGGAAAACCGGGCGCTGGCCGAAGCGCTGAAACGCGAGGCCGAGGCGATGCGGCCGGAGTTTTCCGAAGGTCTTCACGAGCGGATTTGTGTTGCGCTGAGGCAGAGCCAGGCTCGGGCGGCGCCGCTGCTTGTGGCTTCGTGGCGGGGGCGGCGGTGGATCTCGGCGGCCGCGGCGGCGGTTTGCGTGATCGGCGTGTCGCTGGCCGCGTGGCAACTGATTGGACCTTCCGCCCCGGTGCCGGTGCCCGTCGTGCCGGTTGTGGAAGAAGCGAAACTGCCCGAGGCGTCCGATCCGCTGGAGGGATGGAGCGAGGCGACCGTCGAGCCTCGCCGGACGGTCCAGCTCGTCGGGTTGATGGTGGATTCCAACCTGACGGTCAACCAATGGGCGTCGCTGAACCACGACGCCCGGCTGGCCACGCGGATGCTGATCGATCAGTTGCCGTTCGACGTGACGGGCGCGAGGGAAAACTGAGCCGGTTTGTGCGGAAACATTTTGTTCAAAGGGGTGGCACGCTATTCAATGGGGTGGCACGCCCTGAGGAACGAAGGGCGTGGGTGGGCCGGTTTACCACGCCCTTCGTTCCTCAGGGCGTGCCACCCCCACAGAACCTCTCGAAAGGAGTGCAGACCATGAGAAAGACCGTGTTGTCGGGCCTGATCGTTGCCCTGTTGTTGGGCGCGGCGGGTTTTCACCGGGCCCAGCCCGCTTCGGCCGCAGCGCCGAAACCCTTGGCCGTCGTGTCGTTGTCCGGTTACGACGAGCTGAAGGGCGACCTGGAGATGGTCGGCCGGATCGTCGACGACCCCACCTTGGCCGCCCGATTGGAAGGACTGCTGAAATTCTTCACCAAGGACAAGGGCCTGGCGGGGCTGGATAAGACGAAACCGTTGGGCGCCGCGATCTTCCTCGACGGCGAGAAGCCCAGCGGATACGCCTTCCTGCCGGTCAGCGACTTCGACCAGTTGCTCGACGTGCTCAAGCCGTACATCGGCGAACTGAAGGACCTCGGCGACGGAATGTACGAGGCCTCCAAGGGACGCAAACCCGCGTACTTGAAGGTCCAAAGCGGCTGGGTCTTCGTTTCCGACCGTCGCGAGATGCTGGCCGACGTGCCCGCCGACCCGGCGAAACTGCTGGCCGGCTTGGATCGCCGCTACGACCTGGGCATTCGTTTCAACGCAGCCAACGTGCCCGACGCTCTGCGCGAGAAGCTGCTCGGCCGGATCAAAAAGGATCTCGCGAAGGAGTTGGAGCGCAAGCCCGGCGAGGACGATTTGGAGTACGCGCTGCGAAAAGGCCTCGCGAAGAAGCTGCTCGGCGGGCTGGCCACCGGGATCAACGATCTGGACCAGGTGACGTTCGGCCTGGCGTTGGACCACAAGGCCGAAACCGCGATGGGGGAACTGAGCGTCACGGCCGTCGAGGGCTCGAAGACTGCCAAGGCGCTGGAAGAGCTGGGCAATGCACAAACCGCGTTCGCCGGATTCCGGCTGCCCGGCGCGGTGCTCACGATCCAGGGGACCAGCCAGTGTACCGTTGCCACCGAAGAGGAACTCGCGTGGTTCTTCGACAAGCTGCGCACGAAGGTCTTCGAGGAGATCGACGAGGATGAGAAGGACGAGGAGAAGGCCAAGGTCTTCAAGCACGTGATCGGCGGGCTGTTGGAGGTCTGTCAGGAGACGATCGCGGCCGGGAAGGTCGACGGAGCGGGTTCGGTGGTGCTCCGCCCGGACGCCGTCACGCTGGTAGGCGCCCGGCACGTCGCCGACGGTCCGAAGTTGGAGTCCGCCTTGGCCCCGCTGGTTCCGTTGATCCGCAAGAAGGCCCCGGAAATCGCCGCGTTGGTGGCGAAGACCAAGACCGAGGAGTTCGAAGGCGTCCGCTTGCACAGCGCCACGATCCGGATTCCCGAGAAGGTCAAGGATCGCGACAAGCTGGTCCGAGTCGTGGGCGAAAACCCGGAAGTCGTGCTGGGGATCGGCCCGGAAGCGGTCTACGTGGCCGCGGGCAAGGACGCGCTGAAGACACTCAAGCAGGCCATCAAGCGGTCGGCGGAGCGAGGGCCGCAGCCCGCCCGGCCGCTGGAGGTGACGGTCTCGCTGGGGGCGCTGGCGAAGTTCATAGCCGAGATCGGCGACGAGCGTGAGCGGGAGAAGGCGGCCCGTGCCGTGGCGGCGTTGGAGAAGGCCCCGGACACAGACCACGTCAAGCTGGTTGTTCTGCCGATCCCGCGAGGGCTGAAGATCCGGTTGGAAGTCGAACAGGGTGTGCTCAGGATGATCGGAGCGATGAAGTAGGCGACCCAACCCGGCGGCAGCATCATCGGGCGGCATCGGCATCGCAAGGGCCGATGCCGCCTTTTCTTTGTAGGTCAGGGCTTGCCCTGACGGAATCGTGGAGTCGGCAGAAGGGTCCGTCAGGGCTTGCCCTGACGGAATCGTGGAGTCGGCAGAAGGGTCCGTCAGGGCAAGCCCTGACCTACGCGCGTTCGAACCGGGCTCCCGGGGATTCTCGTGTCGTTGTATAATGGAGCGATGGGTCCCCTTTCGCAAAGGAGCCTTCACGATGTCTGACCGAATCGGCAGAATCCGGTTGTCCTTCGCCGTCGGCTGGATGATTCTGGCTTTCGGCTTCTCGACGCCCGACGGTCGAACACGGGCGGCCGAGCCGCCGGCGCTGAACCCGTTCGGCTCCGCGCCGTCGGAGCGGGAAGACGCCGTGCCGGGCTATATCGAGATGTCCGACGGGACCGTCCACCCCGGCCAGATCTATCTCACCCGCGACAAGCGGCTGGAAATCTTCGACGGCACGCTCCAGCGCCAACGCGAGGTGCCCTTGCGGGCGGTGAAGCAGGTCGAGTGCAAGGTGCAGAAGGAGTGGATGGAGAAGGAGTGGAAGTTCAAAGAGCTGGCCAGCGACGAGAAGATGTATACCGGCCGCACGTATCCCGCCCGGGAGTACCTTCACGTGATCACGCTGCACGACGACCGCACGATCACCGGTCCGCTCTCGGCGGTGGTGTACGTGCAACCGGTTGTGGATTCCCCCGCGCCGCTTGTCCCGGCGGCCTCGGCGGAGCGATATCTGCTGAACCAGCGCAACAAGGGGGAGATCGGCGACGATTCGAAGTCGCTGGTGTACGTCAAGTGGATTAAGCTGGGGGAAGAGGCCCTGGCCGAAGGCCGGCGGAAGGCCGCCCAACAACAACCGGAGGACACCGAGCGTCCCGGCGTCGCACGGCCGCCGGTCCCGCAACTCGTGCCGCCCGAACCGAACCCGGCCGAAGGGACGGATGACGTCGATAAGACGGAGCAAATCGCCGCGTCGAAGCTGCGGTTGGCCAAGGTGCTGGCCGCCGGCGGCAAAGTGGACATCGCGAAACAGCGGTACCTGGAGATCATCCGGTTCCACCCCGACACGAAGGCGGCAGCGGAGGCCCGGCGGTTGTTGGAGGAGCGGTAGCGGGGAGTGGGAGTGAAGGGAGATTGCACCACAATTCTGCCGCCGTGGCAAGATCACTCCTCGCCCGCACAATCGGCGCAACTGGAGAATCCGTTCCCACCCGGGCGGCCGTCGGCGCGGTGGGGTGTGTTGTTGCTTGTGCTGCGGTCGTGACCTAGGTTTCCAAAGGGTCCCTCGTTCGGCCCCGACTGATTTTCATACGGCCGCCGCCCGTCGTCTGGTTCCATGCTGATCTCTCCCGAGCTAATACGCCCCGTAGCCGAACCCCCCGCGGAAGACATTCCCGGCATTCTGCCCGCGGAACTGGAGGAGCTGCTTCTGCAAGGGTTCGGTGTCGAGTTCGCCGTCCTGAACGGGAAGACGGGGGAAGTGCTCCGCACGGCTACCGACCAGCCGGCTCGCGACTGGGCGGTCCGCTCGGAATTGTGCCGCGAAGTGGCGCGGCGCGGCCGGGCCGAGTTCCTCGACGACGAGGAGCCGTTTCTCATGCTGGCAATTCCGGTGGCGCTTCCCGAGGGCAACAGCCGCGTGGCAGTCGCCACGTTCGTCACGCGCCCGGTGCGGCTCGAGGAAGACTTGTCTCGCGCCGCCCTGGCGATGGGCATGCAGCCGGAGGAGGCCGCGTCCTGGGCGACTCGCCAGGCGCCCTGGTCGGCCGAGGCATTGCGGCGGATGGGCGAACTGGTTCTCTCCCACTGGAAGTCGCGGCAGCGGGTCGCTCAACTCGAAGAGGAGAACGACGACCTCTCCGACCACCTGACGCGGACCTACGAAGAGATCAGCCTGCTCTATCGGCTGACCCAGAACCTGAAGATCTCCGCCAGCGACGAGGACTTGGGCCGCGTGGCGCTGGAGTGGTTGCAGGAGGTGCTGCCGGTGTCGGGATTGGCGATCCAATTCGCGCCGGTGGCCCAAGAGGACGAGTCGCTCAGCCACGAGGCTCGCACCAAGCCGGTGTTGCTCACCTACGGCGACTGTCCGATCCAGTACGATCACGAATTCACCGCGTTGATCGAGCACCTCGGTCCCGGCGCGGCGAACCGGCCGGTGGTCGTCAACGATCCGGTCACCGGATGTCCCGATTGGCCCAACGCCCAGGTCCGCCAGATGATCGCCGTGGCGTTGGCCGAGGGCGAGAACGTCTTCGGTTGGCTGGCCGCGTTCAACCACGTCGAGAACGCCGAGTTCGGTACCGTCGAAGCAAGCCTGCTCAACTCGGTGGCCGCGATTCTCGGCATCCACAGCGGCAACATCAACCTCTATCGACAGCAATCCGAGCTGCTGGCGGGGATCATCCGGGCACTGACCTCGGCCATCGACGCCAAGGACCCGTACACGTGCGGCCACAGCGACCGCGTGGCGCGGATCGCCGTCCGGCTGGCCGAGGAACTCGGCTGCGATCCCCAGACGCTCAACACGATCTACCTCTCCGGGCTGTTGCACGACATCGGCAAGATCGGCATCGACGACAGCGTGTTGCGCAAGCCGGGCAAGCTGACCGACGAGGAATACGAGCACATCAAGCGCCACGTCGAGATCGGCCACAAGATCCTGCTGGGGTTGGGCAAGCTGGACGCGGTGCTGCCGGTGATCCTCCACCACCACGAATCGTGGGATGGAGGCGGGTATCCCCACAAGCTGGACGCCGACGGCATTCCGTTCTCCGCCCGAATCGTGGCCGTGGCCGACGCCTTCGACGCCATGGGCAGCGACCGTCCCTACCGCAAGGGCATGCCCGACGAAAAGATCGACCAGATCTTCCGCAACGGATCGGGCCAGCAATGGGACCCCGAAGTGGTCGACGCCCTCTTCCGCGCCCGCGACGACCTCCGCGAGATCACCCGCAGCGAGCGGCAGAGCCCCGAACTCGATCTTCAGCACTGGACGTAACTAGCACCAAACGGTTCTTGGCATGGTTGCGGTAAGCTTCGGGGTGGCACGCCCTGAGGAACGAAGGGCGTGCTTTCCCGACATAGCACGCCCTTCGTTCCTCAGGGCGTGCCACCCACCGTCACATCCAAGACTTGACGCCAAACTGCCGAAAACCATTTGGTGTTACGAGCTTCGGCAAACGACGGCTCAGAACAGGGCGGTGACTCCTCCCAGGACCATGTTGGCGGTGCCCGACTCGTTGGTGCCGGCCCGGTCTCGCCAGTCATAGTAGTTGTAGCGCACGTAGCAGGTGATGCCTTCGCGGTAGCAGTAGTCGACGCCGAACGAGAGTCGCGTCGTTTCCACGATCACGTCGGAGAAGGTCGGCAGCTCGGTCCAGTCGGCGTTTTCGGGACTGGGCACGAAGAATGTGTTGCTTCCGCGGACCCATTCCACACCGCCGGTGAGCGTCAGCCGGTCGGTCCACAGGTAGGTCGTGCCCAGGTTGTACACCTGCGCCCGGCCGCGATAATCGACCGGTTGCGTGTCCTGCGGCTCGGGACCGTTGCGGTTGCCGAAGGTGATGTCCTGGTCGATCCAGTTGGTGTAATAGGCCGCGCCCCCGGCGAAGGAGAGCCGGCAGGTAGGCGCGTACCACGCGGTGAGCACGATCGGGTAGTTGTCTTCGTCGAAGTCGACGGCCGCCGAGTGATTCGTCTTCAGATCGACCCCGAGGTAGGCGCTCAGCATGAAGTTGTAGGCGGGCGTCCACGTGCCGCCGAGTTCGATGAAGTCGCGGTGTTCCGGCTGGTTGCTGTTCAGCGCGGTCAAGTCGGGCGGCGAGGGGAACTCCAGGTCGGGATCGTCGATCGATGCGTCCGCCTCGCGTACGCCCAACAGCGGGTTGTCGGTGTTGAGCATCTTGTAACGGATGTACGTATCCAGGCAGTTCGACCACCGCATCGACGTCTCGACGTGCATCAGGTTGCTGATGGTCGTCGGCTGGGTGAATTCGGCGTCGATATTGGGAAGCGGGTAGGTGGCGAACTGCCGATCGATCTGCCGGTACTCGTACCCGGCCCCGAACGCCAGCCCGCGACTGACGTCGAAACCGCTCTCGCAGGGCCGCCATCGTCCCTTGATGCCCGCCTTGGTCCACTCGCGGTCGAC
>Ga0307378_10007162_pt1 | contig 15068 bp, 16 predicted proteins | sample UN1MG_FD_202238 | JGI IMG/M metagenome (GOLD analysis project Ga0307378, IMG submission 202238) | Soil microbial communities from Risofladan, Vaasa, Finland - UN-1 | ecosystem: Environmental > Terrestrial > Soil > Coastal area > Acid sulfate soil | place: Finland: Risofladan, Vaasa | collected...
ATTATATATCAAAAGGCCATAGCAGAAAAAATCGGCGAATACATAGAGATACTGAATCTTTAACTGATAGTGGCGGGTCCGAGGGGAATTGAACCCCTGACCCCCGGGTTAAAAGCCCGGTGCTTTAGGCGCAAGTTTGCTCTTCCTTGCTAAGCTACGGACCCTCCTAGTTTTTGGGATACGCGATTAAATTAAGGCTTTCTATCCTCCTCTAGGAAACCAAAAGATAACAGAAGAGTATTAAAAAAGGTTCTGGGAAAAGAAAATGTGGAGGGGTGACAGGTTTCGTTTTTTGCGTTGTCTAGTCTGTGTCGTCCCAAGCTTTTTCCAGATATTTGAGTGAAAGAGGTTTTACTGTTTTCTCTTCGCCTGTTGCCATGAGGAAGCTCTGTAGGTCTTGCAGATTTTCTGCCCACTCTGTTTTCAGGTTGTCTATGAAACTGGAGAAATCGGAGTAATTCTTGTGGAAAGATATTATTGAGTAGTCCATTCCCATGCCTTCGCCTCCTGCGGCGAAAACAACGTTGGGGTTCTTCGTAGCCCACTTCTTTGCCTTCTCAGTCGCTTCTGGTAGTCCTTTGGCCTTGACTAAGGTCATAGCCATTATTTCGAATCCAAGTTCAGTCCAATCAGGTATAACAGTGTAATCCACTATTGCCGTCTTCTCTAGACGCTGTCTCATCCGGGTTATTGTTGGCTGCGAAACTCCTATGATTTTGGCGATTTCCCTGTCGCTTCTCTTCGCGTTCTTCATAAGCTCAAACAGAAGCTTGAGCATTCTCTTTTTCATCATATCTACAGATTCATAATATGGCTAAATATAAATATTATGCATAACAGACGGTTGTGGATATGACTTAAATAGACATAAAAACGAAAAACTTATTATATGACATGACACAGTTAAAAAAAACTCTTTTTAGGGCTTCAACGCCTTCGTTTGCTCGGTCAGAGAGGATTCAATGTTTTGAACTTGAAGCAACCCATGGAACAATAAGTCATTAAAAAGTTACGAAGTGAACTTTTCTCCTCCCACGAGAATGCGCTCCAGCGCAGAACTGAGATTAATCATTCCATCATTCGTTTTTCCAGAAACGGGTATCAGATGAAACTGTAATCCCAGACGATAAATTGCATGCATCATGTCTCTGCTGAGAAGTCTTCTTGTCCCGCTCAATTTCTCTTCAATAACAGCCTCAAGGGCGTCATGGTGGACAGACCAGTCCACAATATGGTTAGCCTCCTCGGGGGGAAGGAGGTCACATTTTGAAAGCACATGTAACTGGGGAAAGAAGAAGCGGTTATAAACTGCAGCTGAAAGGAACATGTTCGAGACGTAGTTGAGGGGGTTAAAGGAGAAAACAGCGTCAAAGAGGTATACTATTGCCTTTTGCTCCTTTGTCAACTCGTTTGCGATGTAGGGTCCGCTGGCTCTAAAAGCAAACAGCTCCATTTGTCCCGGAGTATCCACGATGACCACGTCGGAGTGGAGGTCTTCGATTTCTCCTCCGATTCTTTCAGCTTCCTCCGCTATCAGATCAGCCGCTAGGACCAAGGCTCCGTTGGGTCCAAGCCTATACTCTTCCATTATGTCGTTAATGTTTATTTGGTCGCGGATGTCAATGTCTGGCACATACGGCAAATGCAAGACGCCTGGGTCCAGATTTACTGTCGCCGCATTCTGTTTCCCAACTTTTAGCCACTCGTTGAAGGAAGCTGTGAGAAGAGATTTTCCAGATCCGGCTGTCCCGATGATGAAGATTACAACCATACAAACACCTTTTGTGCAGGAAGTGCGTGAATCCCATATCTCCATTAGAAGATATATCTCTTGTCCGCTTTTTGGCGAAACTCAAGTTTCTGATTTTACGGATTTGATCTTTCCGCCCTTTTCCTGAATCAGCTCCGTAAGCTGAATTAGGGCATTGCAGACGTGCGCTCTGGCAGTGCTGGCGTCTTTGGCTGTTGTGGAAAGATGAAATTCGATGCGAGGAACCCTCTCAATTCCTTTCGGGTGGGATTTTATGTAAACGTAAGGGTTGTTTTGCATCACCTTATCGATGACAGGAGCCATCTCTGACTCCATGACTTTTGTGGTTTCTATGCTGGCTTCAAAGAAAGTTACGTCGCGCGCAGCTTGCTTCATCACAGAAGCCACAGACTCGTCGAATATGCTCTTCATCTCAGAGGGCACTCCGGGAAGAGCGATTATGGTCACTTTTTCATGCTCTATAACTACTGCGGGGGCGGTTCCAACCGGGTTAGGTAGAGGCTTGGCTCCTTCTGGAAGCTTAGCCATCTTTACACGCGGAGGAGTCAGCTCAGCCATCTCCATCCTGCCCTCCTGCGCATAGCTGAGGTACTTCTCCTTAACCATCTTCAAAGCCTCTTCGTTGACTTCGGTTCTGCGTCCCAACGCCTTAGCTAGTCCCTCCAGCGTTTTGTCGTCAAAGGTGGGACCTAATCCTCCCGTGGTTAAGATGAAACTGGGGCTGCGTTGAATCGCTTCTTGTATGGCAGATGAGATTTCGTCGATCTCGTCGCCAACAACGGTTACGCGGCGGGTTGTTAAACCTAAGGTAGTGATTCGTTTGGCTAGCCATTGGGCGTTTGTGTTTAGGGTCTTGCCTATGAGAAGTTCGTTTCCGACGCAGATTAGTTCTACAGACTGACCCATGGTAACCCCTATGACGGGTTAATAATGAAGCTTGAGGGGTAATAACTGCTTTGTTCGCCAACGAAGTTTCATTCAAAAAGCATGTTACCTATGTTTTTGTTAAAACGTTACGTTTTAGCATACACTATTTTTTCTTGCCGAGCCACCACTTCAGGTAATCCTTTCTCTCTTGTTGGTGCTGCTCCTCTTCGGTTTCGAAGCTTGGTCTCAGCTTTTCACGCAACTCGTAGAGTTCTTGAGGAGTAAGAGAAAGACCACAGCTCTTGCAAACATAACGTTTCGTACTGGATATGTATTGTAGTTCGCCGCCGCATTCAGGGCAATATCGCATAGTCTTCGCCTTTTCCCTTTTTGTTCATCTGTCAGTATATAAAGTTAGATGTTTGAAAAATAGATTTTGGAGTTACGGAGAAGCGTACACATCCTTGGATGAAAAATCTTTTAACATTCTGGGCAGCATATTTGTTGTATTCAAGAATTTTGGGGGCATCAGATTGGCAGGAATCTTTGGGGCAGGGGCACTCATTCAGACAGACATTAACCTCATACTACAGATAGTAATTCTCCTAATCATTGTCATCGGCTTGGTTTACAAGAAGAAAAACAAATTCAAGATACATGGCGAATTAATGGGAATAGCAGTTATCCTACACGTTATCTCCTTTCTGGCAGTAATGTCGCCATCATTCAATAAAAACTACGAATACTTCACAACTGCCACTTCCGAACTGGGAGTACAAACAACGTGGATTCACGCGATTCCAGGAGCCATCGCAATGATATTAGGAATCGTATTGGTGGGGGCATGGGCTTTGCGTCCAGCTAATATTGCTGGGTGCAGCAGAAGGAAGAGACTGATGGACATAACGATTCTGTTTTGGTTTATATCTCTAATCTTCGGAATAGCCACTTACATACTCTTCTACGTTTAACGAAGGATACACAGTAGGTTAACTCCAGAACCCGATATTGCGTCTACAACCAAAGAAACAGCTTGGTTTCTTGATAGTTTATGTTATGAAATTGGTTAATCTTGCCTCTTTCGCCAGTTCTATGGCACGGCTTCTCTCTCTTTCCGTGAGCCCCCTTCGCAGTTCCGGTATTTCGTGACTTCTCCATTCTGGACGGTATTGGAACATCAGGTTTACGCGAACAGATTCTCCGAGGTTTTCGCTAATCCACTTCAGGATAGGTTTTGTGCAGCACTCAAGATGCTCTGGTAGGACTAAGACGCGGATTATGAGATCTCCATACTTTTTGGCGTACAGGTGGTTTCTGGTGCAAGCCATCCAATAGTCTGGAGCGTCTGAAAGTTTTTCTGCGCACTCTTTGGGTCCATACTTGAAGTCGAGAAGATACACGTCCACGAATCCGGCAAGAAGTTTTGCTGTTTCTTCGCTGTAGTAGGAGTTGGAGTTCCAAACCACGGGCACGTTCACGTCAACGTGTCTGAAGACTTCAAGCCACTGACTGAGCCACGAGGTAGGGTCTCCGCCCACCAGATTGACGTTTCTGCAGCCGTCTTTACGAAGAGTCTCCACCGCCCCAGCCAACTGTTTAGGTGAGTAGATGTTTCCCGATTCGAACCACTGGGATATACCCCAGTTTTGGCAATGTAGACATCTTAGTGTGCAGCCTAAAGTAAATATTGTCCCAGATGGAACCAGTTCAGGCTCTTCGCCGGTGTGCGGGAATATGGTTGAGACTGTGGCTTGGGTTCCGCATCGGCAGTAACCTAACTCTCCTTCGAGCCTGTCTGAGCCGCACCTACGAGTGCAGAGGTGACAGCTTTCGAGGATGCGGTTGGCTATTTCGAGTTTCAGGTCAAGAAACGACTGCTCTGGACTAGCTAATTCTTCGGGGTGCTTTTGTCGGGTGTCAAACAGGTTTTCGAGGCGGCAAAACTCTTCGGTGAGCTGCTCATGAAGCGTCCACAAACTCGCGAGTGAATCGTTCTTGTTGAATGGGGAGGATAGTTTTTTGGCGATCAGAAATTTGGCTGGTTTGTCGTTTTCCATGACTGAGAAGTATCTGTCCAGGCTTTTTCGTGCCTTCTTGTCCATGAGAACGGCTTTTGCGTCGGGTCTCCAGATCATCCACATGAGGTTTCGTCCATAAAAACTGTAGTGAAACATCAATTTATACAAGTTGGATTAGCGGGTTTCCTGTGTCTCGGCAGGATAGAGATTATGGAAAAGGCTATAGCAAGAAAAGCTGATACTGTGTCAAGGTTGATGAAAGATGGCAGCAGCAACAGGAGCAACGGGTGCAGCCGCTTCAACCGCAGCCATAGTGGCGCAGCACACCAGCTCGTATCGAGTTAAATTCAAGAGGAAAGACTTTCTGGAATTGACTGAAATAGCCAAACCAGAAATAATCTATCAGACAGGCAGAATGCACTTTTTCGCATTTGACGGCTTTGTAATGTACGGCCTCGAGTGCGAGGACAGCGACTTTAAACAAAAAGTCTTGCATGCAATCGAATTCTCGAACCAAGCGTGGAGCGAGTAACTCCATCTGAATCCTCTTGTTTGTATTCTTTTATTTAGGGAAAACAACAGTTTGCTGAGTGCCAAAAGAGAGGGAAACATGCTGCCACCCCAACGATTCTACATCTACCCCAAGCCTCCACACGATTTCGACCTGAACTGCCGCGTCTTCGGTTACGAAAAGCCCATGCCAGAAGCCTATGAAGAGGGAACATGGAGGCGGGCTGTACGGTTAGGTTCGGGCAAGCTGGTTCCCGTTGCATTACGATCTATAGGCACTATCGAAGAGCCAAAGATCGAGGCAAAATACTTCCAGACCATCAGTGAACAGGAAAAAGAGGAGTTAGAGAAGAAACTGGATGGGCTATTTTCTTTCAGCCAAGACCTGACTGCACTCTATGCTTTCATGGAAAAAGACTCTGTGTTAAGAAGCCTGAAACGAAGATTTTATGGATTGAAGGCAGGAAGCATCGGAGCCACGGTTTTTGAGAGCATAATCAAATCGATAATCCAGCAGCAAATCTCGATACGCGTTGCTTTTTCGATCACAAACACGATGGTAACCAGATTCGGCGAACACATGGAAGCAGAAGGAACAGTTTACCATGAATTCCCAACAGCCAAGAGGCTATCGGAAACAGGTCTTGAGGAGATACGACAGTGCGGATTAAGCTGGCGAAAAGCAGAATACATCAAAGGCATAGCCGACAAGGTAGCTGATGGAACATTCGATTCTGAGGCTTTAAGGTCACAATCAAACGAACAGGTTGTGGAGACGCTGAAAAAGTTTCGGGGAGTAGGAACATGGACCGCCGAGATGGTTTTGGCTGCTGGCTTAAAAAGAAACGCCTGTATCCCCGCAGGCGACCTCGGCGTCAGGAGAACATTCACGAAATTCTATTCTGACGGCAAGCTTCTCTCAGAGGCTGAAGTCCGAAGGATAGCTGAGGGCTGGGGAGAATTCACGAAAGACATCGTCTTTTACATATCCTGCATCGAAAGAACCTAGAAAGACAACAGTTTTCGTTGCTCAGATAAATTCATATGCGATTCCGCTCAAGTAAACTGCGTGTCAAAGAGGCTTCACAATGAAAAAGACGTCTCAAATTTCAGGTTTCTACAAGCTAACCCCCAAAGAGAGGATAAAGCACGTTAAAGATTTTGCAGATTTAACCGACGAAGAAGTTGAGATTCTCCAGTCAACCGGCGCCTTAAAGATGGAAATGGCGGACCGCATGATCGAAAACGTGGTCGGAACGTTTCCGTTGCCCCTTGGAATAGCCATGAACTTTTTCATCAACAAAAAAGACTACATGATACCCATGGCAATCGAGGAGCCGTCAGTTGTTGCGGCAGCCACATACGCCGCGAAGATGGCACGTGAAAAGGGAGGGTTCTTCACCAGCAGCACCGACCCAGTCATGATTGGACAGATTCAAGCCGTGGACATCCGAGACCCATTCGCAGCAAAAATGAAGATACTATCAGCAAAAAAGGAGATTCTGCAGAAGGCAAACGATCAGGATCCCATGCTGGTTTCTGTTGGAGGAGGCGCCAAAGACCTACACGTCAAAGTAATAGACACAAAAACGGGTCCAATGGTCATAACAGAACTTCATGTTGACTGCAGGGACGCCATGGGCGCCAACGCGGTGAACACGATGGCTGAGGCAGTTGCCCCCATGATAGAAAGAATAACAGGAGGCAGAGTATACCTACGAATAATTTCTAATCTTGCCGTGAAGCGGTTGGCAAGAGCATGGACGGTTATACCGAAGGAGGCTGTGGGCGGAGAAGAGATCGTCGACGGCATAGTTGAGGCGTACAGTTTTGCGGCTGCAGACCCGTACCGAGCGGCAACCCACAACAAGGGCATCCTAAACGGCATAATCGGCGTTGTCATAGCCACAGGAAACGACCACCGCGCCATAGAGGCTGGAGCCCACGCCTACGCAGTAAAAAATGGACAATATGGCACCCTTTCGTATTGGGAGAAAAACAGTGACGGAGACCTAGTAGGTTCGATTGAATTGCCGATGGCTGTGGGGCTCATTGGTGGAGCAACAAAGGTGCATCCAACCGCAAAGGTTGCATTGAAGATTTTGGGCGTAAAATCAGCTAACGAGCTGGGGGAGGTTATGGCTGCTGTTGGTTTGGCTCAGAACCTCGGCGCCTTGCGTGCATTGGCTCATGAGGGAATACAGAGGGGGCACATGTCTCTTCATGCCCGAAACGTGGCTATTACAGCCGGAGCCTCAGGACCGCTGATAGACATGGTTGTTGAGCGGATGGTTACGGAACGTAAGGTGCGGATGGACAGGGCAAAAGAACTGCTGGAAGAATACAAGAAGAAGGGAAAAATGTGATAATTGTTCCGGGTCCAGCCTCCCAGAGCTTAGGCAAAAAAATAGCTGAAGCCTTGAATGCTCGAGTTGTTCCTGTTAATCTCAAAGCTTTTCCTGATGGAGAGTATTGTCTCCGCTTTGACGGCGACTTAACTGGCGAAGAAGTGGTTATAGTTCAGACTACTGGACCTCCACAAGACACGAATATCCTGCAGCTTCTGCTTATGCTAGACACAGCCAAGGAGCTTGGAGCAAAAAAGGTAACGGCTGTGGTTCCGTACTTGGCTTTTGCGAGGCAGGATAAACGGTTTCTGGCGGGTGAGGCGGTCAGCGCCGAAACTCTCGTTAAACTCATTGAGGCGTGTGGAACTAGCCGATTCGTAACTGTGAACATCCACGCAGAAAACATATTGAAGAAGTTCAGGGTTCCAACAAAGAACCTTTCGGCAATAACATTGCTGGCGGAGCATTTCAAGAGTCGAGGATTGGATGGAGCCTTTTCGTTGTCTCCAGATAAAGGCGCAATCGGGTTGGCTGAGGAGGCAGACAGGGTTCTTGGGGGAGGATGCGGTTGGCTACGGAAGGAACGCGACCGCTATACAGGCGAGATTCAGGTCGAAGAAAAGAGCCTCAACGTCAAAGGAAAGGACGTGATTGTCTTAGATGACATAATCAGCACTGGCGGAACAATAGCTAGGGCAATAAAGATGCTGAAGACTCAAGGCGCACGAAGAGTCTATGCTGCCTGTGTGCATCCGCTGCTTATAGGCGAAGCAAAAACCAAGATTATTGAAAACGGTGCTGAGGAGATCGTTGGCACAGACAGCATCCCCAGCTCTGTTAGAACCGTTTCGCTTGCCCCAGTGATTGCGGAGGCATTAGCCAGATAGGTGCCAAGTACGTGGCAAAACTTTTCTTTCTGATATCAGGCGAGCACCAAACCCTTCCAGTCTCAGAGGTACAGGCTATCCTAAAGGCAGAAGGCATTGATTATCGAATCGTGGAGAGGCTGACCCAAGTTCTGCGCCTTGAAGCAGACGCCAACTGTGTAGAGGCAATCAAGTTGAGGTCTGCCCTGACCAGAATCTGCTGTCGAGAGATATTCAACTGCGACGCCAACCTCTCCGAAATCTTAGCCAACATACGCTCTGATTTTCTGGACGAGTTTATTGAAGGCGGCGAGAGTTTTGCTGTCAGAGTTAGAAGAGTTGAAGGCGTAACTCCTGAGCTTATTCGCGTCGAATTGGAACGCAAACTTGGAGAACAGATACTAGAAAAGGCAAAGAATACAAGAGTTAATTTGTCGAATCCACAGAAAACGTTTTTCGGCGTCCTGACAGACAGCCGATTCATCTTTGGATTAAAGACAGCCGAGATAATCCCAAAGCCCTTCTCCGAAAGAAGACCACGACGAAGACCATTCTTTCATCCTTCAGCCATGCCCGCCAAACTAGCCAGAGTTATGGTGAACCTAGCTCAGCCGAAAAGGGGCGACCTGATGCTGGATCCGTTCTGTGGAACAGGAGGAATGCTTGTTGAGGCTGGGCTGATAGGATGCCGTGTTATTGGCTTCGATGCGAAACCGCACATGCTACGGGGAGGACTGAAAAACTTGAAACATTACGGGACAAATGTGGAAGGATTGGCAATAGCTGACGCCCGCTATCTCCCAGTAACTAGAGTAGATTGTGTTGCGACAGACCCGCCGTATGGCAGATCCGCAAGCACGTTAGGAACGAACACTAGACTAATTGTTGAGGATTTTCTGTCCGCAGTGGGTGATACGTTGCCCAGAGGAGGAAAAATTTGTATGGCAGCCCCCAAAACAATACGAATCGGCGAAACAGCAGAAGAGGCGGGTTTCAAGCATTTAGAGTCGCATTTTGTTTATGTGCACAGAAGTTTAACAAGAGAAATAGTTGTCTTCGAGAAAACTTGAGTGTCATACCCGAAGGCTTAACAAAATAAACTGGATAGAACTATAGTTTATGGGAGGCTGCGGCGAGCTGACAGACTTGCAGATAACATTTCTGGGAACAGGCGGAAGCATCCCAACGCCCAAGAGGGGATTGTCAGCCATTGCGATTCAAAGAAAAGCTGAACTGCTACTGTTTGACTGCGGCGAGGGCACCCAACGGCAGATGATACAGGCAGGAGTGGGCTTTCACAGAAAAGCAAAGGTTTTCGTCACCCACATGCACGGCGACCACGTTCTAGGTTTGCCTGGGCTTCTCCAAACCATGTCCCTGCTGGGCAGAACAAAAAAACTGGAGATTTACGGACCGCATGGAATCAAAGATTTTGTAGAGGCGATAAACCAAACTGTTCGATTCTCTCTCACCTTTCCAGTTCAAGTCACTGAAATAGAATCAGGCATGGTTTGCAAAGAAAAGGAATACGAAGTAGAAGCCACCCAAACCAATCACATGGACCCCAGCTTAGCCTACGCGTTGACAGAGAAGCCGCGACCGGGAAGGTTCCACACAGAAAAAGCCAAGGAGCTAGGAGTTCATGAAGGACCATTATGGTCAAAGCTTCAAGCTGGCTCGTCTGTTAAGCTTCCAAGCGGCAGAATTGTGGAGCCTGAGATGGTTTTGGGTGCATCCCGTCCTGGAAGAAAAATTGTGTACACTGGAGACACTGGACCCTCAGAAAATCTTGTCAAGTTAGCTGAGAACGCTGACTTGCTGATTCACGAAGCCACCTTCGAAGATGAACTTAAGGAAAGAGCAGTGGAGGATGGTCACTCAACTCCAAGCATGGCAGCGGAGACGGCTAAAGCTGCTGGGGCGAAGCGGCTGGTCTTGACTCATATCAGCGCAAGATACAAAGACGCGAACATACTACTGCAGCAGGCAAAGAAGATTTTTGTTAACACCGAGTTGGCGGAAGACTTTCTCAGGTTAGAGCTTCCTCTCCAGGAAGATTAAACGAAGAGTCTATGGAGAGCCTGAATGCTCTCTTCCACGTGATCTGTCGATTCTAGCATAATCAGGTTGCCGTAATCTGCCTCTTTAACCGCTTTGGCAACGTTTCCCCAATCGATTTTTCCGTATCCTATTCCCAGATGCAAGTCGCTGGCTCCATCGTTGTCGCTTACGTGCATGTGAACAAGTTTTTTGGAGAATTGTTTGATGAAATCTTGGATTTGATTGTTCAGGTTGGCGTGTGCCACGTCCAGCACGATTCCTATGTCGTCATTGAGTTCTTCATAGAACCTGTGAAAGTCGTCTACGCTTTTCATTAGTGAAGGAAAAGGTTCAGGAGTGTTCTCTATGGCGATCTTAACTCCTTCTCTTCTTGCGATCTTCAGTAAGGTGCGGACAGACTCCAGATTCTGCTGCCAATCTTTTCCGGGGTAAATGTGGCTGAGACCAGTTTTGGAGCCAGGGTGAAACAGCCACAGGCGGCAGCCTAACTGCCCAGCAATATCAATCGATTTTGTTAGGCGCTTCAAGACTGCACGGCGCAGAACCGGGCTGGGAGTGGCTATGTTTATTCCTGCCCAAGGCGCATGGACCACATAGTCTAGGTTACGTGTTTCGGCTATTTCGTTTAGTTTTTTTGCTCTTCTATTGTTTAGTGTGTGTAGTCCTTCGTCGGGTAGTTCCACGTGTTTTACGTCAACTTCGCGTAGGCGTTTCAGAAGAGAGGAGAAGGGCTCGTTTAGGCAGTAGAGCATTGATAAGCCGATTTCTGGTTTAGCCATGCAGATTACTCTTCTATTTTGGTCGTGAAGGCGGGTTTCTTCTTGTTTTTGGTGGTGGTCTTGGTGTGAGCCAGTCGATTAGTTTTCGTGGGTTGTCGCAGCGGATTTGAACATTTAGGGGACCTAGGGGAGATTCTGCGGTTTGTTGGGAGAATGAGATGTGTCCTGCGTAGGCGACTTGCTTGTTCAGATAAAACTTCACTGACTTTTCGTCCATTCCGCTGCGGAAGACTTTTCGTGCAGCCGCAAGAATCCGTTCTCTGTTAAGAATATTAGATAGTTTGGTGAGTCCGTGAGTTCCTCTGGTCTCGGCTATGAGTAATTGTCCCCACGTTCTGGATTTAACTTCAAACTTTAAGGCTCCAAAGATGTTCTCCACTGCCCGTTTGACTTTCTCCAGGTCTTCGGTGGGATTAACCTTCACCTCCACGTGAACAACTATTTCATTCATTCCCCAGCACCTTCTTCATGACCTGCATGATTTTCTGTTTAAACTGAAATATGGTTCCCTCGTTCACGATCACTTGGTCGGCGACGGAAATTACAGCTCCCATGCCGATTCCAAGTTCTCTCAGGTCCCTTTCCATAAAGGTTTCCCAATTCGTGGGATCGTCGCTTCGTCTCCTTCTAAACAGACGTTGATACCTCGTTTTTGGGGATGCGTGGATTGCGATTAGAACAAATTTTGGGAAGTGTTTCTTGAATTCCTCTACCTCAACGAGGCTCCGGATGCCGTCAATAAAAACTATCCTCTCAGTTGCTTTCTCCAGTTTTGGGATGCATCGTTTGGCTATGGCTGCTGGCCCCTCCGACTCTCTGAGCTGGAGCATTGTTTTGCCTAGGTTTTGTGGCGTTGGCTTGAGGTTTCTTCGTTTAGCCTCTTCTCTTACCTCGTCGCCCATTATCACGACGGGATAGCCCATTCTCTGAACGGTTCTCCGAAAGACCCCCTTACCGGACCCGGGCATTCCAGCTACTCCCACAACGATTTTATCCTTTATCGTAAACCCCTCTCTTCTCTTACGTAACGTTCTATTGGATATCATTCGGTTAAAAGTTATAAAATAGTTGTTGACAACCGCAAACCTAAGCAACAGTTTCTATGGGTTATGGGCTGGAAGAAGGGGGCAGAACATGGATAGAAGAGGCGTGCTCGTTTAGTGGTCTAGCTGTTTGGAGTTTACACGTGCGATGTTTTCTATCAGTTCATTTAATTCGTGTATAGTTACACGTTTTATCGAATTCATTACACCGTAACCTCCTTACTACGTAGACTGTACAACCTGTGGAGGTTTGCTTGATTTAACTTGTATGAAGAAACGGTATGTATTATACCTAATATTTTAATTCGGAATCAGACTTAAAAACAAATTAGTGCAACAAACTTTATTTATTAAAAACACCATACATACTGGCACGACTCACGTTTTTCTTTGAACAACCAAAAGGGGAAGAAGCTCACAGAACCTTGAGTCGCCGTGCGCAAATGCGCAAAACGCAAATGTTGGGCGTCAACTCGGTTCTGGCGCTTAGGCGTTCCAAGGAGCATCTCCCCCTCTTGGCAAGCAACAACCACAGTCTCGTCACTTCGCATCAATTCTGGGTCAGCCACATAGATTAAGTTATTAAAATGGTGCGCATGAAAGATTATACGGGTAGTCTACGAGAGATTTGTTATGTCAGGAACCATCCGAAGCTTCTTCGCCTTCGACATTGAAGACCAGACGATAATCAGACGACTAACAGAAGTTCAGGCTATGTTAACTAACACTGACGCCGACCTGAAACTGGTTAAGCCCCAGAACATCCACCTGACTGTCAGGTTCTTGGGAGACATACACCCGCCCATGGTTGACGCCATCTACGAGGAAATGAAACAGCTCTCCTTCTCTCCCTTTACGGCAGAACTCGAAGGCATAGGCGCTTTCCCCAAACCAAATTATCCCCGAGTAGTCTGGGCTGGAATCAGAAAAGGCGCCAACGAACTAACAGATGTTTTCGAGCAACTGGAGCCTCGACTCAGAGGATTAGGCTTCAAGCCTGACACGAAAGGCTTCAGTCCCCACCTGACGATAGCCCGCGTTAGAACAGGAAGAAACAAAGCCAGATTAGCTGAGCTTATCAGAGAACTGGAAGACTACGAGTTTGGCACCATCAAGGTTGAGTGCTTGAGACTAAAAAAGAGCGATTTGACTCCCAGAGGTCCGATTTACAGCAACTTAAGAGAGGTTTGCGGAAAATAAACCGGTACATAGGGTGATTTGTTGTGACTTCTTCCCTTGAAGAGATACGCACCGAGGTTCTGAAGAGAGTCACCCCCAGCGAAAGCGAGAGAAAAAAGATTCTGTCCTTAGCCCGGAAGTTGACGGAAAAGGTGAGAGAAGCAGCGAAAAATGAGGGAGTGGAGGCTGACATTCGGGTAGAAGGCTCCGTAGCCAAAAACACATGGCTTAGAGATTACCCCGAAATCGACGTCTTCATACGGGTTCCAACTACCATGCCTCGGGAAGCCTTCGGAACAGTCTGCTTGGAAATCGGAAAAAAGGCAACAGAAGGCTACAGGCAGATTGAAAGGTTTGCCGAACATCCCTACCTTGAGGCCTTCGTGGATGATGTTTGCGTGAATGTTGTTCCCTGCTACAGTGTGAAGGGAGGCGAGTGGATCAGCGCCACCGACAGGACACCCTTCCACACAGACTACGTCAAACCACTACTGGATGAACGAATGGGAGAAGAAGTCCGGTTACTGAAACGATTCATGAAGGGTGTGGCCGTTTACGGAGCAGAAATCAAAGTCGGAGGCTTCAGCGGATACCTCTGCGAACTCCTTGTTCTGAACTACGGCTCCTTCGTTGAAGTTTTGAGGCATGCTGAAAACTGGAAAGAAAGAACGGTCATAGATCAAGAGGGGCATTACAAAGGAAAAGAAGCTGTTAAAAAAAATTTTGAAGAACCCTTCGTTATGGTTGATCCGGTGGACAAGGGAAGAAACGTTGCAGCTGCAGTTAGAAAAGAAAAATTAGACGAATTCATCGCCGCCTCAAGAACATTTTTGAAAGCTCCAGACTTGAAGTTCTTTTACCCACCAGAAACAAAAGTCCTAGACGCCACAGAGCTGACCAACAAAATCAGCGCACGAGGCTCCACAATCGTATTCATCAGCTTTGAGGCAGCCGCCACCGTGCCGGATGTTCTTTGGGGACAGCTATACAAGTCTCAGAGGGCATTACGGAAAATGATCAGGCAACAAGACTTCACAGTTTTACGCGACAGCGTCTGGAGTGACGAAAAAAACTTGAACATATTCACCTTTGAGATAGAAAACCGTTACCTTCCAAACATGAAACATCATCTTGGTCCACCGCTTAGAAAGAAGAGGGAGTGCGAGAACTTTTTGCGAAAACATGTGGAAGCAGACTCCACGGTTTCTGGACCGCGCGTGGAGGATGGACGCTGGATAGTTGACGTACAAAGAAAGTACACGGATGTGGTGAAGCTACTGAACGAAAAGCTGTGGGACGGGGGCAGGCGTGACGGCGTAGCAGAACTTGTTTCCAAGGCGGTTGTCGATTCATTGGAGGTCTTGGTGAACGATGAAGTCTTGAAGCTGTATTCTGCATACTCTGAATTCGCGAAGTTTTTGACAGAATACCTTGAAGGGAAACCAAGATGGCTTACATAAAAAAAGAAGACAGAGTTTACGTTGGAACGAGATGTTACACATTAGCTAATCGTTGCAACAGCCGCAAATAATTGGCACTGAAACTATCAGTATTTCGGAAGACTAGTAGGCGTATAGGTTCCCGTAAGGACGAGACGAAACCGGAACCAGCTTGTTAAATTTGCTC
>Ga0307378_10007164_pt1 | contig 15065 bp, 10 predicted proteins | sample UN1MG_FD_202238 | JGI IMG/M metagenome (GOLD analysis project Ga0307378, IMG submission 202238) | Soil microbial communities from Risofladan, Vaasa, Finland - UN-1 | ecosystem: Environmental > Terrestrial > Soil > Coastal area > Acid sulfate soil | place: Finland: Risofladan, Vaasa | collected...
TGTTCCCTCTGGCGGCAACTGCGGCTGTTCGCGGGCTACTTCCGCTAGCCGCTTGCGGCTTCGCACCGCGCCCACAAACAATCCAGAACACCCCTCACCGCCGGTCGAACCGCAGCAGCCCTTCCTCTCGGGCGATCGCCAGCGCCTCCTCGTACTCCTCCGGCGTCAGGGGCCGGTTGATCGACGGGTAGCGATACGCGAACCCCTCGGGCCGGTATTGCGGCATGACGTTGACGAACGTATCGGGCGAGATCTCCCGGGCGAGGAATCGCATGATCCGGCGGGTTTCCTCCAGTCCGCCGGGCATCACGAGATGGCGGACCAGCAATCCCCGTCGGGCAATCCCGGCGGCGTCGACGACCAGGTCGCCCACCTGCCGGTGCATCTCCTTCACCGCGGCACACGCCACCTGCCGATAGTCCTCGGCATTGGCCAACTCCTTGGAAACCGCCGGATCCCAGAACTTCAGATCGGGCATGTAGACGTCGAACACGCCGTCGAGCAGCCGCAGGGTCTCGACCCGATCGTAGCCGCCCGTGTTGTAGACCAGCGGCAATCGCAGCCCGCGCCGGGCGGCCAGAAGCAGCCCCTCGAGAATCTGGGGCACCACGTGCGAAGGCGTGACGAAGTTGACGTTGTGGCAGCCCTGGTCTTGGAGCCCGAGCATCATGTCGGCCAGCTCGTCCGCGTCGACCTCCCGGCCCTGCTCCTGCCAGGAAATATCGAAGTTCTGGCAGAAGACGCACCGCAGGTTGCAGCGGCTGAAGAAGATCGTTCCCGAGCCGCGCGTGCCTCGCAGGCAGTTCTCCTCGCCGTGGTGCGGGAAGACGCTGCTGACCCGCGCGAGTCGCCCGCCGTGGCAATACGAGGCCGGCTGCGGGTCGTTGAGCCGGTCGACGTGGCACTCCCGCCCGCACAAGGCACAATCGGCCAGCGAATCGACGGCCCTTTGGACACGTCGAGCCAACTCGCCGCTTTCGAGCAGGGGAAGATATGCCGGGTAGTCGGAGGTCACTGGCGTCACTCCTGCCGCCGGCCGGTAAGCTCCTCCAACGCGCCGAGCAACTGGCCCGGGTCGAACGGCTTGGTGAGAATGCCCGTCACTTTCAGGTCGCGGAGCCGGTCGATCGCCTTGGATTCCTCGCGTGCGTAGGCGGTGACGATGATCGTGGGCAGGCAGCGGCCGTGCTTTTGCAGTTCGAGGTACACCTCCAGGCCGCTGAGGACCGGCAGCCGCAGATCGAGGATCAGCACGTCGATCCCATTGGCCAGGACCCGCTCGATGGCTTCCCGGCCGTTCCGCGCCACGTAGACCGTGTAGCCGTTCTCTTCGAGCAGCTCGCGGATCCCCTCGACGAAGTCCGGGTCGTCGTCGACGATGAGGATTCCCTCGGGCTTGATTTCCGCGAGCATTTCGAGCAGGCGTTCGAGGTCGAGCGGCTTGTGCAACACGCCCAAGGCGCCGTTCTCGATGGCCTCCTCGATGAGCTGTTCGACGCTGTAGCCGGTCATCATGTAGACGCGGGCGTTGGGCTTGGTCTTGCGGATTTCCAGGAAGCTCTCCACGCCGTTCATGCCGGGCAGCTTCACGTCCATGAACGTCAGGTCGTAGTGATTTTTCTGGAATCTCTCGACGGCTTCTTCACCGGAGAAGGCCACGTCCACCTCGTGCTCGTCCAATTGCAGCACGTCGGCCAGACTCTCGGCGAAGTCCCGGTCGTCGTCGACGACGAAAATACGGAGTTTACCCATTTTTCACGCTCGCGTTATTGACGGCAACGGGCAACCAGAGAACGACCGTCGTTCCACGGCCTTGGCGGCTTTCGACCTCGACTCCCCCATGATGCAAACGCATGATTTGCTGGACGATGGACAACCCCAATCCTACCCCGAAGCTCTTGGTGCTGTATAGGGGATCGAAGATCGCACCCATCCTCTCCGGGAGTATACCACAGCCTGAATCGACTATACGAACGACCAAACGCCCATTTTCTCGCCGGAAGATCACCGTCAGACGGCCACCTTTGGGCCGCATGGCCTCGCAGGCGTTGTTCAGCACGTTGATCATGCAGCGGCGGAACCGCTCGCGGTCCAAGGGGATTTCCGGTCCCGCCTGAAGGTCCGTTTGCAGGGTGATTCCCTTGGGCACCTCGTACTCTTCGAGCAATCCGGCCAGCCAGCCGGCGACGTCGGTGGGCTTCACGTCGAGCGTCCTGCTGCGGCTGAAGTCCAGCAGGTCGGCGATGATTCCGTTGCAGCGAAGGATGCTTCGCTCGATGCGGTCCAGCGCCCGATCCACGCCGAGTTCTTTTCCGTGCAGCCGCCGGGTGATGGAGAAAAGCGAGGTGCGGATGGTCCCCAGCGGATTGCGCAACTCGTGGCTGACCGTGGCGGTCAATTGCCCCAGCACGGCCAGGCGTTCCTGGCGGATCAGGGCCTCTTGGGCTTCCTGGAGTTCGTCCGTTCGTTCCCGCACGAGTTCTTCCAGGTGTTCGCGGTGTCCGGCGAGTTCCACTTCGCCCCGCTTGCGTTCCGTGATATCGTTATACACGGCCACGATTTCACCGCTGGGCAACCGGTAGACCCAATTCTCCCGCCAGACCTCGCCGTGGTGCTCATCCTGGTAGATTCCCTCGGGCAAATACTCCGGTTGTCCGGTTCGCCAAACCCGCTGGAAGACCTCGAACAGCCCGAACTCTTCGACGCCGGGAAAAGCTTCCGTGACGCGCTTGCCGAGGATGTCCTTCCTGTCGACTCCTTCTATTCTCTCCCCCGCCGAGTTGAAATCCTCGAAGATGAAATCTTCTCCGCCGTCGACCGCACGGTAAACGGCCACGGCGTTGGTCATGTTTTCGAAAAGGGCCCGGTATCGCTCTTCGCTTTCCCGCAGCGATTGTTCTGCCCGCTGATGCTCGTCGATTTCTTTGGTCAATTGCTTATTGGCCCGGCCGAGTTCCGCCGTGCGGTTGCGGACCTCCGCTTCGAGATTCTCTTGCCAGTACTGGACCCGATCGACCATCGTGTTGAAGGTGGCGGCCAGGGCGCCCACTTCGTCGGAGGTGATCACGGGGGCCCGGGCCGCCAGGTCGCCTTCGGCCACCCGTTCGGCCGCGCGGCTGAGTGAGCGAATCGGTCCGGTCATGGTTCGGGCCACGGCGAACGTCAGCAGCACGGCGGCCAGGATCGCGGCCGACCCGAACAGAACGGATTCGACCGTGTCGTCGAGGATCGGCGCGAGCAGTTCGGCCCGGTCGCGTTTGACCACGATTCCCCAACCCACGTCGGGCGCGACGTGAATGTGGCGATACGCCGCCAGGACCGGCACGCCGCGGTAGTCGGGCGTTTCGACGATCCCTTCTTCACCCCGCGCGGCCCGGACCGCGGGCTGGGCCTTGACTTGATACTCCAGCGGCCCGGGGCGGCTTCCATCGGCCAAGGGATGCTTCAACGGCACGAGGATCTTCGCGTCCCGGTTGACCAACAGGGCCTCGCCTCGTTCGCCGAGTCCTGCCCCGGTGTGCAGCATCGGCCCAAGCACCGTTTCGAGAACGATGTCGACGCTCAAGACCACGGGCGGCCCGTTCCCGGATGACGACGCCGCACGGCTGATGCGCAAGATCGGCTCGAGCCCTTCCGCGGGACGGTGGACGTCGCCGACGGCGTCCTCGTCGGAGTCCAAAGCGTCGACGAAGAAACCCTCCCGGCCGACGTCGGTGCCCACGTCTCCTTCGTCCGTCGAGACCAGCACGACCGCGGTATCCTCGTCGCCGGAAGCCGCGGCGAGCAGGACCCGCGCGTATTCTCCGTAGACGTTCTTCAGATCGTCGAAGTGTTTCGACAAGATCGCGTAGTCGGGTTGCTCCCGCAGCCGCGACCGCAGTTCGTCGCCGTCGAGGCCTTCGGCCCGCCACGGTTGCACGGCGGCTTGCAGCGATCGCGCGTGCTCGAGCAGCATCCGGTTTTCGATGGTCGCGCGCACGTCGTTGCGGCGCTCTTGGATCCAATCCCGCAGCCGCCGCACCTTCAGATCGGCGATCAGGTCGAGGCTCTGCCGGGCCTCGAGTCGATGCCGTTCCAGCCTTCCCCCGTAAGACGTGAAGGGGATGCCGATGAAGCCGATCACCTCGACGAGGATGAAGGCGACGGCGAACGCGACGCTGAACCACACGGCGAGCCTGGTGCGAATGCTCCCGAACCAGCCTCGCGACGGTTCCGTTCGAGCAATCTCGAAATGATTTTCGGCCACGGCGTTCCTTCTTACTTGCCCCCTGAAAACCTTACCTCGCAAGTTCGAAGCGCTGCCGTGCTTCGGACCAAGGCCGGCTCACCCCCGATGCCGCCGACTTCCGTCCTCGGCCGACTTCCAACTTCCATACGCAGCAACCTATGAGTTTGCCGAATCGGCCTCGTTTTGTCCAGCCCGATTGCGGAATTCTCGAAGGCGCGCGTCGGGCGAGATGGACGCGTCGGCAAAGGAACTGTCAGAGAATAACCCCGTCATTTTCATGAAAGAATCCTGCCTTGGGTAATCGCCACATTTTCGATGAGGATTCCCACGTGGGTAGCACGCCCTGAGGAACGAAGGGCGTGTTTTCCCGACATACCACGCCCTTCGTTCCTCAGGGCGTGCCACCCCAGAGTTTACCACCGCGCCCGGCTGCGGACGTAGTTGACCACGTCCCAGATCTGTTCGGGCGCGAGCACTCCGGGAGTGGTGCCGGCGGTGCCGGAGGCGGGCATGGGGGTGCCTTGGATGCCGACGTGGATCCGCCAGTAGATGTCGATCGGCTCGCCGCCGCCGCGGAACGTGGCCGTGGTGAAATCCCGCGGACGAAGCGGCTGGATGGGCAGCCGAAATCGGGCCGCCCGCTTCCGCGTCTCCTCCGGCGTGGCACCCTTCTTGGCCTTGTTCCAGTCGTCGTACAACACGGATGGCTCGCCGTCGGCGGACAACCCGGCCTGTTCGCCGTCGCCTTCGCCGTTGGGACCGTGGCAGGTGTAACAGCGGGCGTTTTCGCTCAAGTAGAGTTCGTAGCCGCGGTCGATCGAGGCGGCAAGCTGTTCGGCGGTGTCGATCGCCGGGGCGTGCCGCTCGGCCTCCGCCGGGTCGACGAGCGATTTGGCGGCGCGGGTCCAGTGCCCGGCGAAGAAGTCCACCTCGTCCAGCACGAGGTCCATCTCCAACCGGCGCTGGCCCGCTCGCACGACGTAATCGACCAGTTGGGCCTCCGTCTGGCCGCGAACGCTCAGGTACTTGACGTACTCGATCAGGGCCCCGATTTCGCGGTCGGAAAGCGTTTCGAACGAAGGCATCGACGTGCCGGGCATCCCGCGCCGCAAGATCCGATCGAGGTCCTCCCAGACGGGTTTGCCTTGCGTGGCCGACGACGCGTAGGTCGACGTGTATTTGAACACGCCGCGGCGGAAGTCGCGCGGATAGGGATTGAGCATCTCGGCGCAGGGGCCGGTCCCGTCGCCCGAAATGCCGTGACAGGCGACGCAGTGCTGGCGGTACACGCCGGAGGGGTTCCCTTCGATGTCGCTGCGGATCGGCCCGGCGGCCATCTGCAACAGCGCAAGATCGAGGCCGACGCCATCGGGAACGGCCGGCTCGTCGGGCGTGCCGAAAAGTTTCTTCAACGGAAAAGCGATCTCTTCGCGTTGGGCGGGGGTGATCTCGTCCGGCTCGAACCCTTCGGTGTTCGAACGGAACTCGGGCGGCTCGGAGAAGGAACATCCGGCCAACAGCGCCGCGCTGCACACGAAGAGGACCCGGGAAACGCGCCCCATCGAAACCGCCCGCGATTGGTTTCCCGAAGAATTCAACTCTCCACCAACCACGCCGGGTCAATCTTGACGGTGCCCAAGTCGTTCGTGCCCGGCTGGATGGTCATCTCGAAGCGTCCGCCGGTCCACTGGGGCGTATCGAGATAGCCGATCTTCTCGTGCCAGACCTGGAACTCCAGGTCGCCGGCCGGCAGCTTCGGGATCGTGAAGGTGCCGTCGGCGGCCGAGACGGCCGCATAAGGATGGTCGAGCGGCAGCACGTAGGCGCTTTCCCAGGGGTGGTAGTTGCAGGCCACCTTCACGGGCAGGGTCTGCTTGCGGCCGAACTGGTGCCGGAACTCCCCGCCGACCGGGATGATCTTGTTCACCGGCACGTCGCCCAGCGGGGTGAAGGCCACGTTCTGGGCCACCGGATCGGAGTTGACCACGTAATACTGCTGCTTCTCGTACCAGATGGTCATGCAGTGCGGTATGAAGATGCAGTCGCGATTGTCCAGCAACACGTCCTTTTCGACCGACGCCTCCAGCTCCGGGCAGATTTCCACGCCGCGGGAGCGGACGTAGACGAAGACGTTGGCCAATCCGCCGTCCGGGCCGACCATCAACGACTCGTCGCGGATGTCGAACTTGCCGCAGCACTCGATGTCCTTATCGACCGTGAGCTTCCGGCGCTCCGGCGGTGTTCCATCGTAAAGGAACCGGCCGGTCAGATCGCCCCATCCCTCGGCGGCCGCGGAGACCATGGCCGGCAGGTGCAGCCCGGCGGCGACCGCCCCGGCGGCGACGGCAGTTCGGGCGACGAATCGGCGACGGCTGAGTCTTCTCTTCATCAAGGGGACCTCCCATGGGGCAACGGAAATCTCGCCATCCATTATAGCCGCGTGGCCGGCTTCCTGCACCATCTTCCGAATCGACACCCGACGCTTGACGTATTCATCCCAACTCAGCAACAGCGTGTGGATGCCCGGGCCCGGTACCGCGAGGTCGTCTGGCGTAACACATTGCCCAGGAATCACTTACGACGGCATCTGGCGAGGGTGGATTGGAGCGTTGTCAGGCATCTGGCGCCAGTCTATCTCCTTGGCGCTGCTTGGCCGGGGTGTTATTGCGCACTTCTCTGCCCCGATAACAGACCGCCGGACCACGCTCGAAGGCTACGTAAGGTGTTGTGCCCCCACGATTTGAGTGGTAGAATCGGCCTCAGGGAATAGAACGTTATCGTGCATTGGCGCGCCGAATTAACAGATTCCGGGGTGCCCGATAAACAGTAGTTCGCTTGCAACTCAGTACATGAGACCGTGCATCGGTGATGCCGTGAGCCAAGAACAACGTCGCATCCCAGTCTATGTTGACTTTACGCCGAATTACGCGGCGCATCCCGAGACGAAGGAGACTACGGCATCGTTCCATCGACAGTGGCTGGAAACCAATCTCGATGCGATTATCGACCGGCAATCACAGCTGCCGATCATGATGATTCATCACGACGGCCCTGCGGTTAAGCTCGTTGTCGATCTCCTACTCGAAGCACGCCAATTGTTCTGCCTTGGATACCACTACTCCTGCGTGGCGATGTGCGGCATCGTCGTCGAACGAATCATAAAAGACATACTTCGGCACAATCTGTTGGTGGCTCGAAACAACGAGGTTGGTTCCCCGTCCCACAAGGCGTTTGATCAAATCGAACGCGTTGACGTTCGAAGCCTCATCAACTTTGTGGCTGAATCTGGCTTGATCTCCAACGATGTGAAAGCCGCGGCAGTGAAACTGGGTGATTTGCGTAATCAATATGCCCATGCACGAGGACAATCCCCTGACGCGGACGCATTGAAGGCTATCGAGCATCTGCATACTGTTGTCGGCGGAACAGTGTCCGTCCTGAAGGAGTTCGAAATCAAAGACGGTGTGCTCGTTCGTCGCCCGAAGGAATAGCGACCGAGCAAGCTAAACAGTAGTTCGGCCACTTGAAGGTAGTGCCGTGTATCCTTGCGCGTGCTGTGGCTATGAAGTATTCGGCGAACCGCCCGGCTCGTACGACATTTGCCCTATTTGCTACTGGGAGGACGACATTGTGCAGCTCGCTTTTCCGGATATGGCGGGTGGCGCAAACAGCTGCTCGCTAATTGAAGGACAGGCGACCTTTGCGCAGTGCGGGGCCTGCGAAAGACGGTTTAAGCAAAATGTGCGTGTTCCTCACGGGAGCGAGTTGCCGCATCCGACTTGGCGCTTGCTGGACCCACAACGTGACCGTTACCTGAAATGGGACTCGCAAACCGACCGCGAAAAATGGCAGGCTGTCAAAGATTCTCAGACGCCTTGCTTATACTACTGGTCGTCAGACTATTGGCTGGCGCAGTCCGAGGCTGAACAAAGCGATGAACGCGAGCCGGAATAGGCCGTCTGGCTCGCTTCACTCGGCAACGTCAACTCCCGGCCGCGTTATCGCAAGCGTTCGACGAGGAGAACTCGGTGACCACGCTGTACGTCGAAACATCCATCGTCAGCTACTTGCGCCAACGTCCCAGTGCGCAAGTGATCATGGCCGCGCGGCAGCTTCTCACGCATCAGTGGTGGGACGAGGAACGCGGCAACTACGAGCTGGTCGCGTCCCAGTATGTGATCGACGAAGCGTCGGTGGGCGATCCGGTGCTTGCTGCCGAGCGGTTGGAGTCGTTGGATGGGATTCCCCTGCTCCCGCTTGATCCGCAGATCGGCGCCATCGCCAATGAGATCGTGTCCCGTGCGATCCTGCCCCGGAAGGCAACGATTGACGCGTTGCATATTGCCACAGTTGCCCACCACAGGATAGAATATCTATTGACGTGGAACTGCAAGCACATCGCCAACGCCAAGATCCTGCCTCGGATTCGCGATGTCCTGACAGACTTGGGAATTCCCGTCCCGATCATATGTACGCCGGAAGAGATGGTCAGTGATGACTCAGAAGAACCATAGCCGCGATCCGGTCATCGAGGAGATCCATCGAACACGCCAGCAAATGGCCGAGAAGTTCGGTGGAGACATCGCCGCGATTCTCGAGGATGCTCGAAAGCGGCAGGCTGCGTCCGGGCGACCCTTGTGGCAAGGTCAAACCTCGAACAAGGCGATGCACCCGAGCGGCGAGTCGGACCGTTTGTAGCCGGACGATTCCGCCCCCGCCGCCGGGTGATTCGGATTATTCCCAGGCCGTGAAGAATCCCGGCTAATTCCCCCCGTCAGGCGCCGCCGAATCCGCCTCGGCGGCCTCCTGGACGAGCTGGCGGATCGATGTGCGGCGCTTGAGGTATTCGTCGTAGCCGAGCAGCAGGCGGTGGACGGCGTCGAGCTGTTCGGCCGGGGTGTCGGGAAAGCGGATTGGGTCGAGGGAATCGCCGTCGGCGGGAAAGTTGACCGGCATGGCGGTGTAGGGGAGCGTCGCCTTCGGGTTGGCCAGCCAGCGGCGGAGATAATCGGCCCGCAGTCGCCCGCCCGCCCGATCCAGCCGCGGGGCGAGTATCGTGTTGACCTCGCCCCCGGGACTGAAGTCGCCGATCAGGTGGCATTTGGCGCAGTACGTCCGGGTGTCGGTCAGTAGGCTCATGGCCTTGGCGAGCTGATCCGGCGCGGTATCATCCGCCGCGCCGGGACGGTTGGCCGGATGCGACGTATACGGGAACGGCACGCCCGAGACGGCCGCGAAATAATCGACCAACTCGGCGGCCTCCGACGGCGACATGTTGTACTTGGGCATGCGCAGGGTCGTGGCAAAAGGCAACTCGGACGAGCCGGCCGGCGGATGAATCTTGTACTGAAGCGCCGGACGGATGGGATACGGTTCGAGCAGGTAGTTGTAGAGCCAGTCGGGCCGGACCTTGGCCCCTTCGCCGATCAGCGGGGGCGGGACCCAACCCCAGCCCCCCATGCCGGCGACGTTGGCCCCGGCGGCCTTCGCTTCGGCCAGCACCTCCGGGTAGAGCAGCCGGGCGAACGCTCCGCCCACCGGCGGCCGGATCGCCGTGACGGCCGAGCCCCAGAACGAAACGTCCATCTTGCCGATCGGCGGACGACCGCTGGTGCCGGGCAGCCCGCCGAGCAACACCTCGCCGCCGCCGACTGCACACGCTTCGCCGTCGATCGCCGCCGGCTCCCAGAGACTGAACCCGTAAAGATCGAGTTCGTTGCCGTCGGCGTCCTCGTCGGAGTCGGCGACCTGGAGCTTGCCCCTGGGGTCGACCGTGGGCATGCCGACCACTTCGGCCGAGCCGAGACGGCGGTTGTCGACGCGCGACGATGCGGCGATCTGCTCCGGCGAGACGTCCGGCCGGAGGAACTCGTAGCCGGGCGCCGCCATGGGCCCCTCGAACACGTCCGGATCGAAATCGAAGGCCCAGCGTTCCATCTCGAGCGTATGGCACTGGGCACAAGCGTATCGGTCGAGGACCTTGCGGCCTGCGGCGATCGCCATCTTTCGCGCGTCGGGCTGGTGGACGTACTTTGCGGCGGGCGGTTCGGCCACCAATCCCAGCACGAACGTGATGATCGCCTCGCGCTGGGCATCGGTCAGCTCGAATCGGCCCATCGTCAGCCGCTCGCTGTAACGCTTGTTCTGGGCCATCCCGTAATCGAAACTCCGCGGGGAGCGGAGCTTCTGCCAGATGAAGCCTTCGCGGCGATGGGCCAGCAGGGCTTCCGTGTAGAAGCCTCGATCGGCAGCCGCTTCATCGGCCAGGTCTTGCTGCTGCGACGGCTCCTCCAGGAACCGGTGGATCTGCCCGAACGCCAGGAGCGACTCCTGCTTGCGTCCCCAATCAAAGAGCGCCGGACCGATCTGCTGAGCGTCTTCGAAGCCGGGAATATCGTGACAACCGTAGCAACCCCGCTTGCGAATCGTGCGGCGGCCGAGTTCGCGGAGCTTCTCGCTGCGGGTCATCGCACCGGAAAGCTCGATCGCGTCGCCCGGCAGTTGATCGGCCAACGCGTCCAGGTCCGAGTCGTCGAAAGTCGGCACTTCGTTCGGCTGCCAGTCCTTCGCGGCCTGAGAGGTCAATAAATACTCGGCGACGTCGGCCGCCGGGTCGATCATCCGCGTGGGCGTATTCTCCGCCGGCGCCGCCGCGTCGGTATCCGCCGGATCTTCGCCCTCCTTCTCGACGATCAACGGGGCCGGTTCCAAAAGCGGATTGGGCATCAACGTCCGCGGCGAGTGGCGCGTCGAATCGCGGAGCCAATCCGCCAGCCAGGCGGCGCCGGCCTCGGAAGTGTACTTCGCGCCGACGCGCGTCAGGTCGGGGCCTTGCGTGCCTTGACCTTCGGGGAAATCGGCGTGCCCGTGGCAGGCCAGGCAGCCCCGGATTCGAAACAGCCGCTTGCCCCGCTCGGCCGAAGGCGGTTCGGTGACTTCGGCCGGCGTTGGCAGCAGTTCCACCGGTTGGCCGGCCTGAAGCAGATACTCGACGGTGGCCCGGATTTCCACGGCCTCCAGTCGCTGTGCCTCGGCGCGGCTCTGCCCGTCGAGATGTTCGTGCAGGCCGTAGAACTGCGGCATCCGCGTGGTGGGGAGGAAGCGTCTCGGGTCGGCCGTCCAATCGAGCAGATACGCGACCTGCAGGCGATTGCCCAGGCCGCGGAGACTGGGGCCCACCTTCCGCATCGTGCCGGGCTTCGCGGCGGCAGCGGCCGACGATGCGGCTTCGGTGACGCTCGGCTCCAGCCGCATGTCCGGCCCGATCGACCGGCCCGACTCGTCGAGACCGTCGATCTCGTGGCAGCCGAAACAACCGAGCTGCCGCACGAGTTGATAGCCCCCCAGCAGCTTCGCCGCCGGCGGCTCACCGGCGTTGTCCGCGGGCTCCAAGTCGGTCACGTCGTGATGGCACTTCAGACAACGGCTCTGGGCAAACCGACTCGGCATCATGGGGAAGTCCCAGTGCGGGTTGCGAGACCAGCCGTGGTCTTTGCGCCAGCCGGTCCTTTGGGCCGGATCGTTGGGCGTGTGCGAGGCCCACTCGAACTCCGTCGCGCTGCCCTGCCCGTCGTGACAGATCGTACAGCCGAACTCGGCCATCGGGTGCGGACTGTGCGAACCGACGAACAGGTCCAGCCGCGGATGGGAACCGTACGGGTGCGACAGGCCGCGGCGGATATCGAGCGAAACCGCTTGACCCCACTCGACGTCCTCCAGAAGCTGTTGCCGAAGCGTCTGCCGGTCGTGGATCGACACGTCGTTGACCTTCACGATCACGTCGCCGAGGCGAAGCCTGGCAAAGGCGGCGGGCGTACTTTCGCGGACCTGCTCGACGGTCGGTTCCCGAGGGTCGACAATTCCCTCTTCGGCCAGCACCAATCCGTAGACACTCTCCAGCGTAGGCTCTATGGTCCGGCCTTGTTCGTCTTCCTCCGGCTGCGGGGCCTGCTTCGGCGTGGCCAATTCGACCGTGAGCACCTCTTCGCCGCGGAAGGCCGGCAGCAGTTTGTCGATCCCTTGGTGGCAGGTCGCGCAGCGATCGAACCGGGCGACCTGGCGGAAGTTGTAGTCGATGGTCAGATCCGGCAGCCAGATCTGATCGACGGTCAGCGGCCGGCCCAAGGCGTCGATCAGCGGCGCCCGCAACGCCCGCTTGCCCGCGCCCGGAAGCTGCTCGGCCAACGTGCGATCCAGCCGCGCGAGTTCGGCCCGATGGTCGGCCAGCGCTTTTCGGGCGTCGTCTTCCTCGCGGGTGATCTCGGCGAGGATTGCTTCGAGCCTCTTGCGATGTGCTGAGGCGTTTTCCCGTGCCGAAGCCGCCCGATCGCGCCCGTCGGCCAGCCGGTCGACTTGCTGCTGCAGGTCGATAAGCTCGTCCGGCGGCAGGCCCTCGCCGACGCCCGCCTCGTAGTAGCTCCTGGCCGCGTCGAACTCCGCACGCCCAAACCGCAGTTGCCGATCGGCCTGCGTTTCTCGCGATGCTGCCGCGGAAACGAATTGCCGGAGTTCTTCGAGCAGGGCTTCTCTGGCCTCAGGACTCGGCTCGGTGGCCACGGCCTTTTGGGCCGAACCAAGATCGGTGAAATCGACCGCCGCCGCTTCCCGCCGCCGGGCATCTCGGCGGATTTCCTCGCGGAACTCTTCAATCAACGCTTCGTCCGGCACGGCCCGTCGGGCGTCGTCCCATTGTCCGACCAACGCCTCTTCCCGCCGGCGAAACTCCGGAGTCTCCTGCCGGTGGATCAGTGCCCGGGTCATCCACGGCTCGATCCGGTCGCGAAACGTCCGCTGGTACTCCTTCCACGGCCGCCGATGGTCGGCCACCAACACCCACACCGTCACCGCCAGCAATGCCGCCGCAGAGAGGGCGAACACCACGTGCAGGCGTTTGATGTTGTAGAAGTGTTTTTCGGTGGCACGCATGGCAGTGGGCAGTGGGTAGTGGGTAGTGGATAGTGGATAGTGGGTAGTGGGTAGTGGGTAGTGGGCAGTGGGTAGTGCCGCTTGCGGCTTCGCAGTCGGGAGTTGAATTGGCCGTTAGAAATTCAAGAGGTACTCCGGGATGCTTACGATGTAACTGATGTTCAGGGTCCAACGGAGGATCATTTTCAGGGGTATTGTCATCATGAGGAGCAAGAGCAGGATCATGATCGTGTAGCGGCCGAGACCCATCTTCTCGCGCAGGTCGCGGAAGATCGTGCGGGCCAGAAGCGGCGGCAGGGCGATGAAGTAAACCGCCAGGAAGACCACGCCGGCGATCTCCCGCCAGAGGATGTGGGCCAACTCGGCCAGCGTGCCCGCGCCGCTGGGTACCTGCGGCACGCTCTGGCCGAGGAGAATCGCCCAGAAAAAGTCCGACAGCTTCACGTTGGTCAGCGCCAGCACCTTGTACGGGTCCTGGATCTCGTACGGCCCGAAGAAGTTCCAGTTCGGGCCGCGCATAAACGTGCCGATCAGGATCAGCAGCACCCACAACTGGAGGAAGCCGAACTGGAACACCAGGTAGGCGAACCGGCGGCGGTCGATCGTGTAGTAGCCGCCGCCCTCCCGGTTGCAGTCGAGATACGGAATCGCCATCAGGCCGAGGATGATCAGGCAGGGCACCACCACGCCGACGTTCCAGGCGTCGGAGAAAACCAACAGCTCCTGCAAGCCGAGGAAGTACCACGGGGCCTTGGACGGGTTCGGCGTGACCACCGGGTTGGCCGGCTGCTCCAGCGGGGCCTTGACGGTCAGCGACCAGACCAGGAGCACGACCATCACCAGGATCATGCAGATCAGCTCGATGTAAACCAGATCGGGCCAGACCAGGACCTTCTCGTCGTATTGCTTTTCCAAGGGGGGCGAACCGTGCTTAAGCCGCCGGTCGTTTTCCACCGCCTGACGGCCGGCCAGCCAGGTGAAGAAGCCCAACAGGTAGACCATGGCCACGATCGGCACGTTGTCCGCCTTGGTGACGATGGCGGCGAAATCCGGATCGGTCATCGACGTGCCCATCAGCAAGAGCGACACGTTGAAGATCGCCCAGGCCACGGCCGGCCGAACGAAGAACCGCCGTGCCCGGTAGAGAAGCAGCAGCGTGGCGAAGGAGCCCAGCGTGAAGGTGATCGGTCCGAGCACGTCGTCGATCGTCCCCTTGAGCGACTCGGGCATCGGCAGGGGGCTGCCTGAGAAGGCCTGCCACGCGAGGATTCCGAACGCCGCACCCATCAATGCCCAAGCGACCGGCCGGCTCCAGTGCGCCCCTTGGCGCCAGGCCGCGATCGCCGCCAGTCCGTTCATCGCGCACGCAATCAGGTAAAACCACCCCAGCGGCCCGGCGATGCTTTCGAGGAATTCAACGGGGTCAGTGTGCATCAGCGAGAAACGAACGTGGATTGAAATACGACCAATGGCATTCGATCGTCAACGAACGAGCGCTCCTTCAACGATTCCTCCCCCCCGCAACGCAGTGCGGGGGCGTTCTGTGTTTTTCTGACTTCCTACTCTCCACTACCCACTACCCACTCTCCACTGCGAAGCCGCAAGCGGCACTCACCACTCACAGCGGCCCGCTGATCCCGCCGTCCTTGCGGATCCGCCAAAAATGCACGGCCATGAGGAACCCGGCCAGCAGCGGAATGCCCACGCAGTGCAGCACGTAGAATCGGTTGAGCGTTTCTTCGCTGACACGCTGGGCGCCCAAGAGCATGAATCGGGTGTCCGAGCCGCTGGTGATCATGTCGATGCCGTCGACGGTGAGGATCTGCTGCGCGGGGCCTTCGTGTCCGAACAGCGGCACGGCCCGGGCCATGTTCGAGCCCACCGTGACCGCCCACATGGCCAACTGGTCCCA
>Ga0307378_10007165_pt1 | contig 15063 bp, 30 predicted proteins | sample UN1MG_FD_202238 | JGI IMG/M metagenome (GOLD analysis project Ga0307378, IMG submission 202238) | Soil microbial communities from Risofladan, Vaasa, Finland - UN-1 | ecosystem: Environmental > Terrestrial > Soil > Coastal area > Acid sulfate soil | place: Finland: Risofladan, Vaasa | collected...
GGCCTCCGTGCGGCGGGCGATTTCGACAAGTACAAGGCGACTGACGCCTTCGCGACGACACTGACATTCATCCGAGAATCAGATTCGCGCCACTGGGAACCGGGCGCAGCTCTCCCGGATGAACGTCTCGAAGCCCTCGCGCTGGCGCATGAAAAGGGGATAACCACCTGGGCAAGCCTGGAGCCGGTGATCGACCCCAAGCAAAGCCTGGCGCTGATCGAAGCAACTCTCGAATGCGTTGATGAATATCGGATAGGGCCGCTGAATTACAATCCCATTCGCCGAGCGATAAACTGGGGCGCATTCACGCGGGAGGCCGTCGCGACCCTGGAGGCAGCCGGCAAGGCATACTATCTGAAACGCGACCTCTGTGAACTGGCGGGAGTAACATGGCATGAGCGGACAGAAAACTTTTCCAGTTTTTTTCAGGAAAGCGCTTGACTCCGCCGATACATGAGTTATATTAACATTATGCGGGGAGTACCATAAGATATAGTAGCGGACCGTAAACCCCGCATTGACAAGGACTTATGTCAGTGGAGGGGTTTTTTAATGTCTACTTTTGGCGACTGGCTTCGGGACGAAAGAAGCCGACTCGGGATTTCGCGGGAACGTCTCGCCGCCGATGCGGGAATCTCCTACCAGACGGTCCAAAACGCTGAACTGGGGAAACCCGTCCTGCCGATGACGGAGCGCGTACTGCACCAGGCGATCGTGAATCTAACCAAGAAACGCATAGCGGGATATCCGGCGGCTGCGCCCGGTTCGGCGGCTGAAAAACATGCGCTGTAGCCCCGTGACGGGGCGATCTCGAAAACCGGACTGATAGGACCTATTAGGGGGAGAACGGTGGCTGACGGTGGACAAGGCGGCGCGAGGCGCGACGACCGGATGCGGCGACAGAAGACCTGTGCGGGGTGCACGTTCGGCCAGAGGCTCAATCCGGGGAGCCGCTGGGTGTTCTGCGAGGTCCACGGCGGGTGGCGGGGGCGGCGGCAGCCTATCTGCGACTGGTGGCGAGAACATCCGCGAGCCCGGCATTCGAGCGGCCTGAAACTGTACAAGTTCATTACGCACCGCCCGACGCCGTTGGTGGAGGGAAAGTAGATGGTCCAAGGCATACTGAGACTCGAGGGGCGGGCGAAGGCGCGGGCGAACGATCCGGTGACGTCGCACATGGCGGCCGCCGAGGTCGAGACGTCCGGCGCTGCCGGATGCCAGCGCGAGCGGTGCCTGGGGCTCGTGCGCGACTACCCGGGGCGGACGGCGGCGGAGTTGGCGGACCTCGTCGCCGAAACGCTTCTGGCGCAGTGGGGGACGAACGCCACGCGCTTCCGCTACACGATGTCCCGACGGCTGCCGGAACTGTGGCAGCGGGGGCTCGTGCGGCGCGGCGAGAAACGCACGTGCGGCGTCAAGGGGCGAATGTCAATGACCTGGTATCCGGGATAACCGGAGTGCGGAGTTCGGAGTGTGGAATGCGGAATTCTCAAAAGGAGCAATCCAATGGCGAACAAAAGAGGCGTGTGTGCGGAATGCGGCAAGGAGCGTTCGTTGGCGGCTTGGGGACTGTGTTTCGCCTGCTATGGGAACAAGACGATACGCGCGAAACACGCCAAGTCACGGCGGGGCTCGGGCACAAGGAGCGCCCCAGCAACACCGGCGACGACGCCGGTCACCAAGGAGAATGTTAGTATAACCCATATGGATGTTGCGCCGGAAGATGACAAGCACGGCCTGTTGGCGTGCCTGGTGGAGTTCGCCGCGAGCCAACTGGAGGCGGCGGAGCTGCTGGGCGAGTTGAACGATGGCCTCGCCCAGCTGCGCGAGGCGAACAAGACGCTGCGCCTGGCGCTGATCAAGAGCAGGGAAGAGGTTCTGCTGGCGCGGAAAGCGCTGACGTTCCGGACCGCCGCCGGCGGCGCGGGGAAGTGATGAGTTTGTCGTGGTGATAGCGGTGATATCTGGAGGTGACAATCGAATGACGGCAGTATCAAGCGAAGCGAAGAAGGCGTACGAGGCGGCGGGCTATCCAACGGCGAAGCGCCGGGCGGATGTCGCCCGGGTATTCGATCTGGCGCACCGGGAGACCTCCCGCGCGATGTCCGCGTTGCGGCGGGGTGATTGCATCGACGCTTCCCGCTACGCCCGCCAAGCCGGGCTCATGCTCGATGCCGGCGAACGGGTGCTCCGAGGCGACCAACCGCCTGCGCCGACGGCTGCGGAGGATGGCGTTGCCACCGAGGAGGCGCGCACGAGCGCGCTCGTGGTGGGTATCTGCCTGGGCGCGGGCGGCCTGGCGGTCCTGGCGGGCGGCATCTTCGCCATCGTCCGGGGACTGCCATGAGCATCAAGTTTCGATATCGGACGACCTGGGACAAGTTGCAGGCGTGTCTGGTGTACTCGGACGTGGCGATTGAGGAGCTCCGGGAGTGGGGGCGGTCGCGGCGGTTGCCGGCGGACTGGCTACGGCAACCACGGGAAGGAATACCCCATTACCGCTTGTACGGTTCAAACAAGGCGCTCTGCGGCCCCGGGGTCTCGGGTGAGGAGTTGCAGGCTGACAAAGAAAGGTGGCGGCGGTGGCGGAACAAGGGCAAGACAGCAGCACCATCACAAGAAACGTAAAGGCGACCGAGTACGTGGCGGCAGGTCTCACCATCATGGGCCTGTTCCTGAATGCCGCCGGCTCAATCAGCGGCTTCTACGTCTGGCGCGCGGCGGATGCGCTCTGGCTCTATGTGGGGTATCGCCGCAGGATGCCGGCTCTCATGATCATGTATACGGTTCTCGCCGTGGGCGCGGCCGTCGGCATCGTGTGCTGGAGGATGCAGGGGCGATGAGGGAGTGCGGAACGTGGAACCTGGAATGCGGAATGTTAAACTCCGAACTCCGAACTCCACATTGTATGTCACCTCCCCGCGGCGCTCGGGCTCCCCGCACAGGCTGCCTTGCGACCCAACGCGCGACGCAGTCCGGCTCGAGCGCCGCTCCCCTTTCAGCCAGCACAGACACGGGAGATCTTCTGATGGCTAGGGTGCGGGGCATGTACATGACGGTTGATGTGCATAAGCGGGCGCACGGTGCGACGGCGCATATCACATTCGGCCAAACGGGGGGCAAGGAGGGGTAAATGGTCGGAAGGCCTGACCCGGCGTTGGAAGCAGCGCGGCAAGCGCATCACCAAAGGTGGACGAGCGACGATGGCATATTCGGGAATAGCTATGAACCGCCAAGCGGGACAGCCACGGGAGTCCCGACGCAGGAAGAGGTCGACCGGTTGTACGAGGACGCCAGGGGGATATCCCGGAGGGAAAGGTGACGGCAAAAGCGGCAGCACGAGACAGACGAGGCACGTGCGCCCATTGCGGTAGAAGCGGCCTGACGATCGCCGGGGAAGATCCCGAAGGATTACTGAGGAGGAGGAAGTGATGAGAATTACAGACAGAAGAACAGAGAAGGCGGTTCCCTTGGGCCATCTGGCCCCGAGTGATGTTTGTGAAGGGTTTGATAGCGGTGACCGCTACATGGTTGTGGAGCGTTCCGGCGCCGCACTGCGGTATCGGACGACGGTTCTGCGTTTATCGGAAGACCCAAAGGAACGGCTGACGGTTGAGTTGTTTAACGATACCCGTGTTCGGCTGCTCAACGCCCACCTCACAATCGAGGACTGATCACGAAACGCCGCTCTAACAAAGAAGGAGGCTACCTGATGCACACAGATGAGGAGAAGGCATGAATATCTACGTTGCGAGTTCGTGGAAGAATGAACGTCAGCCGGGCGTGGTCGACCTGTTGCGCGCGCACAGGCACGCGGTCTTCGATTTCCGCCACCCGTGCCTGGACGACGAGGGATTTCACTGGAGCGAGATTGACCCCGACTGGGAGAGCTGGACGGCCGCCGAATACCGCGCCGCGCTCGATCACCCCGTGGCGCAGGAGGGGTTTCGGCATGACTTCTGCGCAATGGAGTGGGCTGACGCATGTGTGCTTGTCCTGCCGTGCGGTCGGAGCGCGCATCTGGAAGCCGGCTGGTTGGTGGGGGCGGGGACGCCGCTGGTGATCCTGCTCGACGCGGGGGAGGTGGTTCCGGAGCTCATGTACCGGATGGCCCGCAAGATCGCGCTCGACATGAGCGAGGTCGTCGAGGAGCTCCGTTTGCTGGCGGGGTTCACCGATTCCCGTGGCGGACCGGAGGAGGGAGGAGAAGCCATGAACAAGCGCTGTAAGCGTTGAGGAATGGCGCGAATACGGCATTGATCGCAGAAAGCGCCAGCGACGGAAACACCCGTGGAGGAAATGCGAGCGGAGAAGGCATGAGCGGAGGGAGTAGGCCGAGCATGACAGCATGTAGAGACGCATTTTGCCCACGCGCTGAACGGGAAATAGCTTGTGCGCAGAAGATTATTGACAACAAGGACGCCGAAATCGCGCGGCTGACAGTAAACAACGCGACGGCGCTGGAGGCGTTGAAGGCGGCGCGGGACCACAGGCACGCCTATTCGACTCACCGGCTAATCCACGCCGCCATCAAACTCTTGGAGGGGGAGGCCGAGCATGACTGCTGAAACAGAATGGTTTAAGGCGCAAGAGAATCTGACATACGTCACAGAGATACTAGCCAAACTTGCTGCCTACAACGACAACCAACTTAAACAAGACATCCAGGTGCAGCTATACAACTGCAAACGCTGGCAGGTACTTAGCCCACTGCTTAATCTCGTGGTCCGTCGCCGGTTCAATGAACTCAGTCAAGATGTGTTAGGGTTGCTTCATGCAGAGGTCAAGCAGAACAAGGCAGCAGCCATACAGGCTGCACGAGAGTTGTTAAAGGAGGCCGCCGATGAGCAAAGACCCTGACGTGATCGAGTGCTGCGGGTGGCGTGGGTATGTCCGCGAGGATTCCTCTGGAACATTCACCTTTCTGCTGTGGGAGGATAGCCGAGAGGACCACGCAATGGTGACTTGCTCCACTGGCTGGAAATATCTCCATCATCGTTCGGCCAAGCGTGCAGGTATACGCTTCGCCAGGCGACATCCATGTGGAGGCCGCCGATGAATCCTAACGCGCCATCGCTGGCTTTGTGCTTTCCCGTAGAAGAAGCACTAGTATGTACAAGTTGCATATTAAAACTAGCGAAGCAGTCAGGCGCTCCACACTTGTTCCTAGCAATTGTTTCAAAGCCGGAGGTAGTGAACTCTCAACTGAACTGTACAAAATGCGGCCATTCGCTTGGGTGCCCCAATGCTCTGGCTGATGCAACGCAAATTGAGGAGTATCTAAAGCCATGACTGATATAGCGCCATTCGACGCGGTGTGGAAGCCGGGGATGGAGTTGCCGGACTATTGAGGAGGAGGGTTCGATGAGGATGTACAGATTCTGGATTCGCAAGACAGGGCGCAAGGCGTATCGGTGGGTGCTGATAGCGCCCAACGGCATGAGGATCGCGCAATCGTTGAACGAGTATACGCGTGCCAGCGACGCGGAGGAAGCGGTCGAGCTTCTGGCAAACTGCTTTGGGTCGAGTGTTTACCAGACCGTCATCACCAGGGCATCTGGAAAGTGGGACCACCTCATAAGGAGGACGCCATGAACAGGCACTGTAAGCGTTGCGGCAACCGGTTCAGTCCAATATCGGACAGCGATAGATTATGCGGCGACTGTGTGCGCGCATACTGTGCTTGGCGCAGAGCAGAGGAATGGCGCGAATACGGCATTGATCGCAGAAAGCGCCAGCGACGGAAACCCCCGTGGAGGAAATGCGAGCGGAGAAGGCATGAGCGGAGGACGAAGGAGGTGCCGGAATGAATCTTCGCTTTCTGTTGTCTAAGTTCTTTTCGTGCATTGGCACACAGGCGACATGGTTGTCCTGGCGCGTATTAGGAAGCCATGGCTCGCGGCCCAGCATCGTTGAGAACTGGCGGTCTCATTCCAATTCCACTATGGCTAAGTTGGAACAGATTGCGAGGTGGCCAAATTGATTGAGCAGCGGCGGCGTGGACGATGGACTGCGCGTTAAAGGCGCGAGCCGGTAAAAGGCCGGGGCCTCGCCGCTCGTAATAAAGGAGGGGAACTGACATGCCATATTGCCCGCGATGTGGGAGCGACGGTTTTTTGACCGACTTGGATTGCGGCTGCACGGTCTGCGAGGACTGCGAAACGTATCGGGAATGGGTCGAGGGCGTGTGCGCACAATGCCGGAAGAAAATCGATGAGCAAGTACGGCCCGCCGCTCGAACAAAGAAGGAGGTGCCGGAATGAGTAAGCGCAAATTGAGAAGTCGTCTTGAGCTTGTGCGCGACATCCGCACGCATTTTCGCAGCACAATGGAACAAGCAAAGCGGAAAACAGATATGTCAACCGCTGCCATCCTAGCACTTGTTGATTTTGCACATGGCGATCAGCTTGATAGGCTCGTTCAGGAATTGGAAGCACGGAAGGAGGCACCATGAACGTCAAGGAAATTATCGTCGCAGCGTTGAAGGACATGGACTGCCAGGGGCTGTGCGGCGACGAATGCGGATGTGCCTTTGCCGACGGCGTCGTGTTTATGCCGTGTTGTGAGGGGAGCCTTATCTACTGCAAGCCGGCCTACCAGTTGACTCCCGCGCAAGCGAAAGCGGCGGGCTTCGCCGAAGATGCTGACGCCGACTTCGTCATGGTCCCCACCAGTGAGTGGGAGCGGTGCTGGGAATGCGACGGGAAGGGGCTACAGAAGGTAAACGTCGCTGGCCGTATCTGCGACGACCCCTGCCTCACCTGCAACGGCGCACGCTTCGTGCGGAGGAAGAAGGAGGAGCCTGCCTGATGCACACAGAAGAACGGCATGATGGGAGGTTTTTCCGAAAGCTCTTCGAGCGTGACACAGAGGATGAACTGCGCGCGGCCCTCAAGACGGAGTATGAGCGCGCCATCGCCGACCCGCGGGTAAAGCGCATCGTCCAGGAGCGGTTGAGCCTTGACGGCCCATGCCCCTGCGGGTCGCAACACCGTTTCAGAACGTGCTGCCTGTGGCGATTGCAGCATGGGCTCGGGATGAGGGACGAGGAGGAGGACAAGGCCAAATGAACATCTACGTTGCGAGTTCGTGGAAGAATGAACGTCAAAGACATAATCGTCGCGTTCCTGAAGGGCCGGTACGACGGGTTGTGCGGCGACGAATGAGGAGGCAGAAGAAGCCATGAACCCAGACGAACGAATCACGGCGTTGCTGGACGAAAACGCAGGTCTGCGCGAACAGCTTGCGGACGCGACAACGGAAAACGCCACCTACCGTCACTTCATGTCAACCCTCGTTACGCAATTCGCCATCCAAGATCCCACGGCAACTTTTGATACCGTCTTTGGCGTGTTTGCCAAGGCTTTAGGGGGCAAACCATGAGACACATGTCCTTTAGCCTGACGACGGCGCGCCGCTGTTGGCGGGGCGAGATGATTAAGCTCACAGCGGTTGACAATCTCGGAACAGTCTGCCCGTCGCAGTGGGAGTTGGCCGATAGGGACGGCGGCAGCTACTACGTGCGCTTCCGCCACGGGTATATCAGCGTGGAGAACATGGGAACCGACGAATGCTATGGACGGCGCATCGACCACCACTACGCGGGTTACATGGGCACACCTGAAATGCTGCGGATTATCAGGCGCTGGGGTTTCGACGGCTCGGCATTTATGATGGGCGAGATCATCCCGGAGAGGCATGTGCCCTGGTTGACGCGAGTGCGCGACATGGCGTTTGCGCTGGTAGCGTTGTTGCCTCAAAGCGTTTTTCCTTGGGCGTGGGTCAAAACCTACATGCTGTTCTCCTGGCTCTACAATAAGCAGGCGGGGGGGCGATGATAGACATCCGTGTAGGCCATGTGGCGAGAGTTGCGTATGCCGACCCACCGTACATTGGTCAGGCGCATAAGCACTATGGAAGCACTGAAGTTGACCATGAACAGCTTATCAGAGAACTCACGGAATACGACGGCTGGGCGCTCTCTTGCAGCACGCCGAGTTTGCGGCAGATCTTAACTTACTGTCCTGAGGCAGTCCGGGTAGGTGCTTGGTTCAAACCATTCTGTTCATTCAAAAAAAACGTCAATCCCGCCTACGCATGGGAGCCTGTCATCTTCGTCCCGTGTCGCAAGCCTCAAGCGATGCAGACAACGCGCGACTGGATATCTGCAAACATCACGTTGAAGCGTGGATGTGTCGGCGCAAAGCCGGATGCGTTTTGTTACTGGCTTTTTCAAATACTTGGGCTAAGGCGGGGTGACACGTTTTCCGACTTGTTTCCAGGAAGTGGTGCAGTGTCAAGATGTTGGCAAAAGTGGTCCGATGACGCGCCGCTGTTGACGGGGGTGAGATGATGTGGCCTAAAAAACCCACCTGGTGGACTGAGGAAGGGACGGTATATGTGTCGGTCCCCTTCACCTGGAACCTTCCGAGCGTGGCAGCGCAACTCCGGCAACGGTCATTCCTCTACGACCGGGCGGTGGTCGGTGGTCCGGCGGTCGAGTTGATGCCGGAATACCTCGCAGATATCCCGAACGTCGAAATCGGCCATGATTCCCCGGGCGTGCTCCAGCGCGTCAATCCTCGCGCCACGCGCACAACGCTTGGATGCCCGAACCATTGCGCTTTCTGCGGCATAGGGCAAGGGCTTATCGAGCCGGGTGGGTTCCGTGAGCTTGACGATTGGCCCGACCTGCCGGTGGTCTGCGACAACAACCTTCTGGCGGCATCGGACGCACATTTTGACCGGGTACTCGACCGGCTGCTCAAGCATGAGAATGTCGATTTCAACCAAGGGCTCGACTCCCGACTGCTGACACGGTATCACGCCGCTAGGCTTGGCGAATTGGATCACCCCACAATTCGCTTAGCACTGGATCATTGGAAGCCGTACGCTCGCGAGGTGTGGGATTGCGTCTTCGCTCGTTTGCGTGGCGCCCTCATACCGAAGCGCAGGATCGCGGTCTACTGCCTTATTGGTTGGCGCGACACCCCACAGGAGGCGTGGACGCGGTGTCAATATGTTGAGACACGCGGCGTCCTGGTCTGCCCGTTGTGGTTTCATCCGCTGGACGCGCTCGAATGGAATGGACTGAGCACAGAGCAAGTCGCGCTTGGTTGGACGCATGAACACTGCAAGCACATTATGAGCTATTACTATCAGCATCGAGGAGTGCCGCTGCTGGCGGGGATGTAGGATTAAGGACAGGAGGACGAAATGACAAAGCACATAGTCGAGTTGGGCGACCACGTTCGGGATACCGTGTCGGGTTTCGAGGGGGTTGCGGTTGCGCGCACCGAGTACCTCAACGGTTGCGCGCGAGTCGGCGTTCAACCGCCGGTCGATAAAGACGGGAAGCTGCCGGAAGCTCACCATTTCGATGAGCCGCAGTTGGAGGTCGTGCTCGACCAGGAGGCGGTGTCGGCGCATGATGCTGATGACCGAACGGGTGGACCGACACGCTACCCAGACCAGGGGCGAGATATTGTCGACCCCGGACGGTGACCAACGACCAGCAGGAAATCTCGGCCAACTTTTACCCTTGTCCGCGCGCGCGAGGCGCCCCTGAAGAAAAATCTCTCTATAAGGGGGACGATGAATAATCAGCCTGTGGTCGGTAAAAAAAGCTTGACAAGCTATAAGGGGCGTAGAATGGGGAAGTGTGTATGATGGGCTGTCGCGACACTTCTGGGGTGCCGGGTCGTGAATGTACAGACTCTTCCACTCGACCAGCTGAAACCCGACACGCGGAATCCTCGTCAGATTACAGACGGGATGATGGGCAAGCTGGCTATCGTGCTCACGCGCTTCGGTGTGGTAGAACCCCTCGTCATCAATAAGAACATGACGATTATCGGTGGCCATCAGCGCTACGATGCGCTGAAAAAGCTGGGGGCAACAGAAGCCCCGTGTGTGGTTCTGGATGTTTCGGCAGGCGATGCACAAGCACTTAACCTCGCGCTGAATCAGATACACGGGGAGTGGGATGAGGACAAGCTCGGTGAACTGCTCTCGGAAATGGCACCTGACTTGGTAGAACTTGCGGGGTTCACCGGCGATGATATTGCTGCGCTGGTGGGTGAGCCGGGTGGAGTGGTGGAAGACGAAGTGCCGGAGCCGCCGGCTGAACCGATAACCCAGCTAGGGGATTTATGGTTGCTGGGGCAGCACCGGCTTCTGTGTGGAGACAGCACGAGTGCGGAGCAAGTTCGTCTTGTGATGAACGGCCAGCGCGCCGTATTGTTCGCCACCGACCCCCCATATCTGGTGGGGTACGATGGCACAAACCATCCACACAAATGGAACAAGCCCGACGCGAACAAGGATTGGTCGGCGACCTATGGTGTTCACTGGGATGAGGCCAACCGGAATCCCGATCTGTTCGATCAGTTCATTGCTGTGGCCATCGCAGAAGCCATCTGCGAGGACGCTGCATGGTACTGTTGGCATGCCAGCCGCAACCAGGCGATGGTGGAGGAGGTGTGGGAAAGGCACGGGGCGTTCGTCCACCAGCAGATCATCTGGGCCAAGGATCGACCCATCCTGACCCGGTCCTGGTACTTGTGGCGGCACGAGCCGTGTTTCTTCGGCTGGATGCGGGGGAAGAAGCCGCCTCGCGTGGCCAAGGACTACCCGCACACCGTGTGGGACTTGCCTACCGTGAAGTGCGGGGAGCACACGGACCACCCGACATCAAAACCAGTCGAGGTGTTCGCCATTCCCATGCGCCAGCACACGCGACTGGGCGATGTCTGCTACGAGCCGTTTTCGGGTAGTGGAAGCCAGTACATGGCTGGCGAGCAGTTGGGGAGGATAGTCTATGGGCTTGAACTGGAGCCGCGGTATTGCGATGTGGCGGTAATGCGCTGGGAGCAACTCACGAGTCAGAAGGCTCAACGGGTGGCGGTAGAGGCGGCCCCCGTTGGCGCAGGGGCGCAAGAGGCGAGCAATGTGGCACAATGACCCAACAAAAAGAAGGGGCGGCGCTGTGGCCGCCCCCGATAGGCGCTTGGTGCTGGCGTTGCTATTGCGCGAGCGCAAACCTGCCGGCCCCAACCTTGCAAAAGCGGCTGGCCGTGCCCTTGGTCGCGATTTCCCGGATGATGGCCGAGTACAACGTCGCCCCTGGGGTTTTGCCCTGGCCTTCCCACAGCTTCTTTTCGATTGCCTCTTGGGCGATCTGCTTGGCAGACATGCCCTTGCCGGCAGAATCGCCCTTCATGACCAGCAGGGCCGCCGCAATGAGGCTCTGCTTCTTGGGGGTCTTTTTGGCTGGCGCTGTGTGGCCCGCCGTCGGCACGGGGGCGCGCAGGCGGCCGGCGGTCATAATGCGGACAGAGCGCTTGGTAGCGAGGTTTACGGCGTCCCAGCCACCATTCGGATTTTGGTGTGTGATGCGCACGTCGGCCAGTTTGTTGGTGACCTTGGCTCGGTAGACCGCGCCAACTTTGATGTCTTCCTTCTTCATCTTCTTGCCCTCCTTTTTTTTGCGGCCTCTAGTATGGGCCGTCATCACACACATGCCATGCAATGTGGGGGAAGGCAAGGGACTACACAGGCTTTATCCTTTTGGCATCTGACTGGGAAAGACCATGCTATTGCGCGCGCGTGGATGAGCGAGGACGGCAGGAATGGCGAACAGGACTGAAGCAGAGATAGCGGCAGCGAAAGCGGCGATCCTGGCTCACCTGGAGGACGGGCAAGGCGAGCGGAAGGCTTGTACGGCTGCGAACATTCCGTTCGGCACATACGAGTCATGGAAGCGAAAACAGCTTGAGTTCAAGGCAGCTGTCAATATGGCGAAGGAAGCACGCAATGCCTTCGTCGAAGACTCGCTATACGCCAAGGCCCTGAAGGGGAGTGAACACGCTTGTGAGATATGGCTCTACAATCGGGATCCGGAGCGCTGGCAGAACATCTCCAAGATCGAGGTTTGGCACAGCGGCAAGGTCGAGATCACGGGTCTTGGCGATTTGAAGACGCTGACGGATGAACAACTCGTAAAGTTGGCAGGGCAGTTGACTGTAATAGGGCAGGCATCGGATGACGACAGCGACACTGGCACCGGTACCGGTACTGACGCTCGATAATGTGTGCGGCGAGCTGGACCGCAGGCGCGTGGGCCGCGAGCTTGCGCGTCGGCATTTCCTGTGCGAGGGTCCGCGTGGCGAGGCGCTCGGGTTCCTGGGCCACTTCCCGCCGCCCACGGACGCCGGGTTCCGCGTCGGCCTGCATACGCGGGCGATAGCAGCAGAACTCGAGCGAGCGACGCTGGCGGTAGAGGCTGGCAAGAGCTACTGTGTGGCGATCTCAACGGTGCACAGACACGGTAAATCCACTCTGGTCAGCCGGCGGTATCCGTGCTGGCATCTTGGGCGCAACTCGGAACACGAGGTTATCATGGTCTCGTATGCGTCGGGCCTGATTCACGAGCATAGCCGGGTGGCTCGGGCTTGTGTCGATACGGAGGAATACTACAAGACGTTCGGCCTGCGGCTCTCGAAGCAGAGTCACAGCGTCGGGACATGGGAGCTCGAAGGCCACATGGGCAAGGTCAATGCGGTGGGCCTCGAGGCGGGAGTTACAGGGAAGGGCGCACAGATCATTGTGATCGACGATCCACATGCCGGTTGGGCTGCGGCGCAGTCGGTGACGGAGCGGGAGCATGTCTGGGCAACTTTGATGGGCGACGTGTTTTCTCGGCGTGCTCCCGCGTATGCCATCATCCTGATTATGACGCGCTGGCACCCGGATGATGTATGGGGGCGGCTCGAGAAGGCTATGGATGAGGATCCGGCATTCCCGCGGTTCAAGTTTATCGAGTTCCCGGCGCAGCGTGATGACTATCCCGGCAAGCGGCACTTCCTCTTTTCTGAGCGGTACACATCCGAGTGGTACAAGAGTATGCGGGCATCGCTCGGCAAGACGCGCGCGGCGGCGCTCATGGACTGCAAGCCGCTGCCGCCAGGCGGTAACCGGTTCGACATCAACAGGTTCCAGTATGTGAACTCGCACCGGGTTCCGGAGCACGTGCAGGCGGCGAAGCGGGTGCGCTACTGGGATCTGGCCTCCAGCGAGAAGGAGCGGTCAAGCGTGGACCCGGATTATACGGCGGGTGCGTTGGTTGCAGTGGTCGAGAATGGCAAGGGCACGCCGCCGCAGTTGTGGATTCTGGATATGGTGAGGGTGCAGCAGGAGGCGCCGAGCCGGGATAAGACGATTGTTGAAACTGCCGCCCGCGACGGCGCGCGCACGACTGTGATATTCGAGACGGTCGCCGGCTATAAGGACACGGCAACCCGTATCGCGCGGCAGCTGGCGGGCTTCAACACGGTGAAGCGCGATGCCAAGCAGGTGTCGAAGGATGTCCGGTCTCAGGAGCTTGAGCCGGTTATAGATGCCGGGAACCTGTGCATTGTTCAGGGGCCGTGGAACGAGGCCTTCGTCCAGGAGATGGCGGAGATCCCGAAGGGGGCCCACGATGACCAGCACGACGCGGTGACCGGGGCGTTCAAATATCTTTACGATCCGAACGACTGGCTCGTGGTATAATTCATGTGAGGAAGCATCAGGGAGATGCGACATGACGTTCAAGGCGCGGATACAGCGGGCGGTGCAGGGATTCATTGGTGGCGGTAGTGTGGTGGCTGTTGCCGATTCTCCGCCTGCGTCCAACGTGCTCAATGAATTCCCATCGCGCCCTACATTCACGTCACCGGCACTCGGGCTCGAGCGCCAGAGCCTCGATCAGCTTTTTGAGATTATCCGTACGAACCAAGGTGTCGGCGGTATCCGACAAATCCAGTCCGATGGCGATGCCCGCAAGAACTTCTTCCGCTGGCAGTATGCTGGTGCTATGGCGATTGCAGAGGCTATGATGGTCGCCGATTGGGAGATACAGGTGCGCGACCGCGAAGGCAAGTGGGCGACAGAAAGCCCTCACCCGCTTGAGACCCTGCTCAAAGATGCTAACCCCTTTATGACTGGGCCCGAGCTTTTCCTCTGGACGTTCTGTGAGGTTGTCCTGATTGGCAAGAGCTGGTGGGCGATTGCGAAGAATGGGCTCAATGAACCTGCTGAGCTATGGCCGCTTATCGGTACGGTCACCCCGATCCGCGATCCGGTGACGCTGATCAAGGGGTGGCGGCAGGAGGCCTGGGTGGATGGCCGACATCACGTGCGCACCTACAAGCCCGAGGAGATTGTTTATCTCCGCATCCCGAGGCCAGGCGACCTGGTGGGTGGATTCGGCCCAGCGCAGGCAGCGGGCGCCGCGATCAGCCTGGATACGCAGATCGTGGAGTCGGAGTGGGCGGCATTCAAGCAAGGGGTATTTCCGACGGCCGTATTGATGCTCACGGAGCAGGATGCGGAGAAGCGGCAGCGGGCGGTCGAAGAGTTCGACGCGAAGTACGGCGGCGTGGAGGCGACGGGCAAGTCGATCGGTCTCAATGCCGATCGCGTCAAGCTGGAGTTTCCTGCCCGTCGCCCGCTGGACATGGGGTATCACCGGAGCGAGGAGACACGCCGCGATGAGATACTGGCGACGCTCCGCACGCCGGCGGCGATCCTGGGTCTCTCGAAGGATGTGAACCGGGCGAGTGCGGCGGGCATGGAGTATATCTTCGCGAAGTGGCGCATGGCGCCTCTGTTCAAATTATTGCAGGCGCGGATCAACCAGGACTTGGCGCAGCCGTTCTGGGGCCTGGATACGCGGTTGACGTTCACAGTGCCGATTCCAGAGGACGAGGAAGCAAAGACAAAAGGGCTCGACGTGCACATGAGGCATGGGATCAAGACGATCAACGAGGCTCGCGCAGACTTGGGGCTTGGCCCGGTGCCTTGGGGCGATCGGCCTTATCTGCCCAGTGGATACCTGCCGATAGGTTCAAGTCCGGTGGGGCAGGCGCTTTCTTCGACCGGCAGCATGACGGGCGCCGTAGCCACAGCAACTTTGGACGCATCCCCCACAGATCAAGCGGCTGCGGCGCCCCCTACCCCGAAAGGCCGATCCCGGAAGGCGCGGGCGATCATCGCGTGGAAACATGCTGAGGACCGTATCCC
>Ga0307378_10007169_pt1 | contig 15057 bp, 14 predicted proteins | sample UN1MG_FD_202238 | JGI IMG/M metagenome (GOLD analysis project Ga0307378, IMG submission 202238) | Soil microbial communities from Risofladan, Vaasa, Finland - UN-1 | ecosystem: Environmental > Terrestrial > Soil > Coastal area > Acid sulfate soil | place: Finland: Risofladan, Vaasa | collected...
ACGAATAGCGATAAAATATTAAATAGCTTTCAAAAGAATGTAGATGATAGCGATGATATTGCAGAAGGAAGTGTAAATTTGTTTGTAACGCAAGCAGAAAAAGATAAATGGGACACGAAGGAGAACGTATTAGTAGAGGGGGCAAATATCACAATAGACAGAACTACACCTACTGCTCCTGTAATTAGTGCAAATGTTTCAGGCGACTTAACAGACCACCACGCCGGACAGTATTTAGTTGAACCGTCAGAAACATTAGTAATTAATTTAAAGAAAGAAATGATAGTGTCATTTTTAGATTTAGAAGGAGGATTAGATTTACAAGGAATTTTAACAATAGGATTATGAGCTTTATATTTTCAACACCAATCGCATCTGTAGATGTGCCTGTACCTTCTTCTGGGAGGTTAGCCATTTTTATTAATGAAAGTACAAATACTTGGTATAAAAAGAATAGTTCAAACGTATCATCTCCATTAAGTGAGGCAGACTTAAATGATAAAGTAAAAATATCACTTACTGATACCAATGAGGACTACCTATTAACAAAGATCATTGGCACAAGTGGTAAGATTGTACTTACTAAAGTAAATGCAGGAGCAAACGAGCAATTAGTCATTAGTTTAGGCACTGATGTGTTTGATAAAACATCTGATAACTCAGATAACATAACAGAAGGAACTACAAAATTACTATTAACACCAGCCGAAAGAACAAAAATAGCAAATGCCTTAACTAGTATTGTTGGTTTAGATCATAGCGATTTAAATCTAGACGACGGGACGAACCCACACGGAACAACTAAAACAGATGTAGGTTTAGGAAATGTAGACAATACTAGTGATGCAAACAAACCAGTTTCAACAGCTCAACAAACGGCTTTAGATTTAAAGTATGATGCTACAAATCCAAACGGTTTTGAAACTCCTGCACAATTAAACGCAAGAGATACAGCGAACAGAAATAGATCTAATCACACAGGTACTCAGGTAGCCGCTACAATTTCAGATTTTGACACTGAAGTCGCTAACAATACAGATGTAGCTGCTAACACATTAAAGAGACATGATCCATTAACAAAAGTTGACAACTCTAATATTACATTAAACCTAACGGGTCAACAACTAGAAGCAGTACTAAACGACACCTCGGTTTCAGCAGGTAGTTACACTAATTGTAACGTTACGGTAGATGCTAAAGGGCGTATAACTAGCATATCTAACGGGGGGGCTGGTTCTATAACACAATCTCATGCTGAATGTTACTTTGCTACAACAAACACAACTGATACTGTAATAGCATCAGCAAATTCTCCTGTTAAAGTAGCAGGAACTACAACTTTTGGTTTTAGTGGTGGGTTATGGGGAAATGGTGGCGTGTCTAATAGGCTTCAATGGAATGGGGCTGCAACCATTAGAGTAAAAGTTATTGCAACAGCAACTATCCGAAAAACACAAGGAGCAGGTACAGATACTTATAACGGATATATTGCACAGACAGCAGCGGTATTAGTTAGGAGCAAAGCAAGTTGTAGAGGGGAGGGAAATGATTTAAACAATATGGCTTGTATTTGTATTGCAGATATTGCTTCAGGTCAATATTTTGAATTTTATATTGAGAATAGAGATTCAGGAAATGACTGTCAAGTTGTATCGTTACATTTATCCGTAGTTCAAATACTAAACTAATTATTATGAAACTTTGTAGATTAAATATAGAAAAAGATAACGCTACTTGGTCACCATTTGAACCCGATGAGCATTTTGACCAAAGAAGAACTGTTATAGTTGCAGACGATTATAATTTTAACAATCAAAATGATACGGACGTAACAGAGGAAGCTTCTGTTTGGGTAAAACATTTTAACAGATTAGGGATAAACTATTTTCATTTTTTAAAAAAGCTACAATCTATAATAATTCCTAAGTGCAATCCAAATTATCCTGCTTTAGATTATTCTGGAATAGATAACTTAAGTGCAGAAGAGTTAGAAATTGGAACTAAATATCATGTACTACCTTATTCAGTAAGAGTAGGTAGTAGTTTTCCTTACCAAGTTACAGATGAAATTGATTCTAAAAACTGGTATGAACTTTTAGATCTTTCAAAAGAAGGAAGATCCCTGATTGTTGAAAAGATGAGAAAAGAGACAGGGGAGTTGATGAGAATTGGAAGTATAACACTAACTCAAACGCAAAATTTTTTTAGGGATGTATTTTTGATGCTGGAATACTATATAAATGCTTCTGACCCTGAATTTAAAGTTTTCTTAAAAAGTTTAGATGAAGGGGGATATGACTACACTGAAACAGGCTTTGCAAGTAAAGATTATTATACTGTTGAATTGTATAATATTTTATTAGCTACTTATATGGGAGAAACTTATTCTTAAACTAATAAACCATGGAGCAACTTAAAAATGGTGACATATTACTGTGCACTTCAGATAGGTTTATACCTAATTTAATTAAGAAGGTAACTAAAAGCCAGTTTAACCATGCTGCTATTTACTTTGAAGTATGGGGTAAGCCTGGTGTAATTGAAGCCCAAGCAGACGGTATTAACTGGAAGCCTTTAAAAGATTGGAGGAACAAATATAATTACACCTTTCTTAATTATAGAGATGTCACACTAGACAAAGAAGGTATTAAAGAAGTGGCTAAAAGGGCCTTTAGTAGATGCGGTGTAACTGCTTATGATTTTGAAAGCTTTATTATTAGGCAGCCTTTAAAGATAATTACTGGTAAATGGAGGAATAGAGGCGAAAAGGAATCTGATAAAATGATTTGTAGCGAGTTTGTGGCATGGGTTTATAACATAAAGCATTGGGAGAATATGACCCCTAAAGATGTTAAAAGGGCCTTAGATCAGTCGATAGACTTTAGAAAAATGGATTTATTTTATTAAATTCGTATAAATTGTATATTATGGCACGACCAAAAAAGGAAGTAGAAGCACCTAAAGAAGTAGCTTTAGACCCAAAAAAAGAGTACACATTTGTAAGTAACGGAACTTTTAGAACCCTTCCAAAGGGTAAAGAGTGGGTAATGTTGGGAGATATGGCCCAAATGCTAACTAATAAAGGTTACGGGAATGTTAAAGATTAGTGTAAATGGTGAAAGCCACAAGCTTTTAACCTTATTCACTGACATAGATTTAAGGCACTTACATAGTGCTTTTTCTTTAGTTGAACACCAAGAGCCTAAAATAAAAAAGCACCTATTAAAAGGCGAGGAAATAACGCAAGGCGAGTTATACCCTTTTATGATAGACTGGCTTTTAATATTCAGTGATCTAAGGCGGGAGCATTTGGAAAATATAGGTATTGAAGAAGGCCCTTTAGATTTAGGGCTTGTAAAAATGTACGAAATGACACGGCACTTTTTATACCTTCCTGATGATGTGTTTGATATTAAAGAATTTGAGCATAAAGGAAAGACTTATAAGATGCTTGAATCAATGAGAACTACTAAAGGGGTAGAGCTTTTACTAGGAAATGCAAGCTATAAGCAGTTTAAATTAATGGCCCAGCTAAGCACTTCTATAGATAAAGCTAAGAGCGGCAAAGGTGTAGACGCATTAAGGCAGCTTTTAGCGGTACTTTATACAGATGGCAAAGATGCCGACGAAGATATATCAAGAAGGGTAATGCTATTTGCTGATTTAAACGCTATGACTGCTTATAGTGGATGGTTTTTTTTTGTTCGGCTTACTCACAAGTACAGAAACTTTTTCCAGTTATTTTTAAGCAACCCACACAAAGCAAAAAGCACAATGGCATTGGAAGCATCGAAGATACTTATATCAAAAACTTTTATTGGGAGATTTTGGAAAACGAAGTGGCTAAACTCGGATTATTTAGTATTGGAGGAATAACACCAAAAGAGAGCATACAAAATACACGGGCTTTTGATGTTCTTAATTATATAAATCTTAATTTAGCGTTTAATAATGGCTAGTTTAAAAACAATAATAGATATTTTTGAGGCGGTTGCTACTGCTGACACGGCTATACTTGAATTTAAGTATGGTAAAGTGTGGGATATGAACGGAAAGCCTAGCGCACAATACCCTAAAATATTAGTAGAATCTCAGCCTAATTGGACCACAACTGGCAATAGGTTAAATTTTGGTAGCAAATCAATTAAAAAAAGCTATACTATTAAGGTATTTGCTTACGATTTGTATAATACCCCTGAGCGATCAGCTAAAAATTTATGGACTAAACAAAGCGAATTAGAGGATAAATTCGAAAACTACCTAGCTGAGGTATGGGTAAGGCTAAGCGCTATAAATGGCATAGGTATAGAAAGCACTAGGAACGGATTCCACGGATATTTTGAACAGCACAATAGTAAGTTAATCCAAGTGTACGAAGAAATTAAGGTTACAATACCTGTAGCCTGTACTACTGGCACATTTATATAATGATAAAGCGGCTGCACATATTAGCCGCCTTTTTAATTGACCAACTTAGAAAGGAGCTTGAAGCACAAGGACATAACAACACGGGAGAGCTGGCCGAGTCGCTACGATATGAAATTAAAAGTACTAGCGACGGTTATAATATTGTTTTTTATGGTAAAGACTACGCTAAGTTCGTTAATAATGGAATCAGATCGGGTAAGTGGGTTTCTGTCATGGCTTTGGCAAAATGGGTAGAGGAAAGAGGTATAGCATCAGGGGACAAAGAAATCAAGGCGGCTGCTTTCGCAATTAGACAAAAGATATACAACGAAGGTAGCCCTACTAGGGGCGCTTTTGCTTTTACAAGTAATGGCCGTAGAACTGAATTTGTAGAAATAGTATTTGCTCAAAATGAAGATTATATTTTAAAGGAATTATTTGCTATTTTTAACGATGAAATAACAAGCCGTTTAGATAATGTCTTAGCACAAAATAAAGCGGCTTTCTTAGCATCAGAATAAAAATGGCATTAACATTAAGTACATCAGGATTAGATATAAGCACGGAAGAGTTTTTTGTAAGTGCTGTAAGTGATAACCCATTAATAAAATCGGTTCAATTAAAGTTTTACGTACAGGGCGTTAACGGGGGCGCGGAGCTTCACGTAATAGAGCAAGGGCCCGACTTAGGTACTACTAATCAGTTCACTTTTGAGATTAACCAAGTATTAAAACCTTACTTTTTATGGGACTTTCACCCATTAGGAAGTACTACAAAAATAGATCAGTTAAACGTATTAAGCTCTTTATTTTTTCAGGAATACGATGTTAACACACCTTATGGCGGGGCGTTTTATTTCTATAACCTAAAGAATATGACTTTCACCCCTATTGAGTTGAATGATTTAGATTTGACTAATTACGATATGAGCAGTGGAACGGGTAATAAGTTCTTAACAAGTGGCCCAGCTTCTTTAGATGTTCCTGATAATCGTACTTTGTGGATGAGTGTTTTGAAAGCTGCATCAACACAAACAAGCCCATCAACACTTTCTGAAATAGGCACGTTATCTTACGGAAACTTTGACTATGCTGAAATAGTAGATGGAGGAAATGGATTCATGTATTTAATTCCATTTAACGCAGACGACTTACTGAAATTAAACCCATTGACTGGATCTATTACGACAATATCTACGGGTGGAGTTTCTGCGCAAGCCTATTTATATGCAAAAAAAGCATCTAACGGAAAGATTTATTGCTCGCCTTATGGCGAAACGAGAGTGATGGTTATTGATCCATCAACTGACGCAATAAGTTTTATAAGTGGTGTTGGAGCAGGAATACAAAAATATGCAGTTGTATCTGAGGTATCTAATATATTGTATTTTGCTCCTCAATCTGCAACTTCAATAATGAAGGTTGATACTTCAATAGATTCTTTAAGTTTTGACGCTGGAAGTTATACAGGTTATGCTGCTAGTGTATCAGTTGGAACTTTAATCTATTTCTTTCCTGTTGTATTTTTAGGGACGATACTTAAATTTGATACTATCACAACTGCGTCGTCTACAATAGCTATAGACAGTAATTATACCTTTACTAACGGGGTTTATTACAATACTTCAAACAATAGTATTTACGCAGTTCCAGCCAATGTTCCATCAGGAGGTAAAATTGTTAAGATTGATGTTTCTACGGACGCTATTTCTTTTTTTGGCCCTACATTAACATCACTACAATACATTGATACTTGCATAGGAGGGGATGGAAGGCTTTATTCTCCTGGGCAAACCGTACAAGATGTCTTAGTAATTGACATGACTAATGACACTACAAGCACGCTTAGTCCAACCGCAGGAAGTAATTATAATTCTTGCGACACGTTTAGCGACGGAAACATTTACTCTATTCCATATAACTCATCATTTGGAGATGTTTTAAAAATAACTATGCCTGTTGTCGGTGACTCTCAAGAGCTTGTTGTGGAGTCTTTTAATCCTACAGGTATTTCTTTAGGTGAAACAACATACAGCATAGATAGGGCTAGCCGTTCTTACCCTTCGGGGCTTTCTACTACGCCTGATATATGGGTTAAGCCTTTATCGTTGTCTAGTGGTTCAAGTGTTAAATCTATAAACGTATGGGTGCGGGATATTTCAAGCCCTTTTACAATCAGATCAGAGGTAAAAACATTTGTTAATCAAAACTACGGGTTAACTTTCTGCAATGGTTTTAGGGTTCATTGGTTAAACGAGTTCGGATGCCAAGATAGTTATACTTTTAATGGCCGATTATCTAAAACTATTGAAACAGTTACAAAAGATTATCAAAATGTGGATATAGGTACACTTGTATACCACAATGATTATAACGATTCGTGGAGCTTAACAACTTTAGAAGAGTCGCCCGATGTTGTGGAATGGCTTACTAAGATAATGCGTAATAAGAGGGCTGTAATAGAAAACATAGACCCTAATAGCCCAGCTGCTTATTTTGAGATAGAAATACTAGGGGCAAACAAATTGTATAGAGATAATAGAAATGCTTTGAGCGAGTTTGTTTTAAATTTCCGTTTTGCTAAGACTAGAAAAGGCATACAATAATGTATAAAATAGAGATAGAAATATTAGAGCCTATAACAAACGATATTATAGGGCTATTAGACTTAGAAAAGGCGGGGGACTTCCCATTAAAATTAACTAAGGAAGTTGCTTCTATAACGAATATTGTAGCTAGGCGAGGCACTTATTCACTTGACTTTAATTTACCTGACACACCTAATAATAGGCGCTTACTTTTCGGTGTTGGCTTTGTTCCTGCTATATCAAGCTCCTTAAATATCCTGCAAAAGAAAAACGCTAGGATAAAAGTTAATAATACAGAACTAGAAAGGGGTTTTATTCGCTTCAATCAAGGGCAATATGAGGGCCAATATAGAGGCACTTTTTACGGGGGGAATAACGAATGGACAGACCAACTACAAAACATCTATTTAAATGATCTTGATTATTCTAATCTTGGTGAAATACAAGCGGGTTTTGAAGAGTTTAACGGTACTAGAATAGATGTTGTTAATTCGGGTGATTCAGATAATTATGATTTAGCTTACCCTTATATCGATAGAAATACAGGAAGCGCTGCAAGCCAATTAAGGCCCGTGCTTTATATTAAGAAGGTTATAGAAAGAATGTTTGATAAAATAGGCTATTCAGTAAGCTCTAATTTTATTAATTCAACATTTATAAAAGGTGATGGAGCAGAGTATAAAGGTGTAGTATTAGACCCCGCTGTAACTTTTGACACTGACCCCGATACAATAGAGGCTTTAAGAGTTGAGATAGGAAGTAATAGAATTGCAGACTCTACCGATTCCGATACTTGGAATACTGACTATTTTATAGGGAATTTAAGCGATTATACAACGCCAAATATTAGAGATACTTATTCTTTTCCTGAATACTTTAATGTAGAAGCTGTAGATTTACCTGATGCGTGGAACCCTTCTACAGGACTATTTACAGCTCCACAATCAGGATCGTATAATATTATGGTAGAAATACCTAACCAGCAATATAGTTGGGCTACTCAAAATCAATTTAGCCCTCCTGGTAGACCATGGGTGCCAGGAAGGAATTTAGGAATATCGGCGGGAGGTTTTGGCCCTTTTACAAGCCCGCTTAGACTACCTCCTAAAGTGAGGGGATTTGTGGTAAAGAATAACGTAGGAACATCTTTAATTAATGGGACTGTTTTATACGTTTCTTCTCCTGGTAATTTTGTAATGGATAACCTTATTAATTTTGATGCTAATTTAAGTAGTGGAGATACTTTGAGTGTCTTTTTTACTATGGATTATTACGCAACACCTTCTAATCTTGTAGATTCTACCGCTCCAAATCCTAACATTAACTTTTGGAGATGGCACCCAGGAGAACAGGCCGAAATAAAAATACAGCCTACGCCAGCACTTACACTAGGGGACATATACGAAGTTAAGGCCTATATGCCTAATACTTTTACCTGTTTAGATTTACTGCAGGATTTTAAATTTATGTTTAATCTATATTTTGATGTTGATATAAATAGAAAAGTAGTAACGATAGAAACAAGGGACGAATACTATTTGCCATTATCGCAAGCTAAGGACATCACTCAAATAATAGATTTAGATAGGGTAAAGATTGACAGAAAAACACCATACAAAAAAGAGTTATCATTTAAGTACATAGACGATTCTAAAGATGGTTATTTATCGAAGCTTAATAAAATAATGGAGCGCACTTACGCCGAATATACACACTTACTTAGTGATAGATTCGAGGCGGGCGAAGTGGTCTATAGCACAAAGGTTATAGCTCCTACTGCTCAAAATAAAATCAACCCTTCTAATATTGTTACCTCTACAATATTGCCTAATTATAATGCTGCTGAAAATGTAGGAAAAGGGATTACTAAGGAATACGCCCCTAGGGTTTATCAATTAATAAGGAATCAGCAGTTTGACGCTGTAGGGAATCCATATAGAAACGCCTCGCCGCTCGTTGTAAGTTCTGCAATGATGGAAGAGTTTGGCAATGTTGCAACCATTGACGACAAGCGATTAACGTTTAATGGTGCGAATGGTTTAGTGGATCAATTCTACGCTAAGACGCTATCTAATATAGAAGGTAGTGCCGTAGTTTCATTAAAGGTTAAAATTAGCTTATGGCAGTTTAAAAACTGGAACATGAGGCAACCTGTTTATATAAGTGAGCCCGCCCAATTAAAAGGATATTATATCGTAGAAGCTATTGAAAATTTTAGTGTAGGCAATGAAGAATTAGCTAACTTTAGGCTATTAACTTACAAGGATTGGCAGGCGGCTACTATAAGTACAGGCGGTACTAATGCAAGCCTTCCTGTAACTACTGTAACGGGGGGTGCTAATAACCCTTCGCCTATATTAGTAGAAGTTAACGGGGTAATAGTTAATTGTTTAGACAACAATTTTAATACAATGTTTAAAATATAAAAACATGGCAGAAGAAATTATATATAAAGTACAGATTGAGGGGACTCAGGAGAATATAAAAAACCTAACCTTTTTACAAGAGGCTATTAACGAATTAGGTAGGCAAAAAAGCGCTTTAACAAAAGAAAGTAAAGAGTTAGCAAAGGCTTTAGATGAAGTAAATGCTAGTAATTATGAAACATCAAAAGCGCTTAAAAATGTAACTTCAAACTATGAAGAAGGTACTATAAGCCAATTAGAATACGAAGAAGCTATAAAGGCTATAAATTACACACAAGAAGAAAACGCCTTAAGTTTACAGCAAATAACAGAAAGACAGTACGAGGTCGCCGAGTCACAAGTACAGTTAAAATTAGAAACAAAAGAACTAAATACTGAATATAGAGATCAGGAAAAGGCAATAATAGACAATGCTAAGGCTAATGATGCCGCAGAAAACAGTATAGAGCAATTAAGAGTCAGTTTAAGACAGGCCCAGCAGGAATATATAAAACTAAGCGGCGCTGAACGGGAAAACGAAGAAATAGGCGGCGCTTTATTAGCTTCTATTCAAGCACAAGACGAAGCATTAAAGGAATTAGAAAGTAGCATAGGTATTAATCAGCGTTCGGTAGGGGATTATGGTAAGGCTGTAGAGGGTACACTACCTTTATTAGGAGGTTTTGGCCAACAAATACAAAGTGTTATAGGTGTATTAGGTCAGATTAAAACATCTATAACAGGCTTTGCTACGGCTCAAAAAGGGGCTGCGGCAGCTACAACGGCCACAAATGGCACTCTAAAAGCTTTTAGAATTGCTTTAATTAGTACGGGTATTGGTGCTGTAGTGGTAGTATTGGGGTCTTTGATAGCTGCTTTTGCCTCTACTCAAAGGGGGATAGATGCGGTAAACAGGGTTTTAGCGCCACTAAAAGAGCTTTTTCAAACATTTATAGGGTATTTACAAAATACAGCGTTCAAAGTATTTGACGGATTGAAAGAGGCTATAAATAACCCTAAGCAGGCATTTATGGATTTAATAAACTTTGTTAAAAACACTTTTATAAGTCAATTTAAAGGAGCTGTAAATTTATTTATAAGCTATGGCCAATTAATAGTTAGTAGTTGGCGTGTTATAGGGTTGAAATTTAAAGAAGCTTTATCAAATGTTCCTATTTTAGGGGGTGGAATTGACACCGAACAGCTTAAAAAAGATTTAAAGCAAGCAGAAAAAGACGTTAAACAAAGCGCTAAAAATGTCGCTAATAATGCTATTCAAGCGGCTACAGGTATAGAGGGAGGGGTAGATAAAATAAGGGCGGCAGGGAAGGCGGCTAGTGATGCTTGGGATGAATCTAATAAACGTGCTGAAAGAATGCACGAATTACAAGTAGCTATAGAAACTACAGAAATTAATTTAAATAAAATAAGGGCCACTAATCAAGCAGCTATAGAAAGGCAAAGGGAAATTACCCAGGATGTTAGTCAAAGCGATGAGGCAAGACTAAAAGCTGCTAAGGAAGCTAAAAAGCTTATAGATGAAGTTACAGTAGTAGAACAAAAATATCTTGATCTAAAAATAGAACAAACTAAAATAAGTCAAGAGGCTAATGATACGGATAGGGAAGGAAAAAAAGAGCTTGCCGATTTAGAAGCTGAGCGTATTAAAGTAGAAGCTGATGCTATTAGACAAAAAACAAGATTATCAGCGGCAGAGTTTCAAATAAACAAACAGCAGCAAGACCGAGCCATTAAAGCTATTGAAGAAGAGAAGAAAGCAGCAGAGAAAGCAGCAGAGGACAAAGCCAAAACAGAACTACAAGTAGCGAATGATCTAATAGACCATAAGGCTAAGCTGCTACAGCTTGAATTTGATTTAGAGCAGGCCAATACAGAAAGCACTGCGGAGATGAAATTCAATAAAGAGGTAGATTTATTAGATAAATTAAATGCTTTAAGAATTGAAAAGGCTAAATTAAACAATGAGAATCTACAAGAGGTTGAGCTAGAAAATCAGGTAAAAGAAGCTGAATTAAGACAAGCAGAAAGGGAACGATTAGCGGAGGAGCAAGCCGCAGCCGATGAACTAGAGCTTGAAAGGTTAAAGGAAAAGGGAGAAAGGGAGCAGGAAGTAAAGCAAGCTTTTTTAGAAGCAGGATTTAACGCAGTGGAAAGCATAGCCTCAGTCCAATTTGCTAACGCTAATAGAAGAAGGCAGCAAGACGTAGCTAGGGAGATAGAAGCGTTAAACTTAAAAAGACAAAGCGGTGAGATATCAGCAGAGGAATTTGATAAAGCTAGGGAGGCAATAGATAGAAGGGCTTTTGAAAGGAAGAAAAACCAAGACACGGCACAAGCTATTATAAATGGAGCGGTAGCGGTTACTAAAACCTTTTCCTCTTTAGGTTATCCAGCGGGAATAGTCCCAGCTATACTAGCAGCGGGGCAAACAGCCGCACAAGTAATTACTATTCGATCTCAGAAGTTCGCTAAAGGAGGTTTTACAGGCGGGGGATTTGGAACACCTGACAGTACAGGGTATAAGGTTGCTGGTGTTGTGCATGAAAATGAGTATGTAGTTCCTGAAAAGGTTTTAAGATCAGAGCAAGGAGGCCGCTTAGTAGGGGCGTTAGAAAGGATGCGACAAAATAGACCTAATGTAGCTGCTTTAGGCTTTGCTAATGGAGGGCCTACAGGTAAAATTAATATTAGCAATGCCTTAGAAGATATTGATAGCAAAATAGTTAGCGGTGTCACCTCAGCAATAAGCCAAATAAGAGTAACAAACGTGTCCACAGAAACAGCAGAAACAGCCAACAGGGTTTCACAAATACAAGAAAATAGTACTTTTTAAATAAAAATGCTTTATTTTATTTTTTGCAAAGCTTTTATTTATTATTTTTAGACCATAAACAAATAAAAAAAACACAAAATGGGTTGCACGGTATCAGATAATATTTTAACTAACTGCTTTGATGACAGCGTTAACGCTGGAATTGGACAAATTTACTTTGTATTTGCAGAGCAAGTAAGCGCTGTAACTACTGGGGTTAATCATACAGTAACAGCTATCACTACTGTAGGTTCTGCTAAGTTTGTAAAAATGGATGCTAGATTTGAATCGAAAGATTTAACTACAGAAATGACAAGAGAGAACTACAGCAAATCAATAGAGAAATCCTTAAACGCTTTTATCCCTAACTTAAGAAGCGTAAACGCTGAATTATTAAACGATGCCGCTACTGGTGGCAAATTGTTTGTTATTTTTGCAACTAATAACGCTGATGAAACAAGCGGTAACAAAATCGCTAAGGTTTTCGGATGGGATAATAAACTAGGTGCTGATGGTGGAGCTATGTTAGTAGTGAATGAAGTTATTGAAGCTGAAATAGGCGGGCAAATTGGTTATAACGTAACTTTCACAGCTAAAGGTACTGAGTTGCTAAGAGATTTTAACGGTGATATCACTGTAGAAGATGGAGCAACTGGAACTACTGTAAGTTTAGGTTCATAATAAAAAAGCTTTTTATAGTTAATTTTTAGGGGTTAAGCCCGTCACTTAATCGGGCGGGCTTTTCTTTTAAGTAAATAAAATCAAAATGGCAAAAAGAGTAATCAAAAAAGAAGAAGCTACACAAGAAGAAGTTCAAAAGGTTTTAACCTATGAAGTTATTCCAGGAACTGAGCGAGTAACAATTATGGCTAAGGGCGGCCCGTACAAATTATCTCAGCCACAAACACAAAAGGCGCTTAAATTTCTATACGAACTAGGCATAAAGAATATTAGAAAAAATGGCTAACATTTTAAATAGTGATGAAGTAAGGGAAATAGTAACGCCTAATATTAGCTTTGATGTTACTTATTATGATACTTCTATAGACTATGCACAAAAGCGCTATTTATTACCTATTATGGGCGCTGCTTTTTACAATGATTTTATAGCTAATCTTGGCGCTTTACCTGTAGATTATCAATTGCTTTTTGATGAATACATACAGTACATAGTAGCTTATTCTACCGCTGTACTTTCAGTAAAAAAAGACCTTAGCCCCCAAACCGATAATCAGGGTTTAATGGTTAATCGTACTGAGTGGACTAATCAAGGAAGCGAGGGTAAAATAAAAGGGCAGCTAATGCAATTAGATCAAAGACTATTTGACTATAGATATGATCTAGTTTGTTACCTTTCAGAAAACGAGTCTACTTTTCCTCTTTGGGATATTGATACAGCTAGTTTTACCTTAGAAATGAGGGACTACTTTAAATACTAAAAATGAGCAACTTACATAAGGACTTAGACGAGGCTAATTTACACAATTCAAAAGGCTTTACAGGAGGCGTAAAAGGTTCTTCACCTTTTAGGAATGAGTTAGGTAATCAAACATTTGAAAAAGGCGCTCCATTACCGCCCGCTATTAATTTTGTGGATGGCGCATTAGCTCCCCCTACGGCTGTAGATGGTGATATCTATGTACTTATTGACAATGGAGGCGGGGCGTTAGATTCCGATTGGAGCAATTCAGGAACTACGGCGGTATATGGTGATTGGGTTAGGGTTACTTCTTCAATTTGGAATATCATAAGTCCTATAATTGGTGATTTGTGTTACGACAAAACAGCAATAGATTTAAAAAAATGGAATGGTACATCTTGGGTAAGTGTTGGTGGAGGTGGAGGTGTTACAGATGGGGATAAAGGAGATATAACTGTAACGGGTAGCGGTGCAACTTGGACTATAGATAATGGGGTAGTAAGTAACGCTAAGGCGGCTGATATGACTACCCAAACAATAAAAGGTAGAAATACAGCGGGAACAGGAAGCCCCGAGGATTTAACAGCGGCACAAGTTAGGACTATTTTAAATGTTGCTAATGGGGCTAATGCTTATACGCACCCGAACCATAGCGGAGATGTTACAAGTTTAGGAGATGGTGCGCAAACAGCACAACCAGCTATTATAACGGGTAAGCCTACAGCTACTGTAGCTGATGGGGACTTAGTTTTAGTCGCTGATATAAGCGCTACTAACGCTTTAAAACAAGTTACAGCTTTAAGTATAGCAAATTTAGTAAATCAAATACAAGGATTTATTACTTATGTAGGTACTGGAAGCGTTATAAGACTGCACCAAGAAGTTATCGGAGGAATTTCCCGAATAACTTGGGAAGGCAGCACAGGGGCTTTATTTTCATTAATTGACGATAAAAGTGGCAACTTATGGACAATATCAGATACAAGCGGCAACCCTATTGGAATTATAGACGCAGGATGGAATGTTAAACTAGGAAACCCGTTTAATAGACCTTTTGAGATTCGATACAACAGCACAAACGGAGTGAGTTATACAAAGTTTGGCTTGCCAGATTACGCTAATGATGCATCAGCAGATGCGGACGCTAATCTATTAAGCGGTGAGGCTTATACCACGAGTGCATTAAATAGACAAATTAACATTAAACCTTAAAAAATGAGTATTAATACAGGTTTACCAATAGTTACAGACGGACTAGTTTTTTTAGTGGATGCGGCCAACGATTTAGGCGGCAACGTTACAGATACTAAGTCTTTGCCAGATCCTACTGAAATAGGAACTTTTACAAATGGAGCTAGTGTAGTAAGTGGGGCTTTTGATTTTGACGGGGTAGATGATTACGTAG
>Ga0307378_10007170_pt1 | contig 15056 bp, 12 predicted proteins | sample UN1MG_FD_202238 | JGI IMG/M metagenome (GOLD analysis project Ga0307378, IMG submission 202238) | Soil microbial communities from Risofladan, Vaasa, Finland - UN-1 | ecosystem: Environmental > Terrestrial > Soil > Coastal area > Acid sulfate soil | place: Finland: Risofladan, Vaasa | collected...
CCAGCCGCCGGAACTCTGGGACCAGTACAAAACAAAAGCCGCAGAGGAAGAGCACCTAAGGATCCACCCGCTACTCGGCTGGCGGGAAATCGACATCTGGGAATATGTCAAAAGAGAAAACATCCCTGTAACAGACTTGTACTTCGCCAAAAATGGAAAACGCTTCCGCAGTATCGGCTGTGAAACCTGCTGCGGCCCAATCGACTCCGACGCCGACACCATTGACAAAATCGTCGAGGAACTCAAAACCTCAAAAATCTCTGAAAGAAGCGGTCGCGCTCAGGACAAGGAAGAAGACTACATGATGCAGAAATTACGCTCTCTGGGGTATATGTAAGATGGGTACTCCGGCTAAAGAGGCACACCTCCGCTCAATACTAAAAGCAATAAGCTACCGGTTGCTTGCCGCAATAGCTACCACTACGATTGTTTTTGTCTTCACGAGAAAGCTTATTCTCTCGCTCGGCGTCGGGCTTGTCGAATCAGTAGCTAAGATTCTCTGCTACTATATACACGAAAGGGCCTGGTCTTTCATAGGCTTCGGGAAAAAAACAACACCCCTTGTCTTCTTTGCCTGTAAACAAACCTTTGAAAGAAAAGGATATGGAAGAGATTAAACAAAAACTAAAAGATTTGGGATATATCAGCGAGGATTAATATGGACGTGCTTAGTTTTGTCATTGTCGGCCACGTCGACCATGGAAAATCAACCCTTATCGGAAGACTGCTTTACGACACTGATTCATTGCCGCCCGACAAAATCGAGGAAATTAAAAAAGCCTCCGCAGGCCAGGGAAAAAGAACCGAATTCGCATACCTCCTCGACCACCTTGAAGAGGAAAGAAAACAGGGAATCACTATCGACACAACGCAGGTCTTTTTCAAATCCCCCAAAAGACGGTACGTCATAATCGATGCTCCGGGCCACATCGAATTCGTAAAGAACATGATTACCGGCGCCTCACAGGCCGAAGCCGCTGTTTTAATCGTCGACGTCGCCGAAGGAGTAAAAGAACAAACAAAAAGACATTCATATATGCTCTCGCTCCTCGGACTCCATCAGGTTATTGTTGTACTCAACAAAATGGACCTCGTCGAATTCTCGCAGGATAAATTCAACTCCGTAAAAGACGATGTCACAAAATGGCTCCAATCAATAAATATCGAACCGATTCTTTTCATACCTATTTCCGCTATAGAGGGTGATAACATCACCCAAAAATCCGAAAACTTGGACTGGTACTCAGGCCCAACTTTCCTCGAAAGCATGGACAGCCTGCAGAACAAACAGCCCCCTCAGGACAAACCTATGCTCTTCCCGATTCAAGACGTATATAAAATAGAAGATAAGAGAATAAACGTCGGAAGACTCGAATCCGGCACGATCGCAAAGGGACAGGAAATCAAAATCCTGCCCAGCGGACAAATAACACAGGTCAACTCCATCGAAAAGTTCCTCGAAGAGAAAGACTCCGCCGTAGCAAGCGAATCTATCGGCATGACCACCACTGACTCGGTTTTCCTCGACCGAGGAAATATAGTCTGCTCACCTGATGCCGTACCCGTATCGACCGACGCAATCTCCGCTAATATCTTCTGGATGTCGAAACAGGAATTCAATGCAGACCAGAAATTGACCATAAGATGCGCAACTCAGGAAACAAGCTGCAAAATCGAAAGCATCAATAAGAGAATCAACTCCTCCTCCCTCGAAGTCATTGAGGAAAATGCACACGTAATCAAAAACCTTGAGGTCGCCGAAGTCGTTATAAAAACCAAGAAACCTGTGGCCATTAAGGATTTCAACGACGTCCAGGAATTAGGCCGCTTTGTCCTCGTCCATGACCAGAACATCTGTGCCGGCGGAATTATCACTATGGTAAACTGACACTATGGCACAAAAATCAAAAACCATCATAATAGGGCTCGACGGCGTCCCCCTCGAAATGATTAAAAATTTCGCCGATACCGGCGTCATGCCCAACACCGCCAGGTTAATCTCACAGGGCTCCCTCAAAAAAATGCTCTCCTCCATCCCTGAAGTCTCCTCCGTTGCATGGTCGTCTATGATTACTGGGCAAAACCCCGGTGGCCACGGCGTCTTCGGATTCATGGACCTGCGCGAAAACTCCTACAACATGAAGTTCCCGAATTTCAGCGACCTAAAGGCCCCCCCTTTCTGGGACACATGGGACGGAAACTCCGTCATTATAAACGTACCTTCCACTTATCCTGTCCGCCCAATGCGAGGTGTACTCATCTCCGGCTTCATCTCCATTCAATTCGAAAAAAGCGTCTATCCACCCTCGCTCATCGCGCCGCTCAAAGACCTCGATTATCGTCTCGATGTCGACGCTCAAAAAGCACATACCTCGATGGACCTTTTCCTCGAGGACCTCGACAAAACTCTCGACTCCAGAATCGAGGCCTACCGCTACCTTTGGGAAACCCAGGATTGGCAGACGTTCATGCTCGTATTCACCGCCACCGACAGACTCATGCATTTTCTCTGGGACGCCTATGAAAACCCCGACCACAAATACCACAATGTGTTCCTCGAACATTTCAGAAAAATCGACCATGCCATCGGTGAAATTATCTCCCGAATCTCGGATGACGACCTGCTGATTATGCATTCCGACCACGGCTTTGAAAGACTCGACAACGACATCTACATAAGCCATGTGCTGGCCGAAGAAGGACTCCTCCAGTTCAAACAGGACCAGGAAATTTCCCTGAAAAATATTTGCTATGGCACAAAAGCTTTTGTCCTCGACCCTGCAAGAATTTATCTCAATCTAAAAGATAAATACCCCTGTGGGACCGTCGAACCATCAGAAGCCGAAGATATCCTAAAGCACCTCGAAAAAATATTCAGCGAACTGAAAGTGGACGGCAAACCCGTCATAAGAGACATATACAGAAAAGAACAGATTTACACCGGCCCTTATCTCGAAAACGCACCTGATTTGATTCTCGTCGGTGCAGAAGGCTTCAACCTAAAAGCAAACCTCAAAACCGAAAAACTCGCCGACAGGGGAATCTTCACCGGAAAACACACCCAGGACACCGCCTTTCTCATCGCAAGAGGACTCCCCGACGAAAATATTATCCCTCCGCAACCTGTTGTCTCTGACATAAAAGCAATCATAGAAAAAAGCAAAAGCTGATAACATGAATAAAAAGTGGCATCTTATATTTTTAGGATTGCTGTTAATTACCATCGTAATCGCCTGGTTTTTAACCCAACCTGGCACCGCTGTAAAAAACATACAAAATGTCGTCCTCATCAGCATCGACACCTGCCGCACCGATTATCTCTCTTGTTACGGTTACCCCCACAAAACCACTCCCAACATCGACGCCATCGCTGACAATAGCATTATTTTCGAAAACGTTATCTCGCCGGTCCCTCTGACTCTTCCCGCCCACGCTTCAATGCTCACCGGAACAATACCACCATATCACGGTGTACATGACAACTTTAACTATTGGCTCGGCACTTCCAACATCACCCTTGCCGAAACATTAAAAGACAATGGTTTCACTACCGCTGCGATTATCAGCGCTTTTGTTATGGATTCTCAGTTTGGCCTCAATCAGGGCTTTGATACCTATTACGACCGCTTTGATCGCAAAGTTAACCAACCCGATGCCAGTGAGAGGCCCGGCCGGCAAACCAGCTTCCTGGCACAAAATTGGCTCGAACAGCACAAAGACCAAAGGTTCTTCCTTTTCCTGCATTACTACGACCCTCATACCAAATACGAACCGCCCGAGCCGTTCGCCTCAAAATTTGCTGATAACCTCTACGCCGGAGAAATCGCCTACACCGATTATTGCATCGCCCAGGTTATTCAAAAATTAAAAGACTTGGATTTGTTCGATTCGAGCCTCCTCATTATCACCGGCGACCACGGCGAAATGCTTGGTGAGCACCGCGAACAGGAGCACGGTTATTTCATCTACCAAAGCGCAATCAAAGTGCCTCTGATTTTCAAACTACCCCAGCAGCGCAAATCCAAAAACATAAAAGACACTGTCAGCCTCATAGATATCGTCCCGACCATTTGCAGTTTACTCGATATCCAAGTGCCTCCACAGGTACAGGGAAAAGACCTCTCCCCTTATTTCTCCGGCAATGCCAAACCTACCGAACAAAGATACCTCTATTGCGAATCACTTACACCCACCAAATACGGCTGCAATCCTCTACTCGGTGTGATAAGCGAAGGTTGGAAATACATCCAAACCACTAAACCTGAGTTGTACGATACAAATAAAAACGCCGCCGAATCTATTAACCTCATAGAAAAACACCCACACCGGGCCCGAATCCTTCAGGACCAAATAAAACAAGTATTAGAACAATCAATACCCGGCGCCGACTCAGACAGCAAGGCGCCGATGGACGAAAAAACAAGAAAACGACTGGAATCCCTTGGCTACGTCGCCGCCGCAGTAAGTGAAGATTTCCAGTTCGACCAAAGCAAAGACGACCCGAAAGATTTGATTGATCTTCACCTCGATAATATAAATATCAACACTCTTATTTCTCAAAAAAAGTTTGACCAGGCCGAAATCCTTTCCCAAAAGCTGCTCTCCCAGCGCCCAGATTTTTATGAAATCTATCGCAGCCTCGGAAGAATTGCCTTTGAACGGGGCGACAGGGAAAAATCCGTGACCTATGTGCTAAAAAGCCTCGAGATTAATCCCAACCAGGCCGACCTGCACACCAACGTGGCCGTCACGCTAACGGAACTAAATAAATTCGACCAGGCCATTGAGCACTTTAACAAATCACTACGCCTCAACCCCAACCAGATTGGCATCCACTTTGGCATTGCTAACATCTTCGAACAGCAGGGAAAGCTGGAACAGGCCGTTGAAATTTATAGAAAAGTTCTGCAGAGCCAACCTAATATGGCACCGGCTCACAACAATCTCGGTAAAATCCTGCTCCTCCAGGGAAAATACGAACAGGCCGCCGAGCACTGTATAAAAGCCCTGCAGATTAACCCGCAGCTGCCCGAGGCATATTACAATCTCGGCAATACCCGCTTCCAACAGGCAAATTACCCGCAGGCAATCGCCAACTACCAAAAGGCCCTTTCATTAAGGCCCAATTGGCCCGAAGTCCAAATGAATCTCAACCTGGCAAAGAAAAAAATAACTCAAAAGGACAGCCCTTAAATGACCCCCCGCAGCTTGTTTTATATCCTGACCTTCAGAAATGGCTTGAAAATAAACGCAAACACCATCGAAACTACGAAAAAGTAAGCCATCCACCAGTCCGTCCCGCTCGTACGCGACAACCGCTCAGGGTAATCTATGCTAATCGACTTGACCGCCGAATCAAGCCTGAAAGGCCTCTCCCACGGATACATAATTATCTCCGACCATTTCCATCCCGGACGCTTGGAACTGACTCGCATAAAACCTTCGCCAATCGCAAGTTCCTTCTTTACTTCCTGCCCATCAACCGCAAAGTCTATCTCGCTGTAACCGTCCTCGACAGCTTTGATTTTCCAGCATATCTGACGCTCGCTAAAAACCCGCACCGGCCCGGTCGTCACTTCCGCCCCTCCGGGTGATTTGATGCTTACCTCCGGCCAGGCTGATTCCATATCACCATTCAGCGCCATCACAACTAACGCCTCTTCGCCATTACCGAGAGGACGTGATTGATACCACAAACTCATCTGACCCAGCAGCAGTGACACTGGAACTATCATAACAACCATCGGAACTATTGCATGAAATAGCAACAAAAACGCCCCCCTGAAAACACGGCCCTGTGCCTTCAATGTCACCACAAGACTGTCCTTGAACAGCTTCAACGCCAGCATATGGGCCTTGATGTCGTCACGAACTCGCCCTATCGCTCTTTGATTCGACGTGTACTTGAATATAATCAGAAGCAGCACACCCGTCACCGCTGAAATAATCGTATTAGACAACCATCCTGGCAAACCACCAAGTGGTGAAAGCAAAAACTCCCCCAGTGCATTAGTCACAACATTTACCCATGTCACAAGCTGTGCAGAAAAATCCGTCATTCGATATACCCAAGACCTCTAAGCTTCTCCGCCACATTCTCGTCCGTATCAGACCCCTCACTCTTGGCCAGCTCTTGTTCGATAATATGAACGACAAACTCCTCCGCACTGCTGTAACCACCAGCCTCCGCCGCCGCCTTAACGCGGTCGAATAGGTTCGAATCTATCTTTATCTTCGCCATCTCTTTAACTCCTAAGCAATATTAACTCTACCCCTTAAAAATATTCTTACCTGTCATTGACGGCGGCACCTGCAGTCCGAATTCTTCAAGTACCGTCGGCCCCATATCAATCAATGCTGGCCCTTCCGCCGCAATAGGTCTGTTACTGAACACCACTCCCGGAACCTCCGATACGTCCGCGCAGTGGTCCGCACTCCATGCCGATTCGTTATCCAACAGAATCTCCTCGCCCATATCGCCAAGACACGTCGACCACGATGCCCGATAGTCCCGGCTGTAGCCGATTATCAAATCAGGAGCCAAAGCCGTCGCGGGCCCGACATATGTCTTGTCCGTACGATGGACCTTCTTGATAACGCGCCTGCCGTTACTGTCCCTCAACGCCTCTAACTTCCCTACCAATTCAATAAGAATCTCTTCCCGTTCCTGCCCTGACTCAACGATGCCGTCTCGCTCTCGCCCCATCAGATTAAGATACAGTCCGTTTATACCCAGCCCGTAAGCACGCGTCCCGTACCAGTCAACGTCGGCCATTATCGATGTGCTGCTTGCAGGCTGAACATAACCGTTCTCACGAAGCCAGCCGTTAAGATTGAACTGCCTCTTGAAATTCGCAAAACCATGGTCGCTCATCGCGATAATCGTCGCATCTGCACCATAACGCTTTACAATATCACCGACCACCGCGTCCATCTTCCGGTAAATACCTTTAAGGTGCTCGAAATACGCCTTGGCATCTTCTGCCGAACGTACCGGATGCTTCTCGTCAGAGTCCCACCAGAACATGTGGCCCTGCAAATCAGTACTCGAAAAATAAAAGAATAAAAGTCCGTCGTCATAATTGTCCATCGAGTATTCCAGAAGGCTTAATCGCTCCTCAAGAACCATGCCCGCCTGAAATGCGAATTCCGCATCCGTGAATACCTTGTTAGATAACGCCTTGTGGTCCTCCTGAAATCCCGTCGTATAGAAAAGCCCGAGCTTCTCTGAAATCTCTCCAATAAATTTCTTTGGTTCCGTAATTTTAGCTTTTGCTTTTGATGGGTCCGTATTAATCGGACTTACATATAACCTGAAGTTCGGCTCGACCTCTTGAAGATAAAAACGCACTATGCCACTTATATGTTCGTTTCGCATCAACATCGGCATCGAAAACTCAAGATCAACTTTGAACCATCCGCTCCATTGCCCTTCTTTCAGTAGTATCTTATGATTCTGAATTTCAATCACCGCAGCGCGGGCCCCCTTGTCACGATGAACAACAAAATCTACCGTTACCGGTTCCGGCTCTATAAGAAAAGTGTTCACCGGGCCTCTCAGCTTGCCCTCCGCACGCTCATTCTCAAAGAAAAGCATCGAACGCATCCCGCCCCCTTCGTCCCGCGTCCGTATCGGCCCGTCCTCCGAATAGTGCTGATACGTACCATAAGTCCCCAGCATGTCCGGCGTGCCCATACCTGACAAACACCGGTGATGACCGTATTTCGACTCGCTCGGTGGATAATTCGAAGGAAGATTATAAAACGTTGAATCCACCCCAGCCTCATCCAGATAATCCCAGAATGGCACCCCCTGCCGCCTCAGAAGCGTTGCTGATGCCTTGTGACCGAAAGGCCGGAAATTCAGTTGTATCTTGTGCCGACCCATCTCCCAGTAACCTGAACCGCCTACCGTCTCGGCCGCAGAGAAAAACGGTGCTACCTGCCTCTCCGGATTACGATGAATAAAATCAAATATGCCATGAGACCCGGGCCCTGCTCCGTTTATAAAATTCGCCCACGCAACCGGACTTTGGGGCGGTATGCTCGTTCCAAAACGACTGTAACCGCCACCCTGACGAAGTTTCGCAAAATTCGGCAGTTGACCCGACTCCATCATATGCTCCGACAGATTCGGGTCCATCCCGTCTATACCTATAATGATAACTTTCTTCCGCGCACCAGCCCTGCTTTTACCGCCCGCAAAAACTCTCCTCGCTCTCACACCCCCCGCCAACGCCATCGCTGCCGCTGCAGTTGAACCCTTCAAAAATTCTCTTCGACTATATCTTCTATCTTCACGGCCCATTAAGGCAGCTCCGTTAATTACCTTTACTTTCTTTTTTCTTCTTACCGCCGCCGTCGGCCACACCCAATGCCTTACCGTCCATATAACCCGGCACATCAACTCCGAACATCTCAAGAACCGTTGGCCCAATGTCCATCAACCTGGGACGTTCGTCTGAAATCTTACGGTTGCAGAAAAGCACACCCGGAACAAGACTCGGGTCTATACAATGGTCACCGCTCCAGGCCTTTGTATTGTCGTGAAACACCCCCTCCGTCACCTGACCTATCGCCGTCTCCCACGACGCCCGGTAACCGCGGTTGTATCCCACAAGCAAATCAGGGGCCTCTCCCTTGTAAGGTCCGCGGAAAACCTTCAGCGAATTATAAACCTGCTTTATGGCCTGCTCCCCACTTTTAGAATCAACTAATTTGTTGAGCTTCTCTCCAATCTCATCTCGCAGCCGTTCAGCTTCTTCTCCCTGCTCTACTATTCCTTTCGACTCTCTGCCCTTCAGATTCAGGAATATCCCGCTCAAGCCAATCGCAAAAGCCCGCGTCTGCGACCAGTCAATACTACTAAGATGCTTCTCGCCCCGGCTGCCGTCTTTGACCTTAAGATACCCGTTCTCCTCGAGCCACCGGTTCAAATCCACCCCCCGCCGAAACGTACTGAACCCGTGGTCGGATATAATCATAAAAACCGTATCCTTACCCTTACATTTCTCCACCACCCTGCCAACAAGTCCGTCCATACGCTTATAAAGCTCTTCTATTGCATTACGCCCTTTTTCCTGTCCTCGCTCCTTACGTGCCGGATGCTCCTCGTCAATGTCCCGCCAGAACGTATGCTGTATCCGGTCCGTACCGTCAAAAACACACACACAAAGCCCGTGCCTGACCTTATCCAGACAGTCAAAGAACATCTTCTCTCGCTCGTCGTCCATATTAATGCATTGCTGGATAAACCCCTCATCGACAAGAACCTTTTCATTCAGTGCCCAGCTGTCCTCGGCCAGACCTAATGTAGCAAATGGCCCCTGACGCTTCGCAAGATACGTCGAATAAACCGCCGGATAAGTTATCGGCATCACCGGCTTATCAGGGTCGATATTAATCGGAGTAACATACAATTCAAACTCCGGCTTCGTACCGAGCAGAAGAAACTTGCATATCCCACGGACCTTTACCCCCGGGGCCGCCTTAAAGTCTACGCCTATCCATTCGGTGTACTCATCCTTGCGCAACCTGTAACTTTCACCGTTTAGTTTTATGTCCGCGCTTTTCTCGTCCCTTATCGTAATCACAAAAGGAACCTTCAAAACACTTCCGTCTTTGAGAAACGGATTCACCGAACCTATAAGTTCCGACCTTATTAATTTACCTTCTCTGGTGACTTGGAAATCCTCTCCCCCTGTACGCTCGCCCTCCTTATATTCACGTGTCGTGTAAAATGAAAACATCCCCTGCGTCCCACGCAAATCAGGAACACACATCCCCGAAAGACAAACCCCGTAAAATTTCTCCGGCGGAAAAGTAATCGGTACGCGAATCACGCCGCTGAATATCCCATGCTCACCCAATACCTTCCAGAAGGGTTTGCTCTTGCGCAATAGCCGAATGTCCGCCTTGCCCAGTGGAAACTGATACCTCCCGATACTTATACTCCGCCGTGGCCCATGTATATCAACCGAGCTGAGCTTCGGAAGATAACTGGACTTGTCTCGTGTAAGAAAATCAAAAATATTATGCTTGCCCGGATTGACCCCCGTCTGAAAAGACGACCACGCCACCGGTGACATCGACGGCACCGTCGTAGCCAAAGGCTTAAAATCGCCCCCCTCCCCCAGCTTGGCCAGATTCGGCAGTTTTCCTTCCGCCAGATACTTCTCCGTCAGCCCGAAATCCATCCCGTCAAGACCGAGTATCACAAACTTCTTTATCCTGCTCCGCGCAAACGCCCGCCGCCCCTTGATTGCTCGAATAAGATACCGTATCGGCCATGTAAACAACGCTGCCAAACCCGACAGAATCGCCCCGAACATCACCCAAAATGCCCCCACTACCGCAAAACCTGCCCCGGGGCCTATATATGCCTCCGCACGGGCAGCCGCCGCTAGGACAAAAAAGCCCGCTAACACCAGTAATCTAAGTCTTTTACCCCATTGGCTTGCTGTCATATTTGGTATTTACTCGAAAAAACTCGATTTTTGGCCGCCACACCGATAACGAGTCCCTGTATATACACCTCATTCGCCCTGATTCATTTGATTTTCTGCACTTCTAACTGCTTATTATAGCTTTGAAACGCCACCCCGGCAAGCAATTCCAGCTTCTCTGCCCGTAACTACCAGCCGCCCCGCATGCAAAAATCCCACAAAACACTTCTTTTTCTGCTATACTATTGTACCTGAACCAAAAAATTCTGAACTTTTTCGACAATATCCCCATATGAAAACTTTGCAGGGAACAAAATGCTTTGGCCGATGTCAAAACTATAAGAACAATACCCGTAGATTAACATGTTAAAAACTTTGAAAATAACTGGTATCATCGCTGCCGCTTTGGCGGTCGTCTTCCTCGTCTTTTCCGCCGTCTTTGGCGCTCGCGGAAACGACGACATCGAAAATTTCCTCGATTCCCCCGGTGCCGTCGAAAACTTCGAAAAAGCCCACGGAAACAATCAAAAAAAGGACCTGGACCAAACCTCTCCTCTCGTCAAGCAGGCCCAGAAATTCGCTTTATTCCTCAATCCGCCCGTAGCACCCAGGATAACAGCACCTGTAAGAACAACTGGCGCCCCCGCCACACCCGCAAGACCAAAAACCGTATCGGCAAAATTCAAACTCATCGGCACCAGCTTCTATCCCAACAATCCCGAAATGTCGCTCGCTCTAATCGATGAACCCGGAAAAGGCTTTCGATGGATAAGACAATCAGGCAAAGTCGGCCATCTGATAATCCAGCAGGTCAAAGACGGCATCGTCGTCGTAAAAGACGACCAGAGAACTTTCGAAATGATTCCCGAAAGAAAACCCAAAAAATCCCTCATCAGAAATCCACTGCTGCCTTCCTCAAAAACGCCCACAAACCTCACCCCCCAAAGCCTCAGAAACCTGCCAAACCTTCCTTCAACTGCCCCGGCAGGGAGAAATCTTCGAAACAGCAAGACAGCTCCAAATACGAATACACACGTAGGCGTATCTGATGAACATATTCTTTTAGATGATGGACCGCCTTTGGGAAGACCTGGTGACATCGAGGACAGCGTCCCGAAGAATATGAGCGATGAGGAACTCAGGGAATGGAAAAAAAGAGTGATGGCCGAACTTGAATTTATGTCTATTACCACTGAAGAAGCAGAAAAATTAATCCGTTTAGGTGAAGATTTAGCTGCCGATCGGCAAACACCTCAACACCCAAACTCTCCCCAAAACGAGTAACCCAAATCACATCAAAACACTTTTTTCCCTCTAAAACACACCTCCACTTTAGACGATATAACAAAATCCGGCAAAATGGTATCACCTGCTGCGAATACTGAAAACGCTCCCCTTTATCTCACTTCTCTGCCGACCTCGTAAAAACAAGCTCCACTGTACCATCCACTATGGCGTTCGGGTCTGCTAATAGCTCCGCAGTCTCAAGCCATCCCTCACTTGTCCAGCGAACCTTCCAGCTTTTACCGTCTTCAGATACGATGCCCTTGAACAAATCACGACCTTTACCCTTAACTTCCCCTTCCGGCGTCGTCATGCTGTAATAATCAAGAACAATATCTACGCTGAGTTCACGCGTGTTCGTATCATATTCACTCTTACACGGCCCAAGAACAAAAACAGCATACGTCTCCGGCGTCACACCCTCCACATAAACACCTCCCTCATCAGGAACCATCTCTCCTCCGAAGGCATGTGTCAGTTGGGCAATAGTACCGTCACGCTCTAAATTAAACGACCAATGTACAAGCTCAACCTGCGCCTTCCACACGCCGACAAGAAATTCCGGCAGCTCTGCACCTGTTTCAATCTTCCTCTCGGCACTTACCTTAACGTTCCCTCCTTCTTGACAGCCCAGAAAACCACAGACTAAAATACAGCAGCCCGCAAAAAACACTATCCGTCTCATAATATATGCTCCAAAATATACCCACAACAAACCGCTGTATCTTAGAGCCGGCCGCCGGATTTTACAAGATAAAAAATTAAAAACATTATGGGCAGGGCACTGACCAGAATGGTGCTGTTGCATTCACGTTCAGGTAAGTAATTATCGCGTCCCGGTCAAGCCTGTTGACCCACCCGTTGCCGTCTACGTCGTATATGGGATCTGCATAACACCAACCTGTAGTGGTTGAGCAGGAACCCATGCAAAACAGACTCGAACAAAAAACATTCAATATAGTTATTACGGCGTTCCGGTCATTCAAGTTGACCCACCCGTTGCCGTCAACGTCCCACGGACAGGGAGGTGGCGGATCGCAACCAACTATTTGCACACATTCCACAACAGGGTCCATACTGCTGCCGTCACTCATCACCACGCCGCCGCGGGTCGCATTGGTACTCACGCAAACCTCGGGACAGTAACTATCAACCCTGATTCTCAAAAGTACCCCTGTAGCTGCGGGTTCCGGGTCGACCCCAGCCTCGAACAAAGCGCACATCTCAATTGTTATACCGTTCGTATCCAGACCTCCCAGCGTCCCGGGATAAACACACGGGTCGGCCACGGGAGAGCCGAAGTCATTCACCTCACCGTTTGCGTCTATATAAATCGAGCCGGGATAAACCCAGTAATCGGCGTTTAGGCTGTCGATTTCAACGATGTTAGCATCGTTTGCCACTATATCCAATGCAAACGCCCTGACAAAATTCGGCCCTGCCGCCGTTGCATCATAGGCGACCGTTATCCAGCCTGAACCATCACCTTCATCAGTTAATGTTATAACCACGAAACCATCTGTATCGGTGCCTGCCTCACCCGCCATTAATACCTCCCCAGCAGATACACCCACCAGCCAGTTGTCCACCAGCACTATAAGGTCAGACACGTCTACAAAAAAGTCGCCTGTTATATCGCAAACGGGATTCCAGTGCGGACTGCCGAACTCACTTAACCACGCCGAAGCTAAAGCCGAATAATCATACAAATCCACATCGAAGTCAGAATCGATATCCCCCGCGATAGTAATTGACAGCTCAACGTCTATTATCTGCGGACTGTTAACTGCATTATCTGCCCATACCGTCAACTCGCAGTTGTACAGACCCTCCGCAAGCTCTGAAATATCTACACTGACGTTGACATCGTCCACCTCGCCCAGAGATGTTCCGCTGTTGGGCTCGACACTGAGCCAGTTGCAGTCTTCTATGACATCCCATTTCAATACCCCATTGCCGCCACCCCGCCAAATCGACAAAACCTGATTTTCGGGATTCGCACCCCCTAAAGAAGCCGTAAACTCCAGGTTCTCTGGCGATACCTCCAGTACCGGCGCAGCTGCGAAACAAACTGAACTAAAAACCAGAAATGCTGCAAAAAGAGTTGCCTGCTTTTCCATTTTTTTGCCTCCTTACAACTCCAAAACAGGGTATAAAATATATTATATGTCTTCCCGTGTACCTGTCAAGGGGAAAAATGGTTTTGAGGCTCTTTTTTAAAAAATCTAACCACAATGCCGGACTTGCTAATAAAAAAAAGAGGCAGGCCTTCCAGCCTGCCCCTTTTGTTCACCAAATAACGTTAATTGGCCTTTTCTTCTTTATTTCTTGCGACGACGCAAAAACAAGCCGCCCAAACCAAGCAGTCCAAGCGTCATCGGCTCGGGTACGATCTCCACACTTGTGTTTCCCATGGCGGGCGTGCTGCCATCAAATAGGGTTACACCGCTAGTTATTCCCCAATTAAGTAAATCTTCAATCGTGAAGTTAATCACCGAACCTAAAGCCGCACCGATATCAATGGTGTATTGGTAAGTGTACAGTGTACCTGTAACAAATTCGCCAATTTCATCTGCTGCAGTGGCGTTGATAAGATCGCCGGCGGTAAAGCCATATATAGAATAAGCCAAACCATTCTCACCAGGAACACTAGACAAAAATGCAGAGTTCCACGTACCTGGTATTACATTTCCGCTGGCACCGTTGTCCGTCACCAATGCCAGCACTACGGTTGAAACTTGTTCACCGGCATCTGCTATCAAGCTGATGCCGATCGTGTCACCGGGAGCTGCCGTTCCGGGCGCTGTAAGACCTATCGTCGCACTCGCCATTGGTGCTACCGCCATTACCAGCACTAAAACAAATAACTTCTTCATCATATTTCTCCTTTCAAAAGATACATTTCTCAAAAATTACTATTACCATTTGTTTAGCTTAAATTTCTCTCAGAAATTGCCTCTACTAACCGAAATATCTGCTTCTTAACTTTCCTCCTTTCAAACTCACCTAACTCTAAACTCATCAAAAATCCCTGTATTCACTTTAATTCAATGCAACATGCACCAAAACATCCATTCTCGTGTGAGTTTTCCCACCCCCCTGATATATAGAAGCAACCCCTTGCCTCTACACAATATTACCAGCAAAACAAATAAAACACTTGCCTGCTATAGGTGAGTTTTCTCGTCTACCCCATTTAGAACAACTGCATTATACCAGAGCCGCCAAACCTATGCAAGGAAAAAATCCCTTTTTTTCCGGAAAATCTAAAATTTTTTTGTCTCCCTTTTACAACCAAAAAACGCCCCTTTAAACACCTCCATGCCG
>Ga0307378_10007172_pt1 | contig 15054 bp, 7 predicted proteins | sample UN1MG_FD_202238 | JGI IMG/M metagenome (GOLD analysis project Ga0307378, IMG submission 202238) | Soil microbial communities from Risofladan, Vaasa, Finland - UN-1 | ecosystem: Environmental > Terrestrial > Soil > Coastal area > Acid sulfate soil | place: Finland: Risofladan, Vaasa | collected...
GCGAGGGCGATGCAGTCGTCCATAAATTTCCGGATTGAACTGTAGCGGGCGAAATAGTCTTCAATAAATTTTTTGGCTTCGCCCTGGCTTATCCCAATCGTCCGCGAAAGTCCGAATGCTCCCTGGCCGTAGATGATACCAAAATTTACGGCTTTGCAGCGTGAACGCATCTCGCTTGTTACTTCTTCGATTTCACAATCGTAAATCTGCGAGGCGACGAAACGATGAATGTCCCTGTCGTCGGTGAAGGCGGCCGTCATTGCCCGGTCCTTTGAAAAATGTGCCAGAAGACGAAGCTCAATTTGGGAATAATCACAGCTTAAGATACAATCAGATTCTTTTCCCGTGATAAAAGCGCCGCGGATTTTGCGGCCAAGCTCTGTGCGAATCGGAATGTTTTGAAGATTCGGATTGCTGGAGCTAAGTCTGCCTGTTGCTGTTATGGTCTGGTTGAATGAGGCGTGAAGACGGTTTGTTCTGGGATTTATCAGCAAACCGAGTTTTTCTACGTAAGTATTCTGCAATTTGCTTAAAGTGCGGTATTGAAGAGTCAAATTGACAATGGGGTGCTGGTTGCTGAGCTGTTCGAGTACGGCAGCATCAGTGCTTCGGCCTGCCTTGCCTGTGCGAAGAGAAGTCAGATTGAGCCTGTCGAAGAGAATTTCCGCGAGTTGTTTTGGAGAGTCGATATTAAAGACCGAGCCGGCTTGTTCGTAAATCTTCTCTGTGAGTTTTTCGAGTTCCTCGTTGATTTGGCCTGACATATTTCTCAGCAGTCCTGTATCCAGCGAAACGCCGTTGTGTTCCATAGCTGCCAGGACCGAGACCAGGGGCATTTCGACTTCTTCGAATAATTTTTTAATCTGAGGCTCTTTATCAAGGCGGGCTTTTAAGTAGATATAAAGCTGGAAGGTTACGTCGGCATCTTCCGCGGCATATTCACAGGCTGCGGCGGTATCGACCATATCGAAAGTAAGCTGGTTTTTGCCCTTGCCTATAAGGGCCGAGATTGGGACACAGTCATAATTCAGGAAATCGGCGGCCATATTATTCATCGAATGGCTTCGGGCAGGGTCGAGACAATAAGAAGCGACCATAGTATCAAAGTGGATTCCTTTGACAGGCAGGCCTGCATTTTCAAGGACGTGCATGTCGTATTTGATGTTCTGGCCGATTTTTTTTACTTTATTGTCCGCCAATATCGGCGCGAGTTTTTGGCGAACCGTTTTTAAATCAAGATGTTTTGAGCCGAGCGGGGCCTTTATGGGAAGATAAAAAGCCTTGTTTGCCTGCCAGGAAAAACTAATTCCGACCAGGTCGGCCCGCATGGCGTCAATAGAAGTTGTTTCGGTATCGAGGGCAAATAACTTTTGCTCTTTCAATTCGGAAACAAATATGTCGAATTTTTCTTCTGAGTCGATTAACTGATAATCGTGTTCTTCAGTTTTCATTGAAGCGGGTTGTTCGGTATTTATTAATGACCGCTCATTGACAGTCTCGGTTTTTTCCTGCTGTTTGACTTCTGTGAGGCCTAATTGTAAAAGAAGGCGAGTGAAGCCAAGCTCGGTGAAGAGCCGGGTCAACTCTGGTTCATTGAATTTTTTCAGGGCCAAATCATCGTAACCAACCGGAATCGGAACATTGCAATCGATAGTTACCAGCTTTTTGCTCATAGCGGCTTTGTCTTTGAAATTTCGGAGATTATCGCCGCGTTTGCCTTTTATTTCATCGATGTGCTCGTAGAGATTGTCGATTGAGCCGTACTTTTGTATCCAGGTAAGGGCGGTTTTCGGGCCTACATCGGGTATGCCGGGTATGTTGTCGGCGGTATCGCCCTGGAGAGCGAGGCAGTCGATGAATTGTTGCGGCGATATTCCCATATCACTTTGCATTGTCTCGGGATTGGTTATATTGCCGGTTTTGATGTCATACATGAAAGTATGCTCGTCCATAAGCTGAAGCATATCCTTGTCTTTCGAACATATATAGGTGTCGATATCTTCAGTGCCGGCCTTCTTCGCCAGAGTTCCGATTATATCATCGGCCTCAAAGCCGTCTATACGGAGGATAGGGATGTTCATCGCATTTAGAATCTGCTCAATCCGGTCTATCTGCGGGGGCATGTCTTCCGGCATCGGTGGGCGGTGGGCTTTGTATTCGGGGTAAATATCGCTTCTGAATGTTTTTTCCTTGCTGTCCATAGCCACAACGAGCATATCCGGTTTTTGCCGCTGGATCAGGCCTACTATAGCTGTTGTGAAGATGAACGTGGCTTGAGTCGGCTCACCAGGCATGGGGCGCATTCCAGTTTTGGCGTAATATGCGGCGTAAATATGTGCATGGCCGTCAATTATATAAAGGTTTTTTGCCATTTGAGCCACTTTACGGATTGGCAGGTCTGATGTCAAGGGCGGCTTAGTCGTTAGTTGCTGGTATTGAGCAGTTAGTTCCAATATTTTACCTTTGAAATTGGGTTTGAATTGGCTTTGTTTTTTCATAGCCCATAGCCACATTTTCTTCATAATCCTTTGTACATACACACTTTGCATCATTTTTGCCTTTTCGACAAATTGGGTTTGAATTGGCTTTGTTTTGGCTTAAATTGGCTTTGATTGGCTTTGTTTGTCTGATTTCACCAAATGTCCAATTACTCGTATATACTTGTCATAAAAGAGCTTAAGTTGATTTTGGCCTACTTGACTTTGGCTTTGTTTTGCATAAAAAGGGCTGATTTGTAGAGCGCTCTCTACAGATGTAGAGCGCCGGGGACAGCATACAGGAGACAGAAAAGGAAAGGAAATATCGAATATCGAACAAGGAACGTTGAATATCGAAGGGTAGCGTAGAGCGTAGAGATGATAATTGATGCTCATAAACTCTAAATCCTAATATCGAAATCCTAAACAATCACAAAATCTAAATTACCAAAATTCAAAACAACTCGTTTGAGGCCCCCCACAGAATACAAGACATTCTCAACGTGGGGGCAGGCAAAAAAAGCCTGCCTCTATAATTAGAGCGATGTACAGGTTTGAGTCGAAAATTAGTTCGTTTTCCGGGGCTTGGGGTCCGTAAGTCGTTGTTATGGAAGGAGATATAATTTTTTGAAAATTTTGATTTTTGTTTTTAACTGTGAGCGTTTTTGACCGAAATTTTTCGGCTATATTACCTATATTAACGGCAAAATAAGGCACAAGTTACAAGACTGACGGCCACATTAGAAAATGCTTCACTATCAAATGGGGTAAACCACATTAGAAAACGGAAGGCAAGTTTCTAACGGGACAAGCTTTTTTCTTGAAAGTTCCATATCGATAGTGTAATTATTCTTTAGATTAAGCAAGCAAGTGAAGACATGCTGGATCTTAGGTTCGAGATTAGACTGTCTGCAGCAAAAGTGAGTATTATCCGGAAGCTATATCATGAGTAGTTAGTGATATTAAGAATACGAGAGAAATTAACGGAAAAATTGGCGTTGCATATTTTTAATCCCAAGAAAGGAATGCAAAATGAAACATGTCAAATTGCTATTAATCTGTCTGATTGCAGTCGGGCTTTTTTGTTCCGGATGTAAGAAAGAAAGCTCAACACCGAAAGAGCCAAATGCACGAGTGACATCGTCACAGGATGAGGCTGCAACGTAGAAAGAATTTCTGTCAGATCCAGATGTCGTGACTTGCGAGCTTGAGAACACCACAATATCCAGGCTCGATATTTCGAAGAATCGCCGGCCGTCCTTTGTCCGCAGGATGGAGCGGGGAAGTTGTGTGAATTTGTGTTGGGTATTGTTGGTCGCTGGCGGAAGCCGGAGGCCAGCGTGAACTGCTTATAGGCAGGTAGATATTCGCATACGCGAGGCGATGTAGTGATTAAAACTGGTGTGAACCGATGGCAGCACAACGGAGGCGCATAAAGGAGTTGGTTTATTAGAAAACGGAAGGCACGTTTCTAACGGGACAAGCTTTTTTCTTGAAAGTTTCATATCGATAGTGTAATTATTCTTTAGATTAAGCAAGCAAGCGAAGACATCCCGGATTTTTGGTTTGAGATTAGACTATCTGCAGCCGAAGTGATTATTGTGTGGAAGCTATATCATGATAGTTATTGATATTAAGGGAACCTCTAAGAATATGGGAGAAAATTTCACGGTAAAATTGACGTTTCATATTTTTTCCTGTTAATCTCAAGAAAGGAGAGCAAAATGAAACATGTCAAATTGTTATTAATCTGTCTGATTGCGGTTGGGCTTTTTTGTTCGGGATGTAAGAAAGAGAGTTCGTCGCCAGAAGAGCCAAATGCGTCAGCGGCATCGCCGAAAGATGATGCAAGTAAGCAAGAAAATGCTCCGACAGCAGAATCAAAAACGACTATTACATCAGTGCAAGGTGAGGATGCAAAGGAGAAGGAATTTCTGTCGGATCCTGATGTAGTTACTACCAAGCTTGAGAATACCACAATTTCCAAGCTCGATATTTCGAAGGATAAATGGCCGTCTTTTGTTCACAGGATGGAGCAGGCGAACAAGGAAAATTTACAGAAGGCTGAACTGACGGTCGGCAACCGACAATTCAAAATACTATTGGGTGAAAGGCCCGAACGTGAATTCTACCTTTATGACGTGCAAAAGAGATTAGGCCCCTACTGGTGGGGTTCATGGAGTCTTCACTCATATCACAAGATTGGCGATGAATTCTTTGAGTTCATGCTTATAGAGGGCGGTACCAAAATCGCCGCTCGTCCATACAAAGGTGAACTTGGTTTGATAAAGGTCGGCAAAGGCGGTCGTGACATTGAAAAAGCCGAGTTCAACGGTTCAGTACATCAAGCGAGGAATGTATCGGCACCGATTGGGACAATCGAGGAACACTGGACAGGTGTTGTACCAGAGTGCAAGATTCCTGTTGGAGATTATACGGCTTATAATATGAAAGTGAATTACGACGACTTATCAATCCAAATCTCCAACAACTACCACACCAATGCACAGGGTCAATCCAGAGGAAAGGAAATAGTCTATGGCATTCAGGTGCGCAAAGACGAGCCATACGTGCTGGATTTCTCGAACAAACCAATGGTCGTTTTCGACCAACCGCCGATGAGCAATACCTCTTTTTCGCGTGGAGAAGAGATCAAATTTGCCGCCGTACTGATTGATCCGAATCTGGACATAATGATACGCAGGCTTAATGATACGTCGGTACAGGTCGAACAAGAAACCTCAAGCGGTAGTAAATACAAGCGGCCCAAATCGCTTGATCCGAAGGTAGTAATTACACGTGCCGATGGAGAGGTTGTTGCCGAGGGCGTTATGCCCTTTGGCTGAGCAGGCACATGCGGGTACACGTGGCGTGTACCGAATGATCTGGAACTGAAAGGCGATGAAGAGGAACTGACCGTAACGGTGACTTATGAAACGCAGAAGCTTTACGGTAAAGTAACTTCACAACGAAGAATTAAGATCAGCAAATAAGCCGATTTAGTAATGTGCTGCTTGATCATTATTTCTCGAAGCGGTGTTTCTATTCTCCGTAGCACGATTAATGTGAAGGGCAAAAACCCCGCCCTACAAAACTGCTTCTTATACGGAAATGATATAATGAAGATGAAGATATGGAATGCGTAATTATCAGAAACAACTGATTCTGGTAATCGTAGCGTGCGTTATTGCAGGGGTAACATGGGTAATTATTGACAGGAGGCTTATACCCAGGGAGTACGCCCAGCTTTTATGGTTCCTTTTTGCACCGGTTTCCGCCTCATACGTTTCGGTGTCTTTGAAAAGTATAGCTGAGCTTCCGACGATAATCACGAAGACCTTAATGGGTGTTGTCGCTGTTCTTGGCTGGTATTGCCCGATGGCACTTATAGCGATGCGGAAAATTCCATTATCAAAAAGACATAAGATATTTTGTATCGTTGCCTTTATTCTTATTTGGATACTTCCGTTATTGGGCTATATTGCATCGAAGAGTGAGTAAAATGGATGATAGAAGGTGGAAATAAGAATGAGATATTTGCAGGTTTTTGTGTTGAAACTGTATAAAAGAGGTTATAATTAAGCGTCATGAAGCAGGTATATATTGCAGACGATCCTACTGAGGCACATCTTGTGAAGGGGATATTAGAGCAGTATGGAATCTCATGTGAGATTCGCGGGGAGGCTCTATGGATCGCGCGTGGCCAGTTGCCTCTTACATCTGAAACTCTTCCGACTATCTGGATATTCGATGATAACAGATTTGAGGAAGCTACTGAGCTTACGGAGCGATTTCAGAAGGGAACGTTAACTGAAAATACCGGCGCAGGCTGGAAATGTCCCGAGTGCGGTGAGGAAGTCGAGGGGCAATTTACAGAATGCTGGCAATGCGGGGCGAATCGGCCCGAGGAAACTCAAGTATACGAGAGCTGGGCAGGCGGAGCCATTGAAGACGCCCCGCCGTCACTATTAGACAAGCCGGTAATTGAAGCATATCTCAAATCGACAGAAATAATCGATTGGCAGCATGCGGATATTCTTTCGAAAGCCAATGAACTGGCGGCGGGAATTGAGAATTCCACTGATGTGGCGCGGTCGTGCTTCGAATGGGTCAGAGACGAAATCAAACATATCGGTGATTACAACATTCAAACAGTAGCTTGCTCCGCGAGTGAGGTGCTCAGAGCAGGTTCGGGTATTTGCTTTGCTAAAAGTCATCTATTAGCGGCGCTGTTAAGGGCCAATTCCATTGGGGCGGGTTTCTGTTATCAAAGATTAAGCCGGGATGATGGTAGGTCTTTTTGTCTGCATGGTTTGAATGCCGTTTATCTTGAGGAATATGGCTGGTATAGAATTGACCCGAGGGGAAATAAGGAAGGAATTAATGCTCAGTTCACTCCGCCGCAAGAGCAGTTGGCATTTACGGTACAAATCAAGGGTGAAGCGGACCTGCCGGAGATATGGTCTGAGCCTCTTAGTATAATAGTCGAGCGTTTGAGAAGATATAAAATCAAAGACCAATTATGGAATAATCTGCCTGATATTCAGATCATATAAATTATGGGAACCTCTAAAAAATTCACAGGGTGGAAAGCAGGGACAGACCTGCTGCCGTTAAATAATTTTGTGAGCACTTGTGACTATATATGAGAGGGATGGAAATGATCAGTCGGTCGGTGTTTCAAATAGATTGTACTGGTGTGATTCCGGAATGTGGTTTTGAATGTGCCAGGAGCGTGCAGGAGATAGGGTCGTCATTGACCCGTATGAAAGGTGTCGGAAAGTTCTATACCGACGGTGAAGGGGTGACCGTCGAGTATGATGCTGAGACGGTGACGGCCGAGCAACTGAAAGATGTATTGAAAGGACTGCCATCATTCTACGAGAGCCACTTTGTTCCGACTGTAATTGCATCATAATATTATGATTGAGGCGTTGAGGCAAGCCGAGGATAAAGAGTTTTCATTAAACTTGTGCTTGACAATGGCCGATTATTGTGATAAATAGTGTTAGTGATTGATTAAACAGCTTATCAGGGTATGGATAATATGAATAGAGACCTAAACATTATGATTATGATAATTATTGCGGAGAAGCTCAAGCTGCCCTGAGAAAGCTAAAGCAACAGGTATTAACAGCCTTCCGGAGCAGACAACTCTGGAAGGCTTTTTTTATTTATGAAAATACGTAAATCCATCTTTGCGAGACAGGTTTAACAGATGGATACGGATTTGAGATAACGAGGTTATGTTGACAATGGCGGTGAGAGCATATAGTATATGCCGTTTTATTGATATTGAGCTTTTTTAAGGATTTGTTGATGTCGGATAAAGATAAGAAAAGTAAGGGTTATCGAGATACGCTGAATCTGCCGAAGACGGGCTTTTCGATGAAGGCGAACCTGATTCAGCGTGAGCCGCAGTTGCGTAAGAAATGGGCGAAGGAGAATATTTACGGCAAAATCAGAGAGGCCCGCAAGGGTGCTCCTTTGTATATACTGCACGATGGGCCGCCTTACGCGAACGGCGATATTCATATGGGACACGTCATTAACAAGGTGCTCAAAGACCTTGTTGTCAAGTATAAGACCATGGCCGGTTTCGATGCACCTTATAAACCTGGCTGGGACTGTCACGGCCTGCCCATCGAGCTGAAAGCGGTTACCGAACTCGGCGAGAAGGTGCACGAGAAGAGCAAATTAGAAATTCGCAAGGACTGCTTCAAATATGCCCGAAAGTACGTCAAAGTGCAGAGCAAGCAGTTTCAGCAATTGGGGATATTCGGCGATTTCGAGAATCCTTATCTTACGTATAAGCCGACGTACGAAGCGGGGATTCTGGAAGTATTCGCTATGCTGGTCGAGAAGGGACTTGTTTACAAGCAATTGAAACCGATTCACTGGTCGATTGGGTGCGAGACGGCGCTGGCCGAGGCGGAACTGGAATATAAGGACATTTCGTCGCCGAGTATCTTTGTGAATTTTCCGGCCGCAAAAGAAAGTATCGGGCGATTAGTCGAGCTTGGTATGGTTGAACAGGGTCAGGACGAGAGTACGAAGGTATGCTTTATGATATGGACGACTACGCCGTGGACGTTAGCGGCGAATCTGGCTATTGCGGTCCATCCTAATCTCGAATATACGACGCTGACTTATGAAAAGGACGGCGAGAAGTTTATCTCGTTGGTTGCAAACGAGCGAATCGAGGCGGTAGTAGCGACCGGCGCATTAGCTGAGGGACAGTACAGCATCGGCGAAAAATCCGTTAGAGGCAGCGACCTCGAAGGTCTTCGCTACGAGCATCCGTTTGTGGAGAAGAATCCGACGGACAAGGATGCTTATATGGTCATACCGGCGATGTACGTTACAACCGAAGACGGGACGGGGCTTGTCCATACTGCGCCGGGGCATGGAATTGAGGACTATATGTCGGGGCAAAAATATGGCCTGGCTATTTACTCGCCTGTTATGGACGACGGGCGATATGATGATACGGTGCCGGACTGGCTGCGCGGTCAGAACGTTCTGGAAGTTGAAACTATCGTTAACAACCACTTGAGGGATAAGAAGCTGCTTTTCGCCGAGGGTGAGATTATGCACAGCTACCCGCATTGCTGGCGGAGTAAGGGGCCGGTGATTTTCAGGGCGACGGAGCAGTGGTTTATCAGTGTCGATAAAGAGCTGCCTGATTCGGGCAAAAGCCTGCGTAATATGGCGCTTGAGAGCGTTAAAGATGTTAAATGGATTCCCGGCTGGGGCGAAAAGCGCATCGCAGGGATGCTTGAATCGCGACCCGACTGGTGTATAAGCAGACAGAGAAGCTGGGGCCTTCCTATCCCCGTATTTTTCGACTCGCAAGGAAGGACTTTAATAACCAAAGAATCGGTGTCGGCTGTGGCTAAGTATGTTGCTGAGAACGGCTCGGACAGTTGGTTTACCGATTCACCCGAGAAGATTTTAGGTAAGGATTTTAAGCTGCCGGATGGATTTTCCTTTGATGATCTGCAGAAGGAAGAGAATATTTTCGATGTCTGGTTCGAAGCGGGCTGCAGCTGGTACAGCGTGTGCGTGAAAGAGGCGGGCTGGGAAGTTCCGGTGGATTTGTACTTGGAAGGCTCGGACCAGCACAGGGGGTGGTTTCAACTGTCGCTTCTGCCAGGTATTGGGGCAACCGGCGGGGCGCCGTTCAAGAGCGTTTTGACGCACGGCTTTACGGTTGATGAGAAGGGAATGAAGCAGTCGAAATCTTTGGGCAATTATGTTAATGCTCAGGATGAAGTGGAAAAGTACGGCTCGGATATTCTGCGGCTGTGGGTTTCGAGTGTAAATTATCAGGAAGATGTAAGGTGCAACGATGAGATAATCGGACGGACGCAGGATGCTTACAGGAAAATCAGGAATACACTGCGATACCTATTTGGCAATATCAATGATTTCGACCCTAATGCCGAAGCGATAGCCTATGCTGAGATGTTCGAGATAGACAAGTGGGCGATGCAGCAATTGCAAAAGCTGATAGCGAGTGTAACCGAGGCGTATGATAACTTTGTCTTTCACAGGGTTTTTTCGCTTGTCTATAACTTCTGTACAGTCGAAATGAGCAGTATCTATATGGATGTGCTCAAGGACAGGATGTACTGCGACGCAGCGGACAGCCTGTCGCGGCGGAGCGCCCAGACGGCGATGTACAGCATATTGGATTGCCTGATTCGGATGTTAGGGCCGATATTGGTGCATACGGCCGAGGAGGCGTGGGATGCTATGGAGTTCAAGAGCCAGGATGTTGAAAGTGTTCATCTGGCCGATATGCCGAAGGTCGATGAGTCGATTGATTTTCAGTGCGATGAGTCACGGTGGCAAAAGCTGATGGGACTGCGAGATGAGGTTTTGCGGGTTCTGGAAGGTTTGAGACAAGAGAAGAAGATTGCAAGTAATCAGCAGGCGTGCGTGACGGTTTGCTGTGATGATGAAGATGCGAGATTTCTGAATGAGTTCGGGCTTGATCAGTTCGCGGCACTTTGTATTGTGAGTGAGGTCAAGATAGTAAAAACGACAGGTGAGACTACAATTGCCGCGGAAAAGAGCAGTTACGATAAATGTCAGCGTTGCTGGAACTATTGGCCGAGTGTGGGGACAAACAGCGACCATCCTGATTTGTGCGATCGATGTGTTACCGTCGTGCATAGTGCGTGATGCGTATAGCGAACAGAATCAAGAGTCAAGACAGTTGTTCGCAGATCTTTTGATCAACCACCATAAAAGATATATACTCCCGGTATAATGGGACGTCTATATTCAACATAAGAAGATCCAGGCTCTTCAATCCTGCCTTCCTGTTTTGTTTTTGTTGTTGGTGAACCAACCACAATTCCCCAATGTCCTAATCCCCCACCCCATTCAAATTTTACGCTTTTTACTTTTTCAGATTTCTCTCTATGAAAAAACATATATTTTGGTTCAAAGTTTGTCATAAAATCCGGTAAATCATCTGGGAAATTACCACTATATACATAATCTTTGTATTTATCAGCTTCTCCTGATAAAAGCCATGTTTGAATGACTTTGAAATCTACATTCTTAGAAACCCATTTTTCATACCCTTTTAAGAAGAAGACCGCTTGGGGTGAAAGGCAGAGAAATGGTAATATCAAGCTGCCAATATAAATTATAATCGATAATATTGCGTTATTAAAATATTTATTAAGCTTTTTAACATGCTTAACATATACAAATCTAAAGATAGCCAAAATAACGACAGCAATTTTTAATGGCTCATATAAAATAATCAGTATAAAGCCCCAAGAGGGAAAGTTTCTAAGTCCCCCACGATAAGATAATATAGCCATATGGGCATATTCAATGATAGAGATAACAGGTATTAGTGTTAGAATAAGAATTTCTAATTTATAGGGTATTTGACTTAGTTTCTTAAACATAACAATCTGTTTAATTGATTACTTGTTAATATTTCTCATTTGGAATATTCTTACATTTATTCCCGCCTTTCAATTTGCCATAATATTATAATCTTATACGTATTGCGACAATCATAAAAAACTTTTTCTAAAATATTTCTTTGATGTGGGGATTGTATGATGAATTAAAGTAGTCGCCAGTGCATAAAGCATAAGTGCACAAGTGATAAATAACTTGGCAGTGTTTATGCTTTTAGCTGTTCGCAGACTTTTTGATAGACTTCATCGACGGTAATTGTATCGACGTTGTGTTTGGGGTCGCGGCTTTTAATTTTGTGGCCCCTGGAGAATGGTTCGCGTGCGACGAGGCATTCGATTCTTTTGTACGGAGCTATTCTGGCAGGGTTGGACCAACTGAACATCAGGACCAAAGGTGTGCTCAGGGCAGCGGCGATATGGCCGGGGCCGGTGTCGTTGCTTACTACAAGCCCGGCGTTTTTCAGTAAAACCACAAGCTCACTTAGAGAAGTTTTCCCGGCAATATTTGCAACGGGGACACTGGAGAGGTCTTTTAATTTTTCTATAAGCGAAGCTTCTCCGGAAGTGCCGGTTGCGACAATATGTAATCCGAATTGTGATGAAATTCTTTCTGCCAATTCGGCGAAGCGCTCGACGGGCCAACGTTTGTCTTCGTGGGCGGAGCCGGGGACCAGGACCACGTAATTGTCCGGCGCAATATCGTGACTTTGCAATAACCTGCCAACCGAGTCGGCAGCCTCAGGGTGTTGCGGCAGAATAAACTGCACGTCAAGCTCGGAGGCACCAGCGGCCTTGATTATTTTTAAGTAAAAGTCAACGAGGTGAATACAATCATTTGTCTGTTTGATTTTATGGGTGTAAAAGAAATGGGCGAATTCTCTGGCGCTCGCTATTCCGAAACGTTTTTTACAGCCTGAAAGCCAGGCAATAGAAGCAGTCCTGAAAAGGCCCTGAAAGTCGATTACGGCATCGAATTCGGCATGGCGAAGCCGGTTAATAAGCGAAAGGAGACGTCCGGATGCGCCGGGATGGAACCATGCCTTGCCGAGAAACTTACGGTCGAAAGGGATGATCTCGGTCAGGTGAGGATGGTTTTCGAGAATCGGTGCAAACTCGGGGCGAATGAGCCAGCTAATTTTAGCATCCGGAAAACTTTTTCGCAAAGCCGTCAACGCCGGTAATGCCAGGACTATATCGCCCAGTGAGCTGGGCTTAATTATCAGGATGTTTTTGAGAGAATCCGGCATAATCTCGTTTTTCGTATTGTGTATCGCGTATTGTGAGTTTTATATTTTTTTCAGGTTAGTAAGGACCATATTTTAACGAGCGATTGTAAATGATGGAACAGTTAGATGCAATTGGTTTTGTTATGATTAATTCTTTGTGCTGAAATTGTTTTCAAATTGCTAAATATGCTCAGGCCAGAAACGAAAAAAAAGCCCACCGTCGGGGACGGTGGGCCGGGGAATAAACTATCGTTAATGCACGAGGCCGGTTTTTATCCACTAACGTCAACGCAGACCATATCGCCTTTGGCGTTACGGGCGTAAATTTTACCATTTGCGAGTATGGGGGTCGTCCAGCATTTAGACCTGGGAAGGATTTGTGCCCTCGAAATTACATCGAACTTTTCGGGAATAGCATTGGCGATTGTCAACTCGCCTTTGTCACTGATGATTATCATCCTGCCGTCGGCGCTCATCATCAATGCGCCTTTTCCAAGGCTGCCCTCTGTCCATTTTATGCTGCCATCCTCGAAGTCCAAACATGTAAGTTTCGATTCATCGAAGCCATACAGATATCCCTTCCAGTACATCGAGCAGTTAATGTGGTTTCGCATATTCTTGTTCTGCCAGAGTGTCTCGACGTTTGAGCCGGTAATCTTTATTTTTGTACATCCTAAGTTGTATCCGCTCGATGCGAACACCTCGTTGCCAACGATAACAGGGTCAGCCGCGTTTACCTTGTTGTTGTTCTCGAAAAAGGATTTCCAGAGCACTTTGCCGTCGCTGATTCTTACCCCCATGATATGAGAAGCACCGAAAATAGCTACGCATTTCCGGCCATCCATGGTGAAAGGTACCGGTGTGGCGTAGCCGCAGATGCCTTTACCGTTATCCCAGATGACCTCGCCGTTGTTCTTGTTAAGAGCAACGCCTGCATCGCCGAGGTTTAGTATCAGCATATTACCAACAACAAGGGGTGAGCCGGAAAAGTGCCATGTTGGCAGTTTAAAGCCGAGGTCCTTGTTCATGTTCTTTTGCCACTTCACCGAGCCAGTATCGGCGTCGAGACAGAACAGGTGACCCATCTTGCTTATCGTATAGACGGATTTGCCATCTACAGTGGGGGTTGAAAGTGTGCCGCCCTCATAGTATTTCGGCTCAAGGGGGCACGAATAGGTGTGCTTCCATATCTCGCTGCCGGTATCGGCATCGAGGCAGAATACGGCATCCTGATTGGCATTCGGTCCGCTCTTGCCGGAGTTGCCCATCGCATATACCCGACCGTCGCTGATTGTCATCGTAGAAAAGCCAATGCCGATTGATTTTTTCCAAAGCTGCCTGGGGCCAGTGCTTGGGAAATCGGCGCTCCAGCTGGTTTCGCTGGTAATACCATTGTTCTGAGGCCCTCTATATATCGGCCAGTCGGCCCCGTGGACAACAGCGATGTTCGTAAACAAAACAACTGCCACAGAGACAATAATCAATGTTGAGGTTCTTCTGCTGCTTGTGGACATCTTCAAATCCTCCAAAAGACAAAAATATTTACCTTGTTTTTCCGTATTGTTTGTTGCCCGGCTACGTCGCCGAACATTTTTTTGTAAAATATGAAGCTTTTTTCGTAAACTTAAGCTTAAGGTATACGCAAAGTACTTCAAAATGTTCATCGTTATAAATTTATGCCTCCTATTGTATTAACGTGACAGATTATGATATAATTATTGAAGACATGCCGGCAAAGCCAATTTTCTCTTGAAAAAAGAGAAGGAGTACCCTGATGCAGAAAAGAACCGGCTTTACACTAATAGAGCTTTTGTTGGTGATAGCCATCATTGCCTTGTTGATGGCGATCTTGATGCCTGCACTGCAGCGGGTCAAAAAACAGGCAAAAGCAACAGCGTGTCAGTCTAACGTGAGGCAGTGGGGTCTTATCTTTCGATTGTACGCTAACGACAACGAAGGCAAATTGCCACAAAGTATCGCCGGGGGAAGTCTTTCTGCACAAGAAGCCTACTGGATGGTTGCAACACTGTCCTATTACCAGGACAAGAAGATACGCTTATGTCCATCCACAAAAATTGTTCGTGTAATGGAGAATCGAAGCCACGGCGGGACGCTTGCCGCCTGGGGCCCCTTCGATCCCGGCGGCTCATCAGATTGGTGGTCGGATTTTGATACAGGCAGTTACGGCATAAATGAATGGTGTTCTTGTCCGCCGCCGGGAGTCGATTCTTATTGGGGATTTCCAACAGAAAACGCATGGAGAACAGTTGATACTAAAGGTGCAAATAGAGTGCCTTTGTATCTGGATTGTGTGTACATTGATGTCTATCCACTTGACACCGATGAGCCTCTCGATTTCGAACCTCCACCGTATGAGTGGAACAATGGCTGGGGTGATTG
>Ga0307378_10007173_pt1 | contig 15053 bp, 11 predicted proteins | sample UN1MG_FD_202238 | JGI IMG/M metagenome (GOLD analysis project Ga0307378, IMG submission 202238) | Soil microbial communities from Risofladan, Vaasa, Finland - UN-1 | ecosystem: Environmental > Terrestrial > Soil > Coastal area > Acid sulfate soil | place: Finland: Risofladan, Vaasa | collected...
ATATTCAAGCGCAGATTGAATGGTGTTTTTATCACTATCATTTGCCTCTTCTTGAGTTCTTTCTCCATAATAAAATGATTTCCATAACCGATGCTCTTTTGGAAAAGGATTCGTCTTCATGTTAGAAGAAAATTTAATCTTAGTTCTTTTAGAAACACTCTGCTTAAAGCTCACTTTTGAAAATGTATCATTTCTTCCCATATAGATGACTTCATACCCTTGGTTTTTTAGAAATTTGAACAAATTTTCTTCATGAGGTTGTAATAATTGATAGAGACTTCTGTGACCATTCGAGTGAACATACTGACCCGTAAACGTACAACATCTAGAAGGCCCACAAACTGGATTAACCGTGAAACAATTTGTAAAAGCTACACCATCATTCGCAAGTTTATCTATGTTAGGAGTTTTAATTATCGGATTTCTTCTTCCACCAAGAGATATACAATCTCCTCGCATTTCATCTGGTACTAGAAAAACGATATTTGGTCTATAATTTTCTTCTGACATGATTAAAAATTTTTATTCAATTTTTATTTCATTAAAATTTTGACATTAATTTCTATTTATACTAGCGTAAATGCATCAAATATCAATAAACCTAATTATTATAATTCATTTTCAAAAGCAAAACTCAGGATATAATTATGGGATTATCTAAACGTGAACGAGTATTTAAAGCTTTGGAACTTGACGGCGAACCAGATATGGTTCCTATAAATTATTTCGGATTTGAACAAACAGGGAGTTCTTTCCAAGCTTATAAAAAATCCGGAGAAATGGAAAAATATCGTTCTTTTGCTGAAGATAAAATTTCTAAGGTTAAATATTATATTACAGAGCAACGCTTTTGGAATGTTGATCTCTTTACAATGGATCCTTTCGGACAAACCAAGATAAAAATTAGGTATGAAAAAGCACCACCAGAATATCCGAACTGTCGTCTAAATAAAATGGATGGTAGAATGTATAGAATTGAAAAACAAGTAAATACGGGTCTAGACTATTCTTGGTACGTTGGAGGTTATTTTAAAAACCCAGAAATTATGCATTCTTATTGGGACCGATATGGTAAGCCAACAGAATTGATTAACAATAGAATTAAATACTCTCCTCAAACTTGGGAGAGATTTGTGGAAGCTCTTGCGCCTTATTTCTACCCCATGGTAAATTTACCAGTAAATCCCTCTGAAGTCTTGATAGGGGGAATTTCGTTTACTCGTTTTGCGTATTATATACGAAAAAATCCCGGTTTTATTCATGAAATTATGGAAGAGTACACGAAAGTTAATATTGAAATAATCAAACGGTTAGCTGAAGTAGGCGTTGATATCATTTTTTTTGGAGATGATTTGGGTTATAAGGATAATGGGTTTTTTTCTTTAAAGGTTTTTCGAGAATTTATCCTTCCCTACCACAAAAAAATTTACCAGGCATGCAAGAAAAGGGGTATGTTAGTTGTGCTCCATTCTTGTGGTAAAGCCGACCAATATTTACCCGATTTAGTTGATGCGGGACTAAATTGCATCCAATCTTTAGAAGCAACAGCAGGAGTTGACTTAGCGGGGTTAAAAGAATCGCTAGGAGATCGTTTATGTTTTATGGGTGGATTAGATTCTTCAGGTATTTTAACTTATGGTACTCCTTTCGATGTTGCAGAAAATGTAAGAAATACTATAAAAAGTGCTGGAAAAGGTGGAGGATATTTTGTAGGTCCTAGTCACGATATAATAAATATTCCTTGGGAGAACATTCTAGCTATGAGAGCCGCAATCGAAAAATATAGAAAGTATCCACTTAGATTATGATCTAATCTAAAAATCTCGAATTTTTAAAAATTATTTTTATCTAACATTGAGCTATTAATTTCCTTTAGTAAATCTTTTCTTACTCTATTGTTTACTTCAATCTTCCTCATTCTTAAAAATGTGTCCAATTCCTCTTTCATAATTTTATTTTTTCCTTGTTTTTCCAACCAGATCTTTGCATCATTTATCAATACACCATCTTCTCCTCCTAGAAAACTTGGTAAATAGAAATTTTTTATAATCTCTGTTCTATAAAAAGTCCGAACATACAATCCCTTAGAGTTGAGGTTTTTGTAAACGGATGACACTATTTCAGGTGATGCATCTATAACTAAATTTTTTCCTGCAGCTTGAATCTTTTTATAGAGAGGCATCCATTCAGGCGATCCCATTGGAGGTTTACCTGCACCTGGCACCCATTGTATGCCTGTTAAAGTTGGTATGGATAGAAAATCATCCAAATAGGGTATCTGGTTTGGACCATCCATGTGATAAATTGAATGCTCGAAATGCTCAGTTTCAGCAATTAAATTGGGTAATACAAAACGTTTAAACCATTTAGGATTGAGCATGGCACTAAAATCACATTGCAAAGGAGCCCACCTTTTGCTGGACCAGACATTTAACCATCCATTACAACCATCACAGTGCTTTTCTATCACATCTTGCATATCATCATAAACCTTTAGAAGCTTCTCTAAAATGATTGAACTGCAACTGTCAATAATATTCGGATCTCTTTTCATGGTGAGAATTATATTTGTAGCTCCTAAAAATGATGAGAGAATATCTAAAACCCCACCTAAATCAGAATGAGAAATAAGATATTGAATTCCCGCTCTTTTTGCAGCATATTCAGTGATTTTTAATAACCGGGAATACCATTCGTTATTTTGGTTTAGTTTAACGCTCTCAAGTAAATCAACAATCTCATTTGGTTTTGTTGGATGACTAAACCAGACTGTACCAGACTTGAATAGGGGAGTCACTCCAAAAAATGCTGCTACTATTCCAGGACCATAATTTGGAAAATATGATGGAATTGATTCTCCTCCAAAATAAGTGATTTCCGCTCTTTGTTCAAAACCATCGAGAGCTCCTTCTATTCCATCCGGATTACGAGCTAATGTCCAATCTTCTCCCATGACATCTAAGAATGCCCCCATTTTTCCTCTTTTAATAGGATAAAAGTAACTAAATATCGGACGATCAATAATTTCATGATCCCACCACGCTTTCATTCGTTCTTTAGCTTCTTTTATATCTTCTTTAAAGACCATAAAATAATAAGTAGATGCGAATTTAATTATTTTCTTCATATTTTTGACGTATTTGATAAAATGAATTATCATTCATAAGATAAAACTATATAAAAGAAAGGAGTGATATATATCCTATTTAAAAAATTAACAAATACAAAACAATTTAACAAAAAAAATGAATTGATTTTATATGGCTGAAATTGAAACAACTTCAAGACATTCCTTTTGGACTTATGTCACTTTTGGAACCTATAATATCACTTGGACAATTCCTACTGCAACTATGAGTTTATTTATGTTCTTTTTTTATCATACTAAAATTGGACTTGATCCCTTTTTGATATTAGTTGTTACTATTATTAACACACTATGGGCTGGTCTCAATGATCCTTTAATCGGTTGGCTAACCGATCGCAACTTAAAATGGACGAGGAAATGGGGACGTAGATTTCCTTGGATTGCAATTGGAATTATTCCACAGTCGTTATCCCTAATAATGATTTTTGCCCCCCTGGTACCGTTTCTGAGCTTGGTCCTTTACCAGTGATGCTCTGGTTGATACTCTCTCTTTTCGTTTTTGATTTATTCATAACTCTTGTAGACATCCATGTTTCTATTCTTCGAGCAGATAAATTTCGAACTGAAACAGAAAGAAGGAAATATGCGGGATCCTGGGGATTCTTTGATATGCTCGCACAAATTCTTGGAATGATGCTCCCACCGCTTCTTTTCTTTTTTGGTGAAACTATCTTATCATACACCGTTATGGCAGCAATAATTGCAGTAATAATGATTATCTTTGGTGCAATATTCGTCTTTAAGGGTGCTCGTGAGGATAAGATTATTATTGATAGATATTATTCAAGAGAATATGAATCCCTAAACGTGTTTAAGGGTGTATGGTTAGTTATTAAACAGAAAAGTTTTATGGCGCTCTATGCTGGATATGTTGCCTTTCTTGTAGCCACAACAATTATGACAGGTATGGTTGCATACTTAGTTACATTCATTTTAAGAGATCCAGATCCTGATGCGATGATTATCTATCTCGCACTATTTCTGGGAGGAGCATTAATTTCTATTCCAATTTGGATTAGAGTATTAAAGAAAATGAATAACAATAAGAAAACATATATTATTGGAAGTTTGTTATTATGCTGTCTTATTATCCCACTTACATTTTTCCAAACAAATATTGATTTAATGATTATCATGTTTTTTGCAGGAATAGGTAATGGGAGTGTGTGGACTATTGGGATGCCCGTATTATATTCAAACGTACAGGATGATTTTGTTGTGCGTAATGGGAAAAACCAAAAAGGAATTCTTATTGGTACTTGGGCAGTGATATCGCTCGTGACTGCTTTTATTGATGAAGCATTAATTACAATAGTATTCACTTCTACTGGATTTGATGCAGGTCTCAAGGATTATACGGCTTTGGTAGCTTCTGGAGCAGATGTAGGTTTAGTTTTGTTTGGGATCCGTCTACTTCTTGGAGTTATCCCCGCGATAGTTATATTGGTGGGTACATTAATTTTCTGGAAATTTTATCCCCTAACCCAAGAGAAGGTAATGGAAAACAAAGCTAAATTAGCTGAAATAGGCTTTTAATTATTTTTACTTTTTTTTTATTTTTTACTAAATTTTAAGAGATTTCTGGAATTTTTAAGATCAATTGAGGAATAAAAATGATTAAAGAACTAGAAAAAGTTTATGATCATCGTACAATTGAGAAAGAATTGTATGAATGGTGGGAAAAAGAGGAATTCTTTCGCCCCGAAAAATCTCATGAATTAGGCATAACCGACGAAAATTCTGAGAGATTTTGCATAACAATTCCGTTACCTAACGTAACAGGCCAACTCCATTCAGGTCATGCCCTTGTGATTTCCCTTGAGGATTTAATGACTCGATATGAGCGCATGCGGCAAAAAGAAACACTTTATATTCCTGGTACAGATCACGCTGGAATTGCAACTCAAAGTGTTGTTGTTAGAGAACTATTAAAACAGGGTATAAATCATAAGGATTTAGGGCGTGATAAATTTATAGAGAAAGTTTGGGAATGGAAACATAAATATCACGCCCGAATTACTGAACAGTCAAAAAGAATGGGTATTAGCTGCGATTGGAGCCGGGAATATTTCACGTTAGATCTAAATTTATCACGAGCCGTCCGGGAGGCTTTCTACAGATTATATCATAAAGGATTAATATATCGAGGAGAATACATGGTTAATTGGTGCCCAGGAAGGTGCGTTACCGCAATATCGGACTTAGAGACTGAGGATATTGATGAACATGGGCACCTATGGTATATCAAGTATCCAATTATTAACAAGACCTGGAAAGGACCCCAATCTTCTTGGGGGAGTGGAAAATGGGCAGAAGGTGCCACAGATTTTATTATTGTTGCTACCACAAGACCCGAAACGCTATTAGGTGACACCGCGGTGGCTACAATTAATTCCCATCCTAAATATGCTAAATATATTGGAAAGCAAGCAGTAATTCCGGCTGTCGGTCGTTCCGTTCCAATAATTACAGACCCATTTGTGGATCCCGAATTTGGTACCGGCGCTTTAAAAATAACTCCTGCTCACGATCCTAATGATTTTGAAATTGGGAAAAAGCATAATTTAGAATTCATCAATATATTTAATGAAAACGCTCAGATTCTCCCTGGATTTTTTGAAGCTTATACTGGTCTGGATCGTTTTGAGTGTCGGGAAGCAATCTTAAAAGATCTTGAAAATGAAAGATTGCTAACTGATATCGAACCTTATGATCATCCTGAACCACACTGTCAACGATGCCATGCAATCATAGAACCCAGAGTGTCTATTCAGTGGTTCGTGAAGACAAAGCCACTTGCTGGACCAGCAATGGAGAAAGTTCGGAATGGTGAAACAACTATAATTCCTGAAAGAGAACAACGGCGTTTTTTCCAATGGATGGAAAATATCCACGATTGGTGCATATCCCGCCAACTTTGGTGGGGTCATAGGATTCCAGTTTGGTACTGTGATGAATGTGGTGAAGAAATTTGCCCGGAACCTGATGTGGAAACGGTTTCAACATGTCCTAAATGTAAAGGTTCTAGTGTTCATCAAGATGATGACGTGTTAGATACTTGGTTCTCAAGTGGTTTATGGACTTTTTCAACCTTGGGGTGGCCTAATACCGATCTCCCTGATTACAAACGCTTCTATCCAACCGATACTAGAGAAACGGGTTACGATATTCTCTTTTTTTGGGTTGCAAGAGAACTTATGATGGGAATAGAACTAACAGGAAAAACTCCATATCATACTGTTTATTTACATGGTATGATTCGAGACGAAAAAGGACTAAAGATAAGCAAATCTATGGAAAATATAGATCAATATGATCCACTTGTAATTATAAACGATTTTGGAGCAGACTCCCTCCGTTATGTAATGATATCAACTAGTGTTCCGGGGTTAGATACTAATTTAGATCCCAAAAATATTGATGCTGCTCATAAATATTGTAATAAAATCTGGCAAGCGTCTCGTTACGTATTGAATAACATTGATCCTGACGAAAAAATTTATCGAATTGACGAAATTGAGTTAGAAAAATTAAATTTCCCTGATAAATGGATACTTTCCAGGTTAAACTCGCTGATTCAAGAGGTACAAGTTCACATGGATAATTATGAATATTTACAAATGACTAGAGTCATTAAATCATTTTTCTGGAGCGAATTTTGTGATTGGTATATTGAAATGAGCAAAATTTTTCTTTATGATGATAATTATTCTGATAAACACATACAAAAAACAATATTATTACACGTATTAGAGACATTCTATAGGTTATTACATCCTGTTATGCCTTTCGTCACTGAAAAATTATGGCAAGCTCTTCCAAATAATATAAAAGACGTACCCACGATAATGTATGCTAAATGGCCTGAGGCTAATGAATCATTCATTGAATCAAAATTAGAAGAAAGTTTCATATTAATGGCTGATTTTGTCCGAGAAGTGAGAAGCGTTAAGCATAATTTTGGAATTCCTTTAAAAAAGCTAGTTCCACTGCAAATTGAGACTGACAATAAAGAATTATTTGAAATCTGCAAAAACGAACTAGTTAAGATGGCATTTATAGACGAGAGTAAATTCATAATTGATGAAAAAATCGTTCCACCTCCTCAATCAGCACGAATCGTACTCAGTGGAATACCTGCATTTATTCCTCTTTCTGGAATGATTGATACTGAAAAGGAAAGAATAAGAATTCAAACCTCTCTTGATAAAGCTAAACTTGAGAAGTCCAAAATAGATAGAAAATTGCATGGTCAATTTTCAGAGCGAGCTCCAAAAGAATTGGTTGAAAAAGAAATTCAGAAACGTGAAGAATTGAAGATTAAAATCGATCAATTCGAAGACCAATTGAAGATTTTATAATATCTTCTTTTATTTCTTTTAATAGAAGGGTAGATCCTTAATATTTGGTAGATCTATTTGGGGAGCAAATTTTTTAATATATTCAATCGATTTTAACGCTTCGCTTCTTGGTAGCTCAAACACAATCGGCCCTGTAAAATTTCTCTGGTGAAGTAAGTTTAAAAACTCTGGTGGAAAAGTCTTCCCCGTACCTAAAGCACCATGATCAACAAGTCCCTTTTTAAGGTAGTCTTGTAAATGGATTTCAGCTGCAATATCTAAATATTTTTCTGCAATATCAACCAAATCGCATTCTCCCGAGAAACCACCTAAAATATGTGCCGTATCAATACATAATTTCGTACCTAATTTCTCAATCATTTTAACTGTGGTTTCAAATGGAAACTCCATAGTTTCAATTGCAATTTTGTTTCTATCTATTCCTGTCCTTTTAATAATTTCTTTTATGCTCTGAATTGATAAATCTGCAAACAAATTTGTTGCAACGGGATAAATATTGGGGTCCATTATAAAATCCATAGCATCAGCAATAAATTCACCAGTTGCATGTAATACATAGACTTCTATATCATCCTCTAATTGAATAAAGGAGTTAAATGCATCAACAATCGAGTTTACACTCCCTTCACGAATGAATTTGTTAGGACTTGCCAGTTCAATACTTATGAAAGGAAAATGTGCAGAATAAGTAATACCATATTTTTGCTTTATATTTTTTATTTTCTTAATTTCTTCCTCCGTTATCTGAATAGGAAATAATTGAAATATATCCAGTGTAATCTCGCAGTGTTTATATCCTGCTTTAGCGACTCCTTCGATAAGATCTGAGAGCCTAAATTGTGATAATCCTGCTAAACCCTTTTCTTTTAGAACTCTGTCTATGACAAGCTCCAAATTTAAGGGCGAAATTCCCAACCTAAAATTTTTCATATAAAGTAATATGAAATTTTAATAAAAAGTTTATTTGTGTTTTTAATTTATTTAGTAAGTCATAAAGTTTTATTTAAAATAGAATATTCTGCATTCAACAAACCTCAACAAATTCTACTTTAAATGATTTACATGGATGTACATGAACGTATAATTAAGTCACTAGAGCATGAAGAAGCCGATCGAGTTCCCACCTTAGCACAAGTATTTGATTATCCATTTACTAAAAAAGTAGTAGATCATATGAATACAAATGAAAAACCAGATAATCCTCTTTCTAAACATGTAATGTATGATGCAGCACTCCACATGGGATTTGATTCAATCTGGTATCATTATGATAGAATCAGGACACATTCCCATAAAAAACCAGAAGTTCCAGTAGCAATTTTAGAAAAATATAATATAGGTTCTTATAACGAATGGGCTCAATGTTATAATGGTGAATGGTACCAAGATGGTGTATTAAAAACCCCAGAATTATTAGAAGATTGGATCGCATATATAAAAACATGGGAGCCCGCCGGAGAAATACATTTTAAATCATTTAAAAAAATATGGGAACATTATCTTCAAAAAGGATTAGTTACAATTCCTACTGGTGGTTCTGTAGCTTTTGCGACTTGGGCAATGATAGGGATAAATAGATTTGCTTATATGGTTCGTAAACACTTTAATTTAGTTAAGGAACTTGCTAAAGCTTTAGGGAGAATTACAAAAGAATTGCAAAACTGTCTTTTTGAAAAAAGCATTGATATGGTCTTTATTTGTGATGATTGGGCATTAAAAGGAAGCACAATTTATAATCCTAAACATTGGAATGAAATAATAACCCCCGTGTACCGTGAATTGGCTAATAATGCCCACAAGCATGATGCCAAACTGTTGATTCATTCTGATGGAGATGTATCTGAAACAATTCCGTATCTTATCGACTCTGGAGTGGATGGTATTGAACCTTTAGAATATGAATCGGGGATGAGATTAAAACCCCTAAAAGAAAAATATAATTCAAAAATCTCGTTGATTGGTAATATATCTGCGACATATGTTTTGACTTATGGATCTGTAGAATCTACAATAGAAACTACAAAACAAGCTCTGCAAGATGCTGCAGTAGGTGGAGGTTTTATCTTAGGCGCTGGTTCAGACATTTTAAGCACGTGTAAATATGAAAATGTTAAAGCCATGGTTGAGACTGTTAAAAAATATGGATCTTATCCTATTAGACACTCAAATTAGAAAGTTTTTATATAAGTATGAAATTATCAAAAAGAGAACGTGTTATCAGAACTTTAGAATTAGATGATAATATCGACATGCTTCCTATTCATTATTTAGGATTTGAGAAATCTTGTATATCTTACCAAAATTTCCTCAAAACGGATGAATACAAAAAGTACTATACTTATGTAAAAAACAACTTTTCCAAGATTAAATATAGATGGGCTGGAGATATAACCGAGTTACGCTTTTGGGATGTCGATTGTTATGCAATGGATCCTTGGGGTCCTAAAATGTTTAAAGAAAGGGTGATGAAAGCTCCCTCTGAATATCCCGAATGTATAATCAGTGCAATTGACGGAAGAATATGGAAGCTTGTTAAACAAGTTGACACTGGTTTAGCATATTTATGGTATATCGATGGGCATTTTAAAACTCCTGAAATTTTGTATTCTTACTGGGATCAGTATGGAAAGCCCTCAGAGCAAATAAATGACAAAATTAAATATTCCCCAGAAATCTGGGATGATTATGTTGGAAGTTTAAAGAACTATTTATATCCCATGGCATCATTGCCAGTTGCATTACATGAATCTTTATTTGAAGGATTAACAATGAGTCGTGTAGCTTATTACATTCGTAAAAAACCACAATTTATTCATGAAGTTTTAAATGAATACACTAAATTTAATATTGAAATTATTAAACGCTTTTATGAAGCTGGTGTAGATATTGTTTTTTATTTTGATGATTTGGGCTTTAAAGGACATTCAATGCTATCAATTGACCATTTTAAGGAATTCATTCTTCCCTATTATAAGAAATTGTATGAGGCTTGTAAACAAAGAGGAATGTTTGTCGTTCAGCATTCTTGTGGATATATTGATAAAAATCTACCCTACATGGCAGACGCTGGACTAAATTGCATCCAAGCACTAGAACCTTCAGCGGGAGTCGATTTAGCTTACCTAAAACAAACTTTGGGAGATAAATTATCTTTTATGGGCGGAATTGATTCAAGCCCTATTCTTAATTTTGGAACTTCTGATGATATTATACAAGAGGTAAAACGTTGCGTAAAAGCAGCAGGTAATAACGGTGGTTATTTTGTGGGTCCGTCCCACAATATCCTGGCCACGACTTGGGAAAATCTTAAGACACTTAAAAAAGCAATTGATAAGTATCGAAAATATCCCTTGAATCTAAATTAAAATTGGTCAATTAAAATTCCTATTTTTTGAGAATTATGATAAGTGGTGATAAGGGAGAGAGTTCTAAATCAAATTGATAGTTATTGTTTGAATCTTGAGTCAATTTCAAAGTAATTATCTTCTGATTTATTCCATTATAAATTTCTGCAGTGTTGACTTCCAAACCGTATTTTATCGGATCAAGTTTAATTTCTATTTTTTTTGTCTGACTACTTAAATTGTAGGCTGTTATAACTCCTAACTTATCAGTTTCGTCCACGTGAAGATGTATATTTGTGCTGATTCCATAAAATCTTCCCCGGGTAAAGAAAGGTTTAAATTTTCTGTAGAGATTCATTGCATCTTTTAAGGCTTTATATTTAACACTAAGCCTATTACTTAATCCTCCAATTCCCAGATGTCTTGCAAGAGAAGCATACCACCAGAATTGTAACATGTTATCATTGTCGCTATTTTCATTAATATGCAAATATAGAGGAATAGAGTAAGCAAGATTATATTCAAAAAGCTGAGTAGCTCGACCGGATATTAAATCCTGTAGTGGATTCCACATGCATTCAAAACCCCAATTTTCATCAAAACTATGAGGTAGATTATGTTGAAAATATAATGGATGTCTTGGTTTTACTCCTCTATCGTGAGCTTCTATTAGAATATTGGGGTATTCCCTTTTTACGTTTTGAATTACTTTGAAAATGTTTTCTGCATGAGTTTGCCTTCGCATGGGAACCTCATGGCCATGATCCTTACTAAAACAACCTAGATCATCTACCATAAATGTTGATAGGTCCGTGAAATCAAACATGAAAAAATCTATTCCTTCCTTAGCTAGTTCAAGAATTCTTCGAGTTTTTTCTTTAACCCAATGTTCATTAGCACATAAAGAATAGAGGTCAATATATGGATCTGCTACAACTTTTACTCCTTTTTTGGATCTAAGGTACCATTCCTCAGGAGCGTCCTTACCTTCAAAATTCATCATTAGATGCAAAGCTAATTTCAATCCATATTTGTTGTGAATTGTCTCGGAAAACTCTTTTAGAGGACCAAATCGTTCTTCATTCCAGATTTCAGAACCTAATGCCGTATTCCAGCCTGGATCGACATACAAACATTCTGCACCGATATCTTTAGCCAAATTTGCTTCTTCATATAATTGCTCTAATGTATAAACTTCAAAATCTATACCATCAACAAAAAAACCAGTTTTTTCCGAAATCCATCCTAAGTTGTATAATTCATTCCAATGAACAGGAGGATCGTAATCATCTTTAAATTTATGTCCTTTTTCTTCAAGATGACTTCTGTAAAGATAATAACCGTTTTTATAATCACCTTTATAAACAGCATATCTAGATGCTCCGAACGAGTAACTTTCTTTAGGACCTAAGCTCGTAACTGATTCTGGGTTCCCTTTGTAAAGATAAACACCCCCAAATATAATATATACATCCTCAACGCCTCTTCCTGGTAATTTATTTGGTATGCGAAAAAATCGAGAATACTCCATTTGAGAAAGATTATAATTGCAGGTAAGTAAACCTCCATTTAAATTACCCCATAACCATCCTTCATCGCAAAATCCCGGCATTTCAACTGAAACATCAACCCAAGCACCAAACACAAGATCATTTGCCGTAAAACAATCCTTCATTCTATCATCACCATATCGATAAAATCTACGCGTGGGTATTGATGTCAATGTATACTCATCCAAATGATCATTCCAGCCGGAGAATTGCCTGAACAATGCCTTTTTAAAACCTAAATTAATTAACCCTAATTTTGCTTTCTTTTTACTATTATTAGTAATTGTAATATATTCATCCAACCATTTATTTTCCATTTTTAGAATAAATTTCTGAGAGAGATGTATGTCTGTTCCTTCAAATTGTCCTTCGATAATTAAGGTATCATTTCCTTCATTCCAGATCTTTCTTGATACCAACGTTTTTGCGTTATACTCTGAATTTTCGCCAAACAAATAAGAATACCGAGACCCTTTTTTTCGGGTTGTTAAAAGACGATAATGATAATCCTCATCCGCGTAGATTTCATCAGTGATTTTGCTTTTAAGTTCATATATGTAATTATTTTCATTCTCTTGGATTTGTAAAATCCAAAATTGGTTTTCAAGTTTATATACTGTCATTTCCTCATCATTAGAATAGCTATAGGTTAATGAAATGATTGTTAATTTTAAAACCAATTTGATTTATTCAAAATTTATCGGTAAATTTCAGGATAAATGATATTCATTTTCTAAGAATAGCGATGATTGGTGATAAAGGAGGAATTTCTGCTATAAATCGATCATGAACTGGTTCTTTTATGGAAAACTTTTCATTTAAACCATTATAAATCTCTATAGTGCTAATATCTAAATCATATTTCTTAGGCTCAAATTCAATCTCTATTGTTTTCACTCGGCTACTTAAATTATATGCGGTAATAACTCCTGACTTCTCAGTTTCATCCACATGGAGATGAATATTTTGACTTATACCATAAAATGTACCACGTGTGAAGAATGGTTTAATTTCTAAATTGGATATTTTCCATATTTTTTCGCAGCAGAAATCATTGTAAGAACATTTTCAACTTTACATGAATTTGTAATGTCTGTACATGCACTTAACATGAACCCCCCTCCTTGGGCAGCATCTTGAATGCACTTTCTTACCTCATTGATGACATCATCTTTTGAACCGTAAGGTAATAATTGCGAAACATCAATGTTACCTATTAAACATAATTTATCTCCATAAACCTCCTTCAAATGTTTCAAATTCATGCCCGACATGGGTTCTAATGATTCTACACCGCTGAATCCGGCTTTAATTAATCCTTCAAAATATGGTTCAGTAAATCCATCTGAGTGGAAACAGACATATTTTCCTGCTTTATTCAGTATTTTGATTGCTTCTTTATAAGCGGGGATAATTAATTCTCTATGATATTTTGGATTAATCATTGTTGTTCCTTTCAGAGCTGTATCATCACAAATAAAGAAAACGTCAAAATCTGTTTCAGCGTTTAATTTGGCAGCATTAATCAGCTTTTTTTTTCTCATATCAATGTAACGCTTAATTTTTGCTTTATCCTTTCTTATTAATTTTATCAATAATCCTAATCCCATCCCCATCCACATTGATTCTAAAATTGGATCGAGATGACAACACGGTACGAATTCTTCCGAGGGAAATTTGTTCAATCTTTTGTTAATATTCCTTGCAAAATCTGGAGCTTCTTCCCATTCTATAGCAAAATAGGTATCATAAAAATAATCTGCTTTTTCTTCAGAATCAATATAATTGCCAATATAATAAGCATCTCCTAATTCTCTATTACTTTGTTTTAGAAATATTTTGCCATTTAAATCGACATATTTATTCTCCTCAGGCATTTTTGGTAAAGGATGTTCCTGCATGTATTTAGGAGGAATATAGTATGGAAATGAGTCAAATCCCCATGCCATATCGTAGCCAAGTTTATATTCTAAATTGTAATCTCGATAGGATAACTTAAATCTTCTTTCCTTAATGAAGGAGTCTCCCCAATAATTCAGGAGTTTCTTCTGAAATTCTGGCATGAGAACTTGACAGAAAATTGGAATGTGATCAGGCTCTTCATTATTTAAAGCTTTAATTACTCTTTCATGAGCATTCATATTAATCCCCTAATATGAAATATTTACGATTACTTATAAAATACTTTGAAAAGAGAAATTGTTTTATCTTGTATTTGACATATTTTTCCTATGACAATTCGAATTGAGAAAGATTTCCCCGTTTTTACAATTATCATTGATAACCCCCAAGTCAAAAATGCGGTTGACGGAATAACTGCTAATGAATTAACGAGTGCTTTCATAGAATTTGAAAATGAAGAAAAAGCTTTAGTTGCTGTACTTTGGGGAACTAATGGTACTTTTTGTTCGGGTGCAAATTTAAGTGCAATAGCTACAGAAAAAGCAAATAGAGTTGAGATAGATGGAGATGGTCCTATGGGACCAACAAGAATGAGACTTGCTAAACCAGTCATCGCTGCTGTAGCAGGATATGCTGTAGCAGGGGGTTTAGAGCTTGCTATATGGTGTGACATGCGTGTAGTGGAGGAAGATGCAGTTTTTGGTGTTTTTTGCCGACGATTTGGGGTGCCCTTAATTGATGGTGGAAC
>Ga0307378_10007175_pt1 | contig 15049 bp, 10 predicted proteins | sample UN1MG_FD_202238 | JGI IMG/M metagenome (GOLD analysis project Ga0307378, IMG submission 202238) | Soil microbial communities from Risofladan, Vaasa, Finland - UN-1 | ecosystem: Environmental > Terrestrial > Soil > Coastal area > Acid sulfate soil | place: Finland: Risofladan, Vaasa | collected...
AAACCTTCAGACTGATAGTAGGGTTCTACTCCAAGCTTTCCATGCATCAACAGCCGGCGGGTTGTTCAACCTATATTCCCGTGCAGAGCTCCAGCGTGGGTCATGTAATGAAGAAGAGGCAGGCGATAGACCCGCGCCGGCAGGTCATGTTCACGGTGGTCAGCCCTCCGGACGACCACGGGTACGTATCTCTGGGTCTTGACCTGTTCTATACGCCGGAGCTTATCGAACAGGGTGGCTGCCTTGTCGGTGAGGTCAACCCGAATATGCCGAGGACGTTTGGCAATTCACACTATCATATCAGCCGGTTCGATAAGTTCGTGGAGAATAACGAACCTCTATTTGCTCCCCCATTGCCCGAGCCTACGGAAATAGATAAGAAAATCGCTGCTAATGTTGTGAGCCTGCTCAGAGACAGGGATTGTCTTCAGGTGGGGATAGGCGCGGTTCCCGGACAGATATCAAAGCTTCTCGCGGACAGCGACCTCAAAGACCTGGGCATTCACACCGAGATGGCTCCCATGGGTACGCACCTTCTTGTAGAGAAAGGCGTTGTCACCGGCAAATATAAACAGACACACCCCGGTAAAATCGTCACAGCCTTTGCCTTTGGCGACCAGGAGCTTTACGATTTCCTGGGCAACAATCCGCTGGTAGAGTTCTATAGTGCTGCGTATTGCAACTCGATTCCTATGCTTTCCCGGGAGAAGAACCTGGTGGCTATAAACGGCGCGGTCGAGGTCGACCTCACGGGGGCTATCGCTTCGGAGTCTTACGGAGACGATATGCGTTCCGGTACGGGCGGGCAGCTCGATTTTGTCATCGGCTCCTACTGGTCGGAAGGGGGACGGGCAATCAACACTCTGCCCAGCACTGCCAAGGGAGGGACTATATCACGCATCGTGCCTTACCTGAAACAGGGAGCCAGAGTGACCGTGCCCAGGCATTACGCTCAGTATGTGGTCACCGAGTGGGGTGCTGCCAATCTGGCGCCACTGGACGAGAAGGAGCGCGCCCTGGCTCTTATCGAGGTAGCGCATCCCAAGTTCAGAGACGAGCTTATGGAGGCAGCCAGGAAGAGGCTTAAGTGTAGCTGAGCCCTTTCCAGGCTGAACTTTTGTGCCCCTTCGGGATGCTATTATCCATAGGGTTAGTTTTGCCTTGCTTTACCCCGCACATGACACTAGTCGCTGTTCACCACGCCTGTTGACCATTATTCCTATACCATATTCGGACAGGCTCTCCATTTGTCAAAAAGAGGTGTTTCAGGAAATGAAAATAGGTATTATTGCGGAGGTCAGGGCAAGCCTGTATGTGGTAGTTTGTCAGAGCTCATTAAGAAAAAGGTGCCCAAATATAGAGCGAAGTGTTAAAATAGTATAGAATACTTGTGAACCTGGGGCTGATACGGGTCGAAAGGAGACAACGGGATGGCAGGGAAACCGAAGGTTGCGATTTGCTGGCTCGGGGGGTGCGGTGGCTGTGACGAGACAATCGTAGATATGAATGAGGTGCTTCTGGGTGTAGTTAATGCTGTTGACATAATATTCTGGCCGGTGGCGCTGGATTTTAAGTACGACCATGTCAAGAATATGAAGAGTAAAGAAATCCTGTTGAGTATCATCAACGGGCATGTGAGAAATTCAGAGCAGGAAGAGGTGGCAAAGCTGCTCAGAGAGAAATCGCGTCTGGTTCTGGCATTTGGGGCGTGTGCCTGCTTCGGCGGGACGCCGGGGATGGCGAACCTGACCACGAAGGAGGATATTTTCAACTGGGTTTATCGGGATGCACCTACTGTGGTCAATCCCAAAGGTAACTATCCCCAGCCGAAGACCAGTGTAAACGGAAAGGAGCTAACACTCCCTGAGTTTTATGGCCGGGTTTATGCGTTGAATGAGATAATTGATGTTGATTATTACCTTCCCGGATGCCCGCCTCCTCCCTATCTGGTGATGAATGCCCTGAGCGCAGTTCTCGACAACAAACTTCCACCGAAAGGTGCTACCCTAGCACCGCACAGGGCTTTATGCGATACCTGCAAACGGAACAAAACGAAACCCGAGAGGATAGCGCTGCAGCAGATAAAGAGAATCCATATGGTTGAAGCAGACCCTGAGACCTGTTTTCTGGCGCAGGGGATAATCTGCCTGGGTCCCGCTACCCGCACCGGTTGTGGAGAGTCATGCATTGAGATCAATGTCCCCTGTCGGGGATGTTTTGGCCCGGTGGAAGGTGTGGCAGATTCGGGAGCCAAGTATATCTCCGCTCTGGCAGCTATGCTGGATGTGGAGAATGAAGAGCAGATAGCCGAAGTTGCGAACGAGATTGCTGACCTTGCGGGCTACTTGTACAGGTTCACAGCGCCTGTTTCGTCTTTGAAGGCAAAAAGAGTATAGAGGAGCTATGTGGGTAAAAGGATAACGATAAATCCGCTAACCAGGCTGGAAGGGCATGGCAAAATTGAGATTTTTCTTGACGATAAAGGCAATGTTGAAGATGCATACTGGCAGGTTGTAGAGCTTAGAGGTTTCGAAAGGTTCTGCATCGGCAGACCGGCAGAGGAGATGCCTCGAATAGTCGCCAACATCTGCGGTGTCTGCCCAACCCCACACAACATGGCCTCTACCAAGGCTCTGGACGACCTGTACAGTGTAGAGCCGACCCTGACCGCCAAGTTGATAAGACAGCTCCACTATAACGCATTTATGGTCGAAGACCACTATTTCCACTTTTTCTTCCTCGGGGGGCCTGACTTTGTGCTCGGTCCTGACGCTGACCCGGCGGAAAGGAACATCCTTGGCGTTATCAAAAAAGCGGGACTGGAGATTGGGGGCAAGGTAATCGAGGTGCGGAAAAGGTGCCGGGACATCATTAAACTCATCAGCAGCAAGCCGGCACATCCTGAGGGAGGCTTGCCCGGAGGAGTGCCCCGAGGTATAACCGATGATGAATCGAAGTGGATACAGGAAACAGCCGACTTCACAGTTGAATTTGCCCGGTTTGCCATGGAGTTGTTCAAGCAGATTGTCGTGGACAATAAGGAGTACCTGAAGCTCGTGCTCAGCGACCCTTATAAGCTGAATACCTGTTATATGGGGATGGTTGACGAGAGTAAAAGGGTGAATTTCTACGAAGGCAAACTGAGGGTGGTCAACACCAAGGGTGAGGAGCTTGCGCTTTTCGACTGTCATGATTACATAAACCACTTAGGGGAATGGGTAGAACCCTGGACATACATAAGGCTATCACATTTGAAGAAAGTGGGATGGAATGGTTTGAAAGATGGCGAGGGCACCTCCTTATATCGGGTAGGGCCGCTTGCCAGGCTGAACGTAGCTGAGAGCATGCTTACCCCGCTGGCTCAGAAAGAATATGAGATGATGTACGATGCGCTGGGCGATAAGCCAAGCCATCACACGCTGGCTTACCACTGGGCACGGTTGATTGAAGCGCTCCAGGCTGCCGAGCATATGCAGAGAATTGCTTATGACCCTCTCCTGACCAGTAAGGATATACGAAATATGGCTCTCAAATTGAGGCGAGTGGGTATCGGTTGTGTTGAAGCTGCACGCGGGACATTGATTCATCATTATGAGACCGATGGCGATGGGATAATAACGAAGGTCAATCTTATCGTAGCAACTCAGCATAATGCCGCTCCTATATGCCTGTCTGTAAAGAAGGCGGCGATGGGATGCATAAAGGGACATGAGGTGAAGGAAGGCTTGCTCAATATGGTGGAGATGGCTTTCAGAGCCTATGACCCTTGTCTGGCCTGTGCCACTCACACTTTGCCTGGTGAGATGCCGTTAATAGCGAACATACGAGATAAGGATGGCGGTTTGATAAAGTCAGTGGCGAGAGCATGACCTTGAGTCTCTGAAGTGTTATGTTTGACAATGTTAGAGTGCCCGAAATCAAAGACGAAGCAGCCCCGGTGCATGCCAAGAGCGTGACCGCTGGTGAGGTAAGTGCCAGCCAGTATACCCCCGAGGAGAGGGCACTCATACTCCGTGTCGGGGTATACGTCAGAATGAGGTGGCTGGTTATCCTCGGCATAGTGGCTGCTGCGCTAATTGCCTCTCTGGTCTTCGATATCTCCTTCTCGATTCTGCCTGTTTCTATCATTTGTGGCGCCATGGTCCTGTATAATCTGATAATGTTTCGCTGGACAAACAGCCTGAAAGCGGAACCCACAGGCATCGTGCTCAAAAAAGCGGAGAGGGCTGCCAATGTCCAGGTGTTAACTGACCTGGTTATTTTTACCATTCTTTTACACTACACAGGCGGGATAGAGAATCCTTTCATATTCTTTTATCTAGCGCACACCATCGCAGCCGGGATAGTGCTTCCCCAGACGAGGGCATATCAGCTTGCCACGATTGCAGTCTCGATGATTACGCTTCTTGTATTCCTTGAGTATGCCGGCGTTGTATCCCATGTTAACCTGGAGGGATTTGTTCGTCCCGACCGGTATGAGAACCTGGGTCGTGTACTGGCTGTTTTGGTGGCTTTGGCTACTCTCATTTATGGAAGCACATATGTGACAACCGCTGTTCTGGGGGAGTTGAGGAGGAGACAGCGCGACATGGTGGCGCTGAAAGATAAGCTCTTGGAGAAAAGGGCGAAGGAGCTGGAACAAATATCTGCAGAGGTGGTGAAACTTGAAGACGAAAGGCGTAGTTTTGCCCGATTTCTCGGCGTTGTGGCTCATGACCTCCAGTCTCCCCTTGTAGCCACTCAGAGCGTCATGTCATATATACTGGAGGGCTACACGGGAGAAATCACGTACGGGCAAAAAGATTTACTGGAAAGAGCTGTTCGTAGAATTGATGGGCTTTTAACATTGATTACCGATCTTCTGGATATCCCCCGTATCGAGACCGGTCAGGTTTCCAGGGAAATGCGGGAAATTTCCTTTAATGAGGTGATAAAAAAATCTCTGGAGGGACTCGACAACGTGGCACAGCAGAAGGGGTTGACATTGAAATTAGAACTGCCCCAGAGTTCACCATTGGTCTATGGTGCGAGCCGCAGGCTGCAGCAGGTGATGACCAATCTGGTGAGCAATGCCATAAATTATACTAATGAGGGAACGGTGTCGGTAAAGGTTATTGACAACGAAAACGACGCACGTGTTGAGATATCGGACACCGGAATTGGCATTAAACCCGAGGATATGCCACGTATGTTCAATGATTTCTTTCGTGGCAGCAATGTAACATCCAAGGGCACAGGGTTGGGTCTTTCGATATCTAAAAGGATAGTGGAGGCTCACGGGGGGAAAATCTGGGCTGAAAGCCCCGACCCTGAAACTCACAAGGGAAGCAGGTTTACCTTCACTATTCCGAAAAAGGGAGCAGCTGCGTCTAAGGAGAAATAGGAATAAACCTGGTTAAGGTTACAGCAAATAAAAGTCAAGGAGGTAATGCAAGATGAACCGGAAGCCAAAGATTCTGATTGTTGACGATGATGTTGACCTGGTGCAAGTGATGAAAGGGACCTTGGAAAGCAAGCTTTTTGAGGTAATAGTAGCTCACAATGGCAAGGAAGGTTTGCAGAAGGCCAAAGGCGAAAAACCTGACATAGTTATCCTGGACATAATGATGCCCGTGATGGATGGATGGGCGTTCGCTGAGCAGTACAATAAGGACCCGTTACTTGCAAAAACGCCAGTCCTGGCATTAACCAGCTTTTCTGAGTCGCTGGGGCAGCCGTTTCCATTCCAGGTTTCCGAGTATCTTCAAAAGCCCTTGAAACCTAAGGATTTGATCGCTAAGGTTGAGGAGCATTTGAAAAAGCTGGGCATGTAACGGCGATACAATAGCTCTCTTATCGCTACTGTCACAAATCAGAAATGCAACAGCTGATGAATTGAACAAAGATTAAGCTCATGATAGCGAAGCTATCATGAGCTTCTGGTATGTAGTCGCAATTTAGCTGCTGATTTTTGGGAAATCAAAATAGGGTGTCGGTTTGTCAAATCCACTGACACCCTTATTCTTTCACCGAAATCCTCTGGTAATTAACAGCTTGTATGGTTGACATCACCAAACGATTCATGTACGCTTATCACACTCAAAAATAGGATTATGGTATGAAAACAAAGGACGATAAGGATATTCAGTCTACCTCTCCAGCCGGCCCCGATTCAGGCGTGCAAGAGCAAGGGGGAAAAGTGCCCAAGCCTTATAGAGAACTTTTGGCTTTGAGCCGCATATCAGCGGCTGTAAGCGGTCTGCGGGACCTGGATGGTATCCTTGAAGTCGCACTTGATACTGTCCTTAATATAATGAACGGAACAATAGGTGGAATCCTTTTTTTAGATGAACAAACCCAAACACTTTCCTATCGTGTTCATCGGGGCCTGTCAGAAGGATTTGCTGAGGGGATGAGTCTGAAAATCGGTGAGGGAATCGCGGGCAGGGTCGCCCAGAGCGGGAAGGCTGTGCTGGTAGAGGATATCTCCACCGACCCGCGTGCAGCTTGGCTGACTCTGATTAGTAAAGAGGGACTGAAGGCATTCATAAGCGTGCCGCTGCGGTCTAAAGATACTGTGCTGGGAGTACTAAATGTCGCCAGCCGTATGCCGCGCAGCTTCACCAAGGATGACATGCATCTACTACATGCCATCGGCGACCAGTTGGGAGTCGCTATCGAACAGGCCGAGCTATACGATCGATTAAGAAAGGAACGGCAAAATTATCAGCGACTTGCCCGTCACATGTTGATAGCTCAGGAAGAAGAGCGAGCAAGAGTTGCCCGAGAACTGCATGATGAGACCAGCCAGTCTTTGACAGGTCTTTCGCTTAATATGCAAGCACTACTGAGTATAGCTAAGGCTTCTAACTTTGGTGACGCTGCTTTCAGAACTAAGCTTGAGAAAGCTTACAATATTACTTTTCAACTTAATTCTGAGATTAATAAGATAATGAAGTCTCTCAGAGCTACTGCCTTGGAAAGCCTCGGCTTGGGCCCCGCTATACGTCAATACGCTGACAATCGCCTTCAAGCGGTCGGGGTTAAAGTGTCAGTAAAGCAGGACGGCGTGGAGGAACGCTTACCTAAGGAGGTTGAATTAGCTCTCTACCGCATAGCCCAGGGGGCAATCGCGAATATAGCCTGGCACTCTCAAGCCAAGAACGCAACGTTCAGTCTACGGCGCACTTCAGAGGAACTCGTGATTGAGATCGAGGATGACGGCAAAGGGTTTGATGCGTCAAAGCCAATTCAGGTGGACGAAAGCGGCCACGGGCGAGGACTGCTCAGCATGAAAGAAAGGGCAAGTCTCCTCGGTGGCACCTGCGATATCCAATCACAACTTGGAAAGGGTACCAAGATTACAGTAAGAGTGCCAACATATAGGATAACGCTATTTTGGAGCAAGGCGGATGCGAAGGATAAAAGTGCTGATAGTAGATGACCACGCTATTGTTAGAGATGGCGTAAGTACCCTTTTGTCATTAGCTGGGGACATAGAAGTAATAGGTGAGGCAGCTAATGGAAAAGAAGGATTGGAGAAGGTGGGCAAGCTACTACCGGACGTTGTTCTAATGGATATAGCAATGCCAATTATGGGAGGCTTGGAAGCCATTCGCCGTATACGTAAAGCATTCTCGGGAGTGAAGATACTGGCTCTCACTCAGTATGATGATAAAGAACACGTTTTTCCGGCCATCCAATCCGGAGCTAATGGATTCGTTAGCAAGACGTCAGCGTCTTCAGAGCTCACTGCCGGTATTCGAGCTGTGTTTACAGGGGAATCTTATTTATCTCCATCTATAGCAAAATTGTTCGTCGAGGATTACAGGCAGGTGTCACTAGCAGGTGGGAAGAGCGATCCTTATGAGGAACTGACAGATAGAGAGCGAGAGATACTAAAGCTAGTTGTTGAAGGATATAAAACCCGACAGATAGCGGAAATATTATCTGTTACTCCCAAAACGGTTGAGGCGCACAAGACCAGCCTTATGAAAAAGTTGGGCATTCACAGTAATCTTGAGCTGGTTAAGTATGCTCTGCGTCGAGGGATTATAAGTATGTAAATATCGGCAGAATTTACAGCTCTCTACATCTACAGGTTAGATATTTAACTAGGCGGCGAACATCCTGATTTGCCGCTTATTTTGTTTTTTATCCCCTAACAAACAGGGGTTATATCCAGTAATTTAAGGGTTAATCCTGCCATATCTAAGGGGAAGTCCCTATTCACATATAGGAGCAAGCGATATATCATACCAACCTATAAAAGACTTAGAGGGAGGAGAGACATGGAGGAGAGTAAAGAAAAGAAGAGAGAAATCCTGATTGTAGATGATGAACCTGATTTTGCTTTGGCCCTGCAAAAAGCGTTAAAGGGTGAAAGGTGTGAGGTCGTGGTGGCAACCACCAAAGAGGAAGCACAGAAAGCGGTCAAAACCATTAACCCTGAACTGGTGATCTTGGGTACATTGAGCCCCCGCGGTGAAGCCTTTTTGTTGCATCAATGGCTGAGAGAAGACCCAAAGACCAAAGATTTACCTATTGTGGTTATTGATGCACCACCTGAAAAGCAGCTCATCAAAGGGTGGAGGCGAGATGAGGCTGCGTTGATGGATGCCGAAGACTATCTGACCAAGCCAATTGAGCCGGGTGCGCTAGCCAGCAGAACCCAGATGATTCTGGACAGGGCAACCAGACGTATAAGAGTGCTTATCGTGGATGACCATTGGGTAGTAAGAGATGGTCTCAAATCTGTACTGGAATTGCAGAGTGATATCGAGGTTATAGGTCAGTCTGAGAACGGAAAAGATGCGCTGCAAAAAGTTGGTGAGCTCGGTCCCGATATTGTTGTAATGGATATAGTGATGCCCGAAATGGATGGGTTGGAAGCGACCAAGCAGATATACAAAAAATATCCTCAAACCAGAGTTGTGATGTTATCCCAGTACGACGACGAGGCTAATATACTTGCCGCTGAGCAGATTGGAGCTTATGGATTCATACCTAAACGAGCAGCTAGCTCACAGGTTGTGAATGCCATAAGGGCTATACATTACGTAGGAAAGCGTCTGCAGAAGCCTTCTCCAATTTCGAGCTAGTCTCCAATGTAGTATGTCATCCGTATTCGGTCATTCAGGTATCTGGCCTATATCTTTCAGGGAGGCTACCATTGGAAGCGATTACCATTACGCTCAACGGCAGGGAAGTAAGCGGACACCCTGGAATGACCATACTGGAGCTGGCAAGAGAATCTGGTATAGCCATACCCACGCTTTGCTATGACCCTCATCTGAGCCCTATTGGCGCCTGTCGTATCTGTCTGGTCGAAGACGAACGCACAGGCGCCCTTTCTGCATCGTGCGTTACGCCCATAGCACCCGGGATGGTGATAAAAACCGATTCGCCGAAGGCGCAGGAGCGCCGCAAGACCATAATCAAGCTCATGCTGGCAAGCCATCCCGATTCCTGCCTGGTTTGCGACAAGGGCAACTGCTGCGAGCTGCGCAAGATTGCTTCGGATATGGGCATCGGGCTGGTTGATTTCCAGAAGATTCCCCAGACAGCCACTATAGAGGAGGTCAATCCCTTCATTGAGAGGGATTTAAGCAAGTGTATTCTCTGCGGCAAGTGTATTAGGGCAGACCAGGAGCTTGTGGTCGAAGGAGCCATCGATTATTTTCAGCGAGGATTCGCTTCCAAGCCTGCTACTCTCTACGATGAACCGCTGGAGAAATCGGAGTGCACCTTCTGCGGCACATGTGTGGCGATTTGTCCCACTGGTGCCCTCATGGAAAAGAAACGGACATACAGAGGAACATCCCCGACAAGTGTGACCACTGTATGTCCCTTCTGTGGCTGCGGGTGCACCATAAATCTTGAGGTCAAGGACAATCAGATAGTTCGTGCCAGACCTGATAGGAATGGTGCAGTAAGTCACGGCACGCTTTGTGTCAAGGGAAGCTATGGCTACGATTTCGTGCATAGTTCGGAGAGATTGACTTCGCCCCTGGTAAAAGTGAATGGAAACTTGGAAAAGGTTCCCTGGCAGAAGGCTCTGGAGGTGGTTGCCTCCGAACTCAAGAGGATAAAGGATAAACACGGGCCTGATAGCCTTGCTATTCTCAGTTCCCCCAAGTGCACCAATGAAGAGAACTATATCCTGCAGCGGTTTGCTCGCATTGTGCTGGGCACCAACAACATAGATAATGGGAGTCGTCTGTGCAGCACTGCAAGCATTATCGGCCTGGGTTCGGCTGTGGGATTCCCGGGCACCACCAATCGCATAGAGGCTCTCGAACAGTCCGAGATGATAATGGTCATAGGTGCCAACCTTCCATCCTCGGCTCCCGCAGTCGGCTATGCTGTGAAGCGCGCTGCCAGATACAAAGGCGCCAAGCTGCTGCTCATAGACCCTCAGCAAACCAAACTCTCTTCTTTCGCTCATATATGGTTGAAGCCCAGAATCGGAACCGATGTCGCGCTCATAAACGGTATGGCGAAAGTTATCGTTGACGAAGGATTGTGGGATGAGGAGTTCGTAACCAGAAAAACGGATAACTTTGAAATATTCTGCAAGAGTCTGGATGAATATACCCTCGCTTATGTGGAGAAGATAACAGGTGTTCCAGGCAAGGAACTGGCCCGCGTAGCGCGATTGTTTGCCATGGCGGATGTCGCTTCAATTGTCTATGGTGATGGAATTACGCAGCATATGAAAGGAACCGACAGCGTGATCGCACTCGCCAATCTGGCAATGCTTACGGGCAATATAGGTCCCAGGGGCGGTATTTTCGCAGTGCAGAAGGATTGCAATGGACAGGGCGCATGTGATATGGGTGCCTTTCCCAACTTATTACCCGGGTATAGTTGTGTGGATAATGCCCAAGTTCGAGAAAAGTTCGCAGAACGCTGGGGCACTGAGCTGCCTGTCAGTGCTGGCTTGACAGCGCTGGAAATGGTCAGTCAGACAAAAGCGGGAAAGATAAAAGGCATGTATATTGTGGGGGAGAATCCGATGTTGAGCTTCCCCAATTCAAGCGTGGTCAGGGAAGCCCTATCATCACTCGAATTTTTAGCGGTTAACGACCTGTTCCTCACCGAGACGGCGAGGCTGGCGCACGTTGTCCTGCCCGCAGCAAGCTTTGCCGAAAAGGAGGGTACTTTCACCAACTTCGAGGGAAGAGTCCAGCGAGTGCGCAGGGTTATCGAGCCCCTTGGGGAAAGCCTGCCAGACTGGCAGATAATCCTTAAGCTGGCAAACGCTATGGGCTATGCCATGTCTTATGCTTATCCATATCAAATCATGGAGGAAATTCAGGAGTTGGTGCCTCTGTACGAGGGTATCAGCTACAAAGAATCGGATGCAAAAGACGCATACCGCGCTGAAACAGACAGAGACCATTTGAGAAACAGGCGTCTTTACAAAGGACAGTTTCCCAGCGGGTTTGGACGATTCACGTCGATTCAATACGAGCCGCAAGCGGAAATGCCAGGAGATGGCTATCCGCTCACTTTGCTGACTGGAAGCGTACTTTATCACTCAGGCAGCGGCTCCAGAAGCTCAAGGTCGCGGCGTCTGAGCGAGTTTGCGCCCAGAGGCTATGTCGAGATTGGAGAACAGGATGCCCTGCAACTCGGGCTCAGTCAGGGCGACATGGTCAAAGTAATCTCTCCATCGGGAGAGGTTTCTGCTGTGGCGAGGCTCACCGATAGGCTGCCCCAGGGAGTGATTTTCATGCCCTTCTCTTTTCCCAGCACGCCGGTAAACCAGTTATTCGACAGCGTACTTGACCCGCAGGCGAAAACGCCCGCACTTAAGGTATGTGCCGTGAAGCTAGAAAGGATTCAGCCCGGTGGATAAGTCTGTGACGGTAGCAAAGCTGGATATGAAGAAGCTGAACGATATTATAGCTCGCCATCGAAATGAGAGATGGCCTTTAATCCCTCTGCTGCAGGAGATTCAGCAAGAGTTCGGATATATTCTCCCCGAGGCTATCAATCCCATAGCTCAAGCCCTTGAGCTATTTCCTGCCCAGGTACAGGGGGTAATCACTTTTTACGAGCAGCTATACACCACCCCCAGAGGTAAGAGAGTGGTCAGGGTATGCCGAGGCACAGCATGCCATGTGCGGGGCGGAAAAACCATACTTAAACTGGTAAAGCAGAATCTCGGCTTAGAGGAAGGTCAGACCACCCCGGACCTGGAGTACACCCTGGAAACAGTAGCCTGCATAGGCGTCTGTGCCCTGGCACCCAACATGGTTATAGGGAAAGATACTCACGGCAAAATGAATCCCAAGAAGGTAGCTCAACTTCTGGGAAGCAAAAAGAGCGAGGGGTAATATGAACCATCGCACTGTTTTCGTCTGTCAGGGAACAGGTTGTTTCTCAGCCGGTTCAGGTGCCGTTTACGATGCGCTAAATGCCGAACTGAAGAAGCAGAATGTGGGAAACTCTGTCATAGACTTCAGCGGCTGCCATGGCTTCTGTGAGCAGGGGCCCAATGTGGTAATTGAGCCCGACGGCATTTTCTACACCCGTGTAGATGCCGAGGATGCCGCAGAGATTGTCCATTCTCACCTTCGCAATAATAAGCCGGTCGAACGTCTATTTTATCACGAACCTGTGAGCGGCCAGGCTGTGCCGTTATATTCAGATATAAAATTCTACTTCAATCAACAGCGCGTCGTTCTGAGAAACTGCGGACACATCAACCCGGAGAAAATTGAGGACTATATCTCGCGAGGTGGATATAAGGCGCTGGAGAAAGCCCTGCTTGGGATGAAGCCCCAGGGGGTCATCGATGAAATCGCCAAGGCTGGTCTCAGAGGCCGGGGTGGTGCCGGCTTCCCCACAGCGCGCAAGTGGCAGTTCTGCCGCGATGCCCCTGGCACACAGAAGTACGTTATCTGCAATGCCGACGAGGGAGACCCCGGAGCCTTTATGGACCGCTCTATTCTCGAAGCCGACCCCCACGCTGTTATCGAGGGGTTGACCATCGCCGGGTACGCCATGGGAGCCAGCGAGGGCTATATCTATGTCCGCGCCGAGTATCCTCTGGCAGTGCAACGATTCCGCGTAGCCCTGGAACAGGCGAAGGAAAGAGGCTTTCTGGGTAAGAATATCCGTGGCTCCGGATTCGATTTCAAAATATATGTCAAGGAGGGAGCAGGGGCTTTCGTCTGCGGCGAAGAGACCGCATTGATAGCATCCATTGAAAGCAAGCGCGGAATGCCTCGACCCCGCCCACCCTTCCCTGCACAATCGGGCCTCGATGGCAAACCCACCATCATCAACAACGTCAAAACGGTGGCTACTGTGCCAGTTATCATCGACCGCGGAGCTGAATGGTTCGCCGGCATCGGCACTGCGAAGAGCAAAGGCACAGCCGTATTCGCCCTCACAGGGAAGGTATCCAACAGCGGCCTGGTGGAAGTGCCGATGGGCACCACCCTTTCCCACATTATCTTTGATATAGGAGGCGGCATACCCCGTGGCAAGCAGTTCAAGGCTGTGCAAACAGGTGGCCCTTCGGGTGGATGTATTCCGGCACAATTTCTCGATGTCCCTGTAGAGTACGATTCGCTGGCTCAACTCGGCTCTATCATGGGCTCCGGCGGCATGGTGGTGCTGGACGACAGCACCTGCATGGTGGAGATAGCCCGATACTTTCTCAGCTTCACCCAGGCTGAATCCTGCGGGAAATGCGTGCCCTGCCGTCTGGGGACGAAGCAAATGCTGGAGATTCTTACCAGAATCACTCAGGGCAAGGGTCGGGAAGAAGATATTAATACCCTGCTCAATATAGCGAGCACGGTAAAGGAGTGCTCGCTCTGCGGGTTGGGTCAGACCTGTCCCAATCCGGTGCTCACCACGCTCAAATACTTCCGCGATGAATATGAAACCCACATAAAAGAAAAAAAGTGCTCTGCTGCGGTGTGCGATGCGCTTATGATATCCCCGTGCCAGCACACCTGTCCGGTGGGAATCAATGTGCCAGAGTACGTGGCGCACATCGCTGCCGGTGAATATCTAGAGGCTATTGATACCATCCGGGAGCGAAATCCCTTCCCCGCCATCTGCGGCCGTATCTGCCATCATCCCTGTGAGAACCGCTGCCGCCGCGGAGAACTTGATGAGCCGGTGGCAATAAGGTCGCTCAAACGATTCGCTGCCGACTGGTATTTTGACCACATAAACGAACTGCCGCCGCCGAAGCCTTTCCCCAAAACCAGTAATCAAAAAGTAGCGGTGGTCGGAGCCGGGCCTACCGGACTGAGCTGTGCCTACTACCTGGCCAAGACGGGCTATCCCGTAACTGTATTCGAAGCCCTGCCCGTGGGCGGAGGCATGTTATCGGTAGCCATACCGCAGTTCCGTCTGCCCATAGAGGTTATTCAGAGCGAGATAGACCATATCGCCAGACGCGGTGTTGAGATAAGATACAACACTCCTATCAATGTAAATTTCACTGTGGAAGACCTCAAGAAAGAGGGTTTCACCGCGGTCTTCATCGCTGCAGGTGCTCAGCGGAGCCAGCGCATAGGCATACCCGGCGAGTTGGAAGAGGTGGAGAACTTCTACTACGGATTGAAATTCCTGCGAGATGTTAAAACGGGCAAACAGGTATCAGTAGGACGAAGAGTGGCCGTAATCGGAGGAGGCAATGTTGCTCTTGATGCTGCTCGCACCGCCCTTCGCCTCGGCGCTGAGGAAGTGAACATTTATTACAGACGTTCGCGAAGCGAGATGCCTGTAACTGAGGTGGAGTATGACGAGGCTGTGGCTGAGGGAATCAAATTCAATTTTCTGGTCAGTCCCACGAGGATAGTGAGCAATGTCTGGAGAGCGACGGGTCTGCAATGCATCCGCATGCAGTTGGGCGAACCCGACAACAAAGGACGCCGCCGCCCGATGGCTGTAGCTGGCTCGGAGTTTCTTGTCGAGGCTGACACAGTCATCGCCGCCGTAGGTCAGGCACCTGACCTCTCGTTCCTGCCTCGCGAAAGCGCTCTGGAACGCACCAGATGGGAGACACTCGTTGTTGACGGTAATAAACTGTCAACCA
>Ga0307378_10007177_pt1 | contig 15046 bp, 8 predicted proteins | sample UN1MG_FD_202238 | JGI IMG/M metagenome (GOLD analysis project Ga0307378, IMG submission 202238) | Soil microbial communities from Risofladan, Vaasa, Finland - UN-1 | ecosystem: Environmental > Terrestrial > Soil > Coastal area > Acid sulfate soil | place: Finland: Risofladan, Vaasa | collected...
TGCAACGTTTTTATTACCAAACCTGGCAGCGTAATGTAAGGCCGTAAACTGATAATTATCATCTCTCTCATCAACCTTGGCGCCTTCTGCCAAAAGCATTCCGGCAAGATCTTGGTATCCAAGTATAGCCGTATAATGCAAACCTCTTAGAGTGTTTTCCTCCTCCGAAATAAAGGCTCCACCCGCTATAAGGAGTACTTTGGCCATATCATGATTACCTCTAGAAAAAGCATAGGACAAGGGTGTTGTCCCTCCCCCAGTCTCGGCATTGACATCGGCACCTTTGGCGATAAGTAATTCCGCTATATCCCTGCGTCCTTCTTCAACCGCACTATGCAGAGCAGTCCATGGCCCTGCATTGACATCGGCACCTTTGGCGATAAGTAATGCGACCATCTCTAGGCTACTAGCGTAAGGTGCCTCCTGCAAAGCTGTCCATCCTGCGGGAGCGTTGACATTCGCTCCGTGAGCAATTAGGTACTCAGCAACAGCTATATCATCTTTATCGACCGCGATAGACAGTGGCGGCGAGGATCCTATGTTGACATCGGCACCTCCCTCAACGAGCATCTGTACCATTCCCTTTTTGCCTACCTTGACTGCATAACATAAGGCAGTATCTCCCGTTTCATCTTTTGCGTTGACATCAGCTCCCTTTGACATGAGCAGCTTGAGTTGTTCAATATCTCCCTTAGCCGCAGCCTGATGGAGGGGATATGTTTGTTTTTCTTGATCCGGTTCACCATTTTCTTCTTCTGCCGGTTTTTCTTCTTCTATTGGGTTTAACACCCAAGGCAGTATAATTCGTGTTGCCTGTTCCCCGCCATGATAGATTACCTGGTTCGCAATTACTAAGGTAGTATCGGTGTTCTGATCTAATGCTGTATTATGGTTACGATCGTAATTGGGAAAATCGGAACTGGTGATATCAAGACGAATTCGATGCCCCGGCAGAAACGCATTTGAAGTTGGCCTCATGCGGATTGTGTACTTAACAACCTCGCCTGGCTCGATAAACCTGGGCTTGTCCAGCCCACTCCTATATCGCGCACAAACAAAACCTTGGGCAACATCTAAGGCCAAACCATCTGGATAGACATCAATCAGTCGTACGAACCAATCTGTATCGGGGGCCGACGATGCAGCATACAACTCAACCATGGGATTGCCCGTAACTTCAACGCGGTCAGTCAACGGTTCAGTCTGATAAACAAGAATATCCTGCCGACTGGCCAATTGGCGCAAATCGACGGCTTGAGGACGCTGAGCACCATACGGGGTAGGCACGGGATCATTAGGATCATAAGTGTACCCATCGTTTTCCGAAGATACCGGTTCTTTCTCGACAAGCTTTCCGCCACCGCTTGGGGTATTGGCATGCCCATCACTAGTAATATAGAAAACCTTGTCCTTAGTTCGTTGTAGCGGCCAGTGCTGTTCATCACGCCATTGGTTATCGCCCATAACAAAGATCCTCACAGGTGGACCCTTGTCGACCCCATTAGATATTCCTTTAAGCCAGTAGTCGAACCAGTTGATTTGCAACTGATGTGTGTCCAGTTCCGCATCCGGGCCGAAGTCGATGCGACCGCTCCTTCGCCGACCCAGATTGGCATGATCCCATGGACCAATGATGATTCGCGAAGCTTTGCGAGCTACCTCCGTTTTTGCTTCCTCGACCATCGTTCGAAACAACAACATATCACCGTTACAATGGTCATACCAACCGACCACCTCGAGATTGGGAACTATAATATCTTTACAACGTTCGTGCAATTTCCAAAAATCAACATTTGGTTTTCTCAGCCAATCTTTAAGAGCGTCTGTTTCATAACTGAAAAAATCATAGGGCAACTCCAACCAGGGAATCCAATTGAGCCACTTATGGGATCCTCCATCGTTCCACAATATTTTCGCTTCCCAGGCAGTATGCACTCCCGGAAGATTTGCCTTTCGCCGCATATCGGTAGCCAATGTATCCAACCACGACAATCGGAATCCCGGACGGATTGTGCTGGGTGATTCATCTTGCATACGAGCGGGTATACTCCAAGCTGACATTGCCACCAGTGAAGAAGGACGCAGTGGCGCCAGCTGCCACTGAAAGCGTGCAAGATAAGATATTCCAAACGTCCCCACCTTACCCGTAGAACCGGACAACTTAGCAGCCCATTCAATAGTGTCGTATCCGTCTTCGGGTTCATGTGTCTGCAATCGATAATCTGACTTCCATGTTCCGTCTGATTCATATCGTCCGCGAGCATCCTGGCTGACCACAATGTATCCGGCTTTGACAAATCGAGTGAAATCCCCATCCTTACCATATGGTGTACCCTGCACAAGCACAGGATACGGCCCGCCGCGGTCCGGCCGGTGTATGTCTGCCCGCAAAATTGTCCCGTCCCGCATCGGCACAGGTACGTTTCGCTCGATTATTACCTTTATCTCCTCCTCGGCATCAACCGACGGAGCAGCACTACTCACAGCAGGCGTAACGTTAGCCAACATTACCGCCTGTGGCGCAGCGGCCATGGCCCTACCAAACATACTTGCGATTATTACGGAAAGAAGGGCTAAAAATTGGAATACGTTTGCATGAGATATATTTTGGTGTGCTCGTGTTTGCCCCGAGCGAAGTCGATGGGTGCACCTGTGTCCTTGTGCTATTTCCACAGCTATACCCCGGCAGTTATTTTCAGTAATCTTTAAGGCTTCTCATCCATTCGGGCCAGTCACCCGGCAGACACCCGCCTGCCGTTGTCCAGGGACCATTGGCGTCATACTTTCGATGCCACTTAAACGTCCATAACTCCTTAAGCCCTATTTTCCTGGTAGAAAAATCCAGAAAAAGCCCGTTAACAAAGCCATCGTGCCGGTTTAAACAGTAACGTATCATACGCCCGCCGGAACCTTGATCCCACCCCTGGCCGTTATATGCAGGGGGATCATCTACTGAGTCCACCACACCATTATAGCGCTGGGCCCCCAGGAACAAGGGCACGTACGCGGCCCCCGCCACTGTCGGCCCGCGCCAGTACCAGGATGCTTCTCCGCGGGGTTCCCTGCCTGGCGGGGGGTTGACACAATAGCCGTTGATCCCGTAACTTCCCTTCATTGGCTTGACCCAGTGACTCTCGTTCATGTAGCCCCAGGCCATGGTCACACCGACATCAGTTCCCTCGGCTCCCATACTGATACCATTCTCATCAATCCACGGTTTGGTCGCGTTCGGACAACAGGTAAATTCGTCATCCCATTTATAGTAGTTGCCAAGTGCGCTGACCCACCGATTGGCCTGAGGCTGGGCCCTATGGCCCTTCATGAATCGGCCATCGTAGTCTTCGGCGTACATCGCAAAGTACAGGCCCCATTGTTTGAGCCTGTTTAGACACACAACGCCTCTGGCCTGTTTCTTTACCCGCTGTAAAGCCGGCATTAATATCGACATTAATAACGCAATGATTGCAATAACAACCAACAGCTCTATGAGTGTAAATCCCCTTCTTTTGCTCATATAATGCTCCGTTTAATTATTGGTAAGTCTTAAATAGTTACATATTACTATAACTTTTTTGAGGCATAAAATCAAGATTGTTGTTCGCAGTCCTGGGCGTAAGGGTAAAAAAATCGCAGAAGCTTCCAAAAAATAATTTAAAACCTCTTGACCTGGTCTGACTTTTCCGGCATTATATCTGGCTGAAGGAAGGAAGAGGGTGTGAAAGGATGCGAAGGGTGTGGAGGCACATGATTCCTTTCGACACTCCCCACCCAAAAAGACTGCGTTGAGCAGTTGCCCTGTGCATACAAGGATGTTGGATATGTCCGTTTTTAAGGAGAAAAACGGTATAGGGGAAGGGAGCGGCCACTTTTGCGGAGGGGGTAAGTGCGCAAGTGCAGCCGGTATGTTTGATTTAGGTCAGGGCATTTCTCTACATCTCCATCTTGTCGGTGCTTCAAGGCAACAATCTTCAAATGAGCGAGATAGTCTCGTATGTGGAGGTAGTATGCGCACGGCTGTGACTGTATTTAACAACTTTATCAGGAAAGGAGGTTATAGCAGAAAAAAAGGTTGGAAGTGAAATATTTTTGAACAGAAAGGAGAATACAATGAAAAGGATTTCAGTCTTAACAATAGTAATAGTGATGGTTATTCCCGTTGTCACCAGGGCGCGCAGTTACTGTCCCGTCCGTTACCGTACTCGCTGGTCTCCTTATGCTTCGGGTTTAGTCACCGGCGATGTTTACTACAGTCCCTATGCCAACAAATACGGTCAAACCGGCTTGGTTCCAGGCCATGTTCGTTACTCTCCGTATGCTTACAGCTACAAACAATCCGGTTTAGTTGTCGATACCGCGTGGGGATTCTCCGGCTACTCTTATACTCCCTATTATGACAATTGTAGTTACCATAATGTGACTGATTGTGGCTCTTGTCAGTCTTCCGGTGCTCTTAGTCATGACCCTTCTGACCTGGCTCAGGAACAGGAGAGTTATCAAGAAGAGTTAGAAGCTCGTAAAGAGAGATTTGAAAGGTTAAGACAGTCAAGAGAACAAAAAAATAAGATAAGAGAAAAAGATGGAAAGGAGATAATTAGTTGCTATCTAAAACTCAAAAACATTGATTTTAGGACGAATAGAATTTTACAGGTAGAGAACAAAATACTAAGCGTTGATTTTATTCTTGAGGGCAAAAATATCATTATAAAATACTGGAACCCTGTGGAAATATTATCCCTGGAGCAGCAGCCCGAATATAGAATGAACTTCTACAAAAGATACCTGGAAACATGGAAGGATTTTTGTGGTAAATATCAAAGAGCGGGTGGAAAAATCTATCAGGTAATAACAGCAGATACCGAGGAAATATTAGCCAAACTAATTCTGTGTCACGAGCTAAATGACGGATAAACAAGTATGGCAGCAGCCAGCTCGCACCGGCGGGTGCGTCTGGCGAGCTTATTTAATCTCCGGGTTCTGCGTTTTATTGGGACGTCTTCGATACAAACTGGTAATGTCCTGAACCGATTGCAAAGACTGCGTTGCCCTGATGCATTCGCAGTAACTGCACCGCCTCGGCTTTGGCAGCCGGCAGGCCGCCTTCAGTGACACTGTTGGCGTTGCCGGCCGGCACATATACCGTTGCCGTGGTATTGGCAGGAATAGTCACGTTCAGCGTGAACTTGCCGTCTTTGAGAATCCAATCGCTGACGATTTTGCCGTGGATGGATTCGTAGCTTGCCTTGGCGCTGGTTATACCGCCGGGCCTTGGGTGAATAATAATTTGCTCGTAGCCCGGCCCGTCGGTATCAATGCCTGCAACGGTGCCGAACAGCCATCGGCCAACAGAGCCGAAAGAGTAGTGGTTAAACGAGTTCATACCCGGGTCCTGGAAGCCCTTTTCTTCGGTCCACCCGTCCCAGCGCTCCCAGATGGTAGTGGCCCCGTTTTTGATGCTGTAACCCCAACTGGGGAAAGTGTCGTTGGCGAGCAGACGATAAGCGATATCAAGATGTCCCGTCTGCGTGAGTGTTGGCAACAGGTAACTTAGACCAACGAACCCGGTTGAGAGGTGCCAGTCTTTTTCCCTGATAGCTTCGACCAGCAATTGTGCGGCAAGTGATCGTTTGTCAAGAGGCAGTAAATCAAAATGCAGGCCCAGCAGATAACAGGTCTGCGTTTGGCCTTTGATATGGGCATCGTCTGTGACATAGGCCTTATTAAAAGCATCTCTGATTTGCGTGAAGAGAATTTCGTATTTTTTAGCATCGTCGTTTCTGCCGATGGCGGCGGCCATTTTTGAGACCAATCGCGTGCTGTAGGCGAAATAAGCCGTGGCGATTACGTCTTTGGGCGTGTCGGAGGCGATTGAGACCCAGTCACCATATCCTTTGTCCGGGCGCAATAGTCCCTTGCTGTTCTTCTTCAGATAGTCTATCCACTTTTTCATCGATTCGTAGTGTCTTTCAATGACCCGCTTGTCACCATAGACCTGGTAGATTGTCCATGGACAAATCACGCCCGCGTCACCCCAGGCGGCGGTACCGTCACCCATAGCAACCTTGCGCGGTGCCACGTCGGGGAATGCTCCTTCTTCGCTCTGTGCGTCTTCAAGGTCGACCAGCCATTTTGTGAAGAAGGCCGCAACGTCCATATTGTATGTTGCCGTGCGGATGAAAATCTGGGCGTCACCGGTCCAGCCCAGTCGTTCATCGCGTTGCGGGCAGTCGGTGGGCACCTCTATAAAGTTGCCCCTCTGACTCCATGTTATATTTTTATAGAGCTGGTTGACCATAGGATTGGAGCACTCGAAAGACCCGGCCGACGGCGTATCTGAATGTACTACAACACCGGTAATAGCATCGAGATCGGGCTTGCCGGGATAGCCGGTAACCTCTACGTATCGGAAGCCATGATAGGTAAAGCGAGGCTCCCAGATTTCTTCGCCGCTTCCCTTGAGGATATATGTATCGGTACAGCGGGCCCCGCGGAGGTTCGTCGTATAAATAGTACCATCGGGATTGAGTATTTCTGCAAATCGCAGAACTACCTTCGTTCCTGCCTCTCCATTGACTTTCAATCGTACCCAGCCAGAAAAATTCTGGCCCATATCAAAAACGTAAACGCCTTTTTTTAGTCTGTTGAGCATTTTTGCTTTGAGTTCAAGAGTCTTTTGGACCGTCACGCCTGGATAGGGTTGAAGCGTGGCCTGAACCTTATCTATCACAGTCACCGCCTCCCAGGGCGAATCGTTGAACCAGTAATTACACCAGCCGGTCAGTTCCTTACGGCTGTCATAGGTTTCGCCCATCAGAAAATCCGCCTCGAAAAGCGGGCCGTAAGCTGCTTTCCAGGATTTGTCGGTAGCCACCGTTTGTCTGGTGCCGTCGGTATATTCGATTTCGAGCTGTACGAATAATCGCGGCTCGCTGCCGTAATGTTCTCTCTTTCGCTTCCAGCCCAGATAACCGGCGTACCAGCCGTCCGCAAGAATGGCGCCAATTGCGTTGCCGTCTTTGGCCAGCAGGCTGGTAACGTCATAACTCTGGTAGTACACCCGCCTGGCGTAGTCTGTCCACCCGGGAGTGAAGTAATCATCGCCTATGCGTTTGCCATTGATATGCAGTTCATAAAGGCCCAGAGCTGAGGCGTAAACCGTTGCGGATTTGACAGGCTTATTGACAAAAAAGGTTTTGCGCAGGTATGGCGGGGGAAGTAAAACCAGTTCGTCCTGCGATGGCTTTCCCCATGGTTGGTCGCCGACCTGGGCAATAACTTTCGCCTTGTTCCAGGTATTGTCATCGAAATCCTGATTCTGCCAGCCGGCCTGTTCGGTATCGGAGGCCTTCCAGGAACGGTTAATCGAAATGGTCTTTGCCCTGCCGGTCTCGAATTCAATGAGCAGCTTGCCGGCGAGTCCGGCCGGATTGACAGCATCGCCTTGATTTGTGGCGGCAATTGCCAGGGCATTCTTTCCCACAGCCAGCTTTTCGGTTATATCAAGAATCTGAGCGGTTTGCCATCCCGTGACTTTTTGTATCTGTTGGCCATTTACAAAAAGTATCGCTTCATTATCGGCGATCAGCCTGAAACGCGCTCGTTTGATTTTGTTATCTTGCGAGATATCAATATTAAGTCGGAAAAATCGTGTGCCGATCGGAGAACCTTTCACCAGGTTGCCTTCGTCGAACCACACCCATTTGCATCCTTCAAGGTCAAGCGGATCAGATTCTTGTATCTCTTTGTAAGATTCCGGTGGTTCTGCATCGTAACCTATCCATTTGGCCTTCCAGTCTTCCGGTTCAAGCAGGCCGACTGTCCACATAGCCGGCTCGCTCCAGGCCGACGCTTTGCCTTCTTTATCCCACACACGCACCTTCCAATAGCAGCGCATCCGCGACGTCAACGGAGTGCCCTTGTAAGCTACCTGATTGTTCTGGTTAGACTTGATTTTGCCGCTGTTCCATAAATCCCCTTTGTTCTGTTTGAGATTTTCTTCGCTGCCGGCTACCAAAATCTGGTATGCACTTTGTACCTGGCCTCGCTTTTCGGATTCCAGAATCCAGCTTAGCCGAGGCTCAGCCACATCGATCCCCAGAGGATTGATGCGGTATTCGCAGCGGGGGTAATTTACTTTGGTCTGAGCGATTTGAGTTTCATCTTTGTTAGGTGTGGCACTTTCATCCATGCATCCTGAGCCGGGCAGTAACATAAGAACAATCCCTATCGCCTGTATTAATGCTATCCTGTTCATGTCATTTTCCTTTCAATATATATGTCCTTGCTGAATATATCCAAACTTTATTCACTTATCGTCTTTTTATTCTAAGCCCTGTTTTGCAAAGGTCAATTTCCTTAAAGCCGGGTCTGGAAGCGGGCGAATCCTTTGGCCCATAAGTGACAGTTTCGGTTAAATAATATGTGCCCCCGCGAATCAGAACCGTCACGCCGCTGCCTGGTTTGGCGAGATCAGCATGAGGGTGTAACGAAACGATATTAGCCGTTACTCGTTTCCATTAGAGCCGCCGTAGATAAAACGCATCTGGCCGACGTTAGGAATAATGCCGAAAGAAAATTTATCGAACGGCCTGAATCCGCTGGGCCAATAGACAAAAAGAGCCTTTCCCACGAGATAGTCGCGAGGGACAATGCCCACGCGATAGGAGGACAGCCCCTTGTTGGCCCTGCCCCGTTGGCTCCACCACCTGCAATCCTCGCTATTGGGACTATTGTCACCCAGTACGAAAAACTGATCTTTTTCAAGCACAAAGGCGTCCTTTGTTGCTCTGCCGGGTTCGCCACTGTTCCCATACTTGAGTTCAGTGTAGTGGATGTCTCTGAAAATGGCGATGTGCGAGATTGTTAGTTTGCCCGAGCCGAAAATCTCCACCCGCGGCTCGAGATCTCTTCGAATCGGGCCGAGGTCCTGCAGGTCACGTCCCAAATCGCAGATTAATTTGTCGCTGCCGAATTGAAACGTCAATTGATGGTCAACGTTGGCGAATGTAATCAGAGTGGATTTATTTATTTCCGGCGGCGCGATCGACTTTCGAGCTAATTCTATGCTCTTTTTGCCGTCCTCATTTTTAGTGATGACCAATTCACCTGATGAGTCAACCCACGCTTTGTAGTTTGTCTCGTATTTACTCAGAGTGATGCCGATACGTCCTTGCCGGTCCGATGTCTGGCTGGAGAAACGCACCATCAAGTCGCTGCAGTACGGCATGTTATCATATCCTTGAACATCATTGTAAGCATAGATTGCCTTGAAGTCGTTACCAATTGACGTGTCGTAAACCAGCGAATTGATTTCGCCGGCGGGACTTTCCAGACGAAATATGGTTGGATTATTGCTGTTTTCTGTTATCCATTTTGAATCCCGGACATTTCTGAACGGCTGCTGCCAGATATGACCATTAAATAAGCCTTCTCTTGGCCGAACCGGCTGATAGTCGTTATTATAGACCGGCATCCACAGCTCGTTTTGGATCTTATGCGGTTTTCGACTGATTTGATCGTCGATGTACACATCACCATCGATTATCTGCACCTTTTCGCCCGGAAGACCGACCAGTCGTTTGATATAATTTATTGTGGGATCGGGTGGATTCTTGAACACTATTACATCCCATCGCTTAGGCTCGAAAAATTGATAAATACATTTCAGGACGAGTATCCGGTCGCCATTAGCCACCAGCATTGCCTGGTCGCTGAGAAGGTAACGGTTGCACGTTGGGCACTGAAAATCTGGTACTGTTGTATTGTTGCCTGATAATGTATTTTGACGCAGCTCATTTCTCTTCGCATCGGTGCGGGTATCGTATGTAAGTTTGCACTTGCGACACAGCAGTTGAGAAGGGTAACGGCCACAGTTTGGGCAACGAGTGACAGGCAGCGGGGCATTACCGGATGGTATGGTATCCTCAGGCAGGTTATAGTTTCGGGGCACAAATCCATAATCGTACAAATATCCGCATTGCCGGCATCGCAGTCGAAAATGAGCTCCTTTGAGGGCGTCAGCCATACTGCCGGTGGGAATTCGAAACGCCTCCATCACGAAGGACCTGAAGACAAAGGCCAATATGAAAGCGGTTATCAGCCATTCAAAGGTATTAGCAACTTCAGCCGCCCTGTCTTTCTTTTTTCGAGACGGCTTGTTGGAACTGCTTGTTTCATTCTTACCTGGAGACATAAATACTATTCCTGCTGTTAAAGTAAAATCTGCTTCTTATATTTCAGGGCAGATATAAAAATGTAGATTATGCCCATAAATCCCGTGCTGGTCAATAAACTAATTCGACTTGGGGCTATTTTTATATAAGATTTTGTCAATAAAAGGCTTATATATTATTGGATTGCGGCGAAGTTTTCCTGTGAATACTGCATCTTTTCAAGATTGTTGATGAATGTCTGTTCGAGGGGGGGCTGTTTCACAGCATTTGCAGTGTATGTTACACATAGGATTTTTTCGCCTACATGGTAGTGTCGAAAAATTTTTTTATATTCTGATGAATTTTGTGCAAAAATCACTTGCTGTGTCGAAGTCTTTGTTGTATAGTAAGTTGCGGTGTTTTGAGAATTGTGCTTTGTGAGTTAGTTTTGCGATCGGCAAAAGAAATTCCTACACCAGCAGGTACTGCCAAAGAGGTTGATTATAAGTCATAAAGTACGCAGAGGTGCGTGATGAGCTGTTGGATAGCTAAAAGGAGAGCCGATTCGTTATACAACAGTTTTTTTAATATAAGTAGATTCCAGTTTCCTAATTGCTCTTTCCTGAAATGAGGTAGTCTATGGCAACAATTACAAAGAAAGAACTTATCGACCGGATTGCAGAGCGTACACAAGCAAAAAGAGTGACAGTCAAGTGCATAATTCAGGCGTTCCTTGATGAGATAACGAGGGAACTGTGCGATAATAACCGTTTGGAATTCCGAGACTTCGGGGTATTCGAGACCAGGACAAGGGTCGCGAGAGTTGCGCAGAATCCCAAAACTCTTGAGCGTGTTGACGTCCCAGCGAAGCGAACGGTTAAGTTTAAGATGGGCCGACTCATGAAAGCAAATCTCTGTGCTCCTGTCGTAGAATCGGCCGAAGCTAAGTAATTTTTCTGGTTAAATAGCCGTCGTCCACAATAAAACTCCGTCAGTTCCAGCTATTGGCCGTCAGCTATAGTAAATTGTGTGACGCGCAGCGAATAGTTTGTGTTAGTTAAGTTGTTCAAAAGGAGCGTTTTATGTCAGACGGAAAAGTTAAGTGGTTTAATCCAAGGAAGGGTTATGGATTTATCGCTACTGATGACGGCCGCGATATTTTCGTCCACTATTCAAGTATTTCAGGTGATGGATATAAAACTCTTGTTGAAGGTGATCCTGTTGCTTTCGATATTGTCGAGGGAGACAAGGGGCTCAGAGCTGAGAATGTGGTTGCCAAATCAGCTTCGGAAAGCGAAGTTGACTCGTAAAGCAGGTGTTTTATTTCGGGTCTGAGGGGAGGTTGCTAAACAGGTCTTGTTTTTCATTCCCTTTTTTCCTGATTTAATCCCAAACGACAATAGAAGTAGTCAGTCGTCTTTTGTTGCACGAAGTATGGCCTCAAAGGCAAGAGGATTCTTTCGTTTCACCATTGATTATATACAACGATCAATGAGTTATGATTGCTGAAGAATGTCAATCCGGTCTGGACTGTAATGTCCTTGTGCTAAACAAACATTATATGGCTATCCGTATAGTGGGAGCTAAGCGGGCGTTCTCCCTGCTGTTTCGAGAGCTTGCGGAGGTAGTCTCACTCGAGGAAGGCAGATATTCCAACTATGATTTTCAGAGCTGGTGCGAGGTAAGCCATTTCAGGCGTAATTTCGAGCCGGATGGACACGATTGGGTATCAACGGTAAATTTCCATGTCGCCGTGCCGCGAATTATCCGGCTGTTATTTTTTGACCGTCTGCCGCGAAACGAGGTCAAATTTAACCGCCGAAATATCTTCGCTCGTGACAAAAACAGATGCCAGTACTGCGGCAAGCGCTTTGTGACCAGCGAATTATCACTCGATCACGTTGTCCCTCGCAGTATAGGCGGCAAGGCAGTTTGGGAAAATATAGTTTGTGCTTGCCCGGCCTGTAACGTCAAAAAAGGCAGCCAGACCTTAAAACATGCCGGGATGAAGCTCATAAAAAAGCCCATCAAGCCCAGACACAATCCCCTGGTTCACGTCCACCTCGGCTACAACCGCTACAAAAGCTGGAAACAATTCCTCGACCACGCTTACTGGTCAGTAGAGTTGAAATAGTATTCGTATACTAAGACCCCGAATTTCCTGAAGCAAAACGGTCATTCTGCCGGACTTTTCTTATCTCTTGCTCCGTTGTCAGAACCTGCCTTCTTCGTTGTCTGTTGTCATCGTTCAAGTCAAAATTGTCTATCAGGGTTCTATTGCGGTGGAAATGGTGAATTCTGCAATGTCCGGGCCAGGTGACAACTCTATAGTCTCGACAACGGGAAGGGTGCGAGGTCGCAAAATTTTGACCTCATAAGTGCCGTGATATCCCCGGAAACTGACCTGCCCATTGGGATCTGTAACAATATTGGTTTTTGTTGTCCATTCATTCATCAGGGCCTCGTATCTTCTGCCGGCCTCGTTCAGGGTCCAGTCGGCGTTGACAATATAACAGTCGGAACGCCAATGCGAATTCTCCCAGAAACCCCACATCAATATACCCTCGACCGCGGGATGGCTGAAAGCTATATGATAGAAATCATCCAGGTCGGCGGCACGTTTGTTTTCGTCGGGTTGGGAGACATCAAGCTCGGTGACCCAGATCGGGAGCCCCAGTTCAGCAAGTTGGTCGAAACGGTTTAGGATACCCCAGCGGTGAAAGCTGGGTTCCATGTGACATTGGACACCGATAGCGTGGATAGGTGCGCCGTCGTTGAGCAGGTTGGTGATCTGATCTTTGTACGCTTCGAGACGCCCTCCCCCGCCGCTAATCACGCCATAGTCATTTACGAAAAGGATACAATTCGGGTCTATCCGGTTGGCCTCCTTGAACATCCAGACCCTGATTGATTCACCAAGACGATCTTTGTAGAACGATCCGGGTATCATTTCATTGTTGATGTCCCAGTGAACAAATTTATCCTTGAAATGATTAACTGCACTATCCATCCGGCTCTCGACTGCTGCGCGCAGCTGGCTCACAGCCGGAAGTGGTGCATAACTTAGATTCTTTATCCAGTCCTGTACGTGCTGTTCTGTCGACCAGTAGAGGCAGTGACCTCTCATGATAATGCCGTTGGAACTGCAAAAATCGTAGATTCCGTCTGCTTTGGTGTAAGTCACTTGGCCTCGCTTCGGCTCGTTGTGGTACCATTTCGACTCGTTCTCCATCACTGCCCATTCGAAATGCTCTTTGAAGAATTGTCCGTAATCGGGATTGTTCAGCACCCTGTTATTGATGCAGGAGCCGAAGGCGAATCTGTGCCTGGTTTGTCTTATTTGTACATCTATGTCCGGAATCGGCTGAGCCGTCGATGAAAGAACGGTAATGCGGGCGTCTCGCTTGCGGATCTGCTCAATCCGCTCATCGGCCTCGGCCCTCCAGTCGCCGGACTCCGCGAGTTCCGCCACTTCGGCGTCATCGACATAGAAGTTCACACCCGCCGGCGGCCCTTCAAAGTAAACATCCAGTCCGGTCAGTACACCATCTACATCGAGGGCAAAGGTTCCGTTGAGGCGGATCCATCGGTTGTTATATCCTGTCGACCAGCTTATGTGGGGCCAATTAGTCCCGCGGGAGTCCGTTTGTTGTATGGTTATACCTATCGAGCAGCTGTCGGCGTTTTGCAGGCGGACCCAGCCGGAGACTTGATATGTCTTGCCGTCTTCCATCACGTTCAGCAAAGACTGTCTGGGCCCATGCCACGTCTGCGTTCTATTTGTTGACAACGCGCTGAAGTTTCCGCTATGTACTTCGTCTTTCACCGCGGCCAGGCTGAATCCCCCGTGGGTCCATCCTGTAGTATTGCCGAGCTCAAAGCCCGGATTGGTCAGTATGTTCTGCTTGCCTGCCGGAAATTCAATATCATCAATCCACGCAGTGTCGTCACCTCCGGACGCCGAAAAATCCTTTGAATAGGTCCACTCGAAGGTTCTTGTGCCTTCTGTAACGGAGAAAGATGCCTCGTCCCAGTCGTCCTCGCCCGACCAGTCGCCTTTTTCCACTCCGTCGATGTGAAACTTCAGGTGGTCACAGCCCGACTCGGAAGAGACTTTGCGATAGAATCTTATAGAGCCTGAGCTGCATTCAAGTGTCACCCTCAGTGTGGTGCTTTCATCATCCTCGATAATGCCGGCCCGGGCACTATAGGCCCCGGAATACATCTGCTGTGATGTGATTGTCCAGGATGCGTTTCCGTAATGTTCCCAGTCGAATTTGCTGAAATCGTTCGTTTCAAAGTTCTCGACGAGACAGTCAGGCTGAAGACCAGCTTCACTGTTCACCGGATCACTGATTGCGCGATGGATATATTCGGAATTCGCAGTGCTCCCGGCAAGACCCAGCACCATCATAAAGGAAAGCCAGTAAATAAATTCCCTGTGTATCATAGTCGCCTTTCAGAGAACACCTGCTTTGACCATGCTAAGACGGCCAATAACGACGTCGGCTTTGATTAAATTCATTCTATTACCAAACGAACCGGTTAGGCCCCTGAACAATGTACGTTGGTAGTGCTATTGTCTGTTATTCTCCTTCAGTCGTCACAGGCGGATACAGCCTGATATCATCAAAATACACAAGACCCGAACCGCCTGCCTGCGGATTGTTCCTGTCTCCGAAGCCCAGGGAGACCTTCTCGACACTGGTCAGGTTTACGCCCTGATCTGCGAACCGCTTCAGTTCGATAGACCACTCTGTCCAGGAGTTTATCTGCGTTGCATTAGAATCATCATGGTACACCACCGCGGCCGGACCGGTGCTGTTGGCGATAGCAACATACATCGGCTCAGGATCATTGTTGATTATGCCAATATCCTGGTTTGCCCACTGCGGACT
>Ga0307378_10007178_pt1 | contig 15044 bp, 12 predicted proteins | sample UN1MG_FD_202238 | JGI IMG/M metagenome (GOLD analysis project Ga0307378, IMG submission 202238) | Soil microbial communities from Risofladan, Vaasa, Finland - UN-1 | ecosystem: Environmental > Terrestrial > Soil > Coastal area > Acid sulfate soil | place: Finland: Risofladan, Vaasa | collected...
GGAGCCGACACCGTCGTGCGCGGCTTCACCATCACCGCCGGACATACCTGAGACGAGGGCGGCGCCATCTACTGCTGGTACAGCAGTCCCACCATCCAAAACTGCATTATCACCGCCAGCACGTCCTGCGATGGCGGCGCGATCTTCTGTGAGTTCGCCGACCCGACCATTGCCAACTGCGTGATCAGCGGAAACTCAGCCGACGACTACGGCGGCGCGATCCACTGCTACGCCAGCAGCCCCACGATCACCAACTGCACGATCACGAACAACGCGGCCTACGGCGGCGGCGGCGGCGTCTACTGCACCCAGGAGAGCAACCCGACGATCGGCAATTGCACGATCACGGGGAACACGGCAGACGACGGGGGCGGCGTCTACTGCCGGGGGAGCAGCCCGACCATCACCAACTGCACGGTCACCGGGAACACGGCGACCTTCGACGGCGGCGGCATCTTCTGCTGGGAGAGCAGCCCGACCATCACCAACTGCACGATCTGCGATAACGTGGCAGACGCCGGCGGCGGCGCCTGCTGCTATGACTGCACGCTGACGATCACCAACTGCACGATCGCTGGGAACACGGCAAGCAAGTTCGGCGGCGGCATCTTCTGCTGGGAGAGCAGCCCGACCATCACCAACTGCACGATCTCGGGGAACACGGCACACTTCGACGGCGGCGGAGTCTGCTGCGGGCAGGGCAGCCCGACGATCACCAACTGCATCCTGTGGGGCGACACGCCACAGGAAATCTACGTCATCTCCAGCCAACCCGTAGTGAGCTACGGCGATGTGCAGGGCGGCTGGGAGGGCACGGGCAACATCGACGAAGACCCGCTGTTTGTCGATCCAGACGGTCCGGACGACGACCCGAATACGTGGGAAGACAACGACTACCATCTGTCGCCAGCTTCGCCGTGTATCGACGCCGGTTGTAATGTGGCCGTCCCGCCGGACACCGCTGATCTGGACTCCGACGACGATACGACTGAGCAGACTCCCCTCGACCTCGACGGCGAGGGTCGCTTTTTCGACGACCCGGATACGCCGAACTACGGTTGCTGCGGGGAGGGTGTCGTCGTTGACATGGGCGCATACGAATACGGCGGCACCGGGCCGCAACCCTGTCCCGGCGACCTCGACGGCGACCAAGACGTTGACCACTCCGACCTGGGCATGCTGTTGTCTGACTGGGGCTGCGACTACGGCGATCTCGATTGCAGCGGGCACACGGACCAGGCCGACCTCGGCATCCTGCTGGCGCACTGGGGTGACGTGTGCCCGTAGGTGGCAATTGGATCGACCGCCTGGGGCGTCAAGTTCCGCGGACCGTCGGCCGATGTTGGCGTGGCCCAGCAGCGGCCTGTAGCCGGAAGACCGCGGGGGCGAAGGTCTCACGATGGCGAGCGCAAGCCGCCGACGCAGCATGGTCCCCGGCAATAAATAGTGTTATAATGCGTTTTGTCAGGTAGGTGAGGGGCCCGGGGTGTCAGCGGAGACAAGCCATGAACACCTGGATTCGATCGATCATCTTTGCTCCAGCGGTCGTCGCTGTTATCGGGCTTCTGGCCTGGACGTCGCCTGCCGTGCGGGCCGAAGACTCGCCGGCCGATAAGGCCATTGCCCGAGAGCGAGCCAAGCGCGAGCGACAGACGCAGATCGCGCGCGAGCTGGTCCCCGCACTCGAGCTGAACCGCGGCCAGGCCCGCCGCCTCACGCCCATCCTCGAACAGGCCGCCGAACTGCACCTCAACGCCTATGAGCAGCAGGCCCAACTCCTGCCTGAGATCATCGAAGCGTTCGCCGACTTTGACCGCGAAGACAGCCTCAACCAGGGCTTCACGCGTGATGTGGAACGGCGGACCGCCCGACTCAACCACCGGGCCAAGGAGGTCCGGGACAAACTGATGGAAGACATAGCGGGTCTGGAGAAGCAGGCCACGGCCGTCCTGTCGGCTTCGCAACGGGAGCGATTGGAGAGCTGGTCCAACGGCGGCCAACGCCCGCTGCGCGGCAAAGCGCGGCGTGCGCGGAACACGTCGCGCAGCCGCTTCCGGTCCGCCAGGAAAGCTCGCCAAGAGGCTGTGGACGAACGCCTGCGTGCCGCCCGGGAGGAATTGACGGAACTGCACAGACAGACGTACGGGCATGCCGAACTGGGTCCGGTCGGGCGTTTCCTGCTGCACCCGGCGGCGGCCGAGCCGCTCTGCAAGCTGGCCGGCGTCCGCCCATCGCATAACCTGCTGGCCGCGGCACGCGTTTCAGAATGTGGCACGTCCGACTACCCGGTCGCGCTGCGCGACGAGCAGCAAGCCGAGGTGCTGCGGCTGCGGGGCGAGATCAACAACTGGAACCTGATCAACGGACTGCACCTGACCCGTGACCAGATCGACCGGATTATGGCGCTTTACGACGCCGCCGTCCCAAACGGGCGCGCCACGCAAACCTCAGGGCAACGGGCAACAGGCGTCCCGCGGTTCCTGCTGACGTCGCTCGAGCGGTCGGTCGAGGAGGTCATGAACCCTGGGCAGCGACAGGTCATCGGCGACTATAAGGCTTGTCTGATCCCGCCGAAGAACTTGAAAGATCCCGTTCGCGTCGGGCAGGCCAGCGACCGCTCGCACCACGAGAGATGGCTCGCGCGCGCCCGGAAAGCTAGCGGCCCACGGCTGATCAAGCTGGTTGACGGAGCTCTCGATGCGGAGGCCAAGCACCTGGGCCAGCTCAGCCCGGCCGAGCGCCAGCAGCGCAAAGCCCTGCTGCTCGAGACCGCGCGCCAGGTGGCGAAGATGTCGGACGCCGACTTCGAGCTCAACAAGGCCGAGCTGGCCGAGAGCATCGCCCCGCGCGATCGTAGGAAGGAGCTCCAGGGCGAAATTGCGGTGCTGCAACGCGAGCGCGGGCTCCCGGGGCGCGTCGCCCAGTTCATGCTCAAGCCCGACTTCATCGAACAGCTTCGTGAGCGCGGGCAGCAACTGGCCGAGGGCGTCCAGCAAGAGCAGACCGACCTGGCGCAGGGCCCGCAGGCCGAGAACTGCGAGAAGGGCTGCGCGATCGACGGCGAAGACAACAAGAAGCCCAAGCGCGACCGTTAGCGAGCCCGTTGAAGGACTGTAGCGCCGGGCCCCCGAGCCCGGCGCGAACCGCGATCGCCAGCGAGCGGCCAGTCTGAGCGACGACCGGGAAATGGACCACCATGCAGGCCGAACCCCTCCACCGCCGGGAATTCCTCGCCACCGTGGGTCGCTGCGCGGGCGGCGCGTGTCTGGCATGCGGTCTCGGCATGCTCCCGGGAACCGCCTGGGCTGATCCGCCACGCTGGACGCGCGAGATCGACTTCTATGACCAGCTACCGGGCAAGAAGATCCAGTGCTTCGTCTGCCCGCTGGATTGCATACTCAACGACGGCGAGACGTGCTTTTGCCGCACGCGGACCAACGTCGGCGGCAAGCTCTACACGCGGGCTTTCGAAAACCCCTGCATCCTGCGGGTGGACCCGATCGAAAAGCTGCCGCTCAACCACTTCCGCCCGGGGACGCAGACGCTCACGCTGGGCGTGGGGGGCTGTAACCTGCGCTGCCTGTATTGCCAGAACTGGCAGCAGTCGCAGAAGAAGCCCGATGAGCTAAAGACCTTCAAGATGACGGCGCGTGACGTGGTCACCGCCGCCCGCAAGAAGAAGCTCGACACGATCGCTTTCAGCTACACGGAGCCGGTGGCTTTTCTGGAATACGCCCGGGACGTCGCCGTGACGGCCAAGAAGGCCCGGCTCAAGGTGGTTGTGGCGACGGCGGCCTTCGTCAAGCCGGAGCCGCTGCTGGACTTTGCCCGCTACGTGGACGCCTTCGTGATCGCGCTCAAGGGCTTCGACGAGGAGTTCTACCAGCGCGCGCTGGGGGTGGAGCTGGCTCCCGTGCTAACGGCGATCGAAACGCTCAAGAAAGAATCGAAGTGCTGGATCGAGCTAACCAACCTGCTCGTGCCCACCTACAATGACGACCCGGGGCAAATCGCCAAGATGGTCGCCTGGGTGCACAGCAAGCTCGGCGACGACGTACCGCTGCACTTCGCCCGCTTCGTGCCGATGTACAAGCTGACCAACTTGCCGCGCACGCCGGTGCAGACGCTGGAGGCGGCCTGTGCCGCCGGCCGCAAAGCCGGGCTGCGCTACGTCTACACCTCCAACATCGCCCCGCACGAGGGCAACAACACCTTCTGCGCCGCCTGTGGCGAGGCGGTGGTCCAGCGCCTGGGCTTCAAAGTGCTCGAGAACACGCTCAGAAAGGGGACGTGCTCCTGCTGCCGCCACAAGCTGCCCGGCGTGTGGACTTGAGCCGCGGCACCCATGGCCGATCAGCGACCGCTACAGAGCCAAGTTGGACGCGGCAGAGACGGTCGGCCTTGCACTATTCGCAAGTCGGGCTATATTCTCCACTCGAAACTCGGGCGTTTAGCTCAGTTGGCTAGAGCGCATCCTTCACACGGATGAGGTCACAGGTTCGAGTCCTGTAACGCCCATTGGAAATGTCGAGGCGGACAGGATTTACGAGAGCCCTGAGTCAGACCCGCTTGTCCGTTTCCCCCTGAATTCGGCATTTTCCCCCTGAATGCCGACTGCCGATGCTCGCAGATCGGAAGCTTTGGCAGTGGATAGCGTCAGACCTTGCGTCGCACGGAGTCCGGGGACATGTTGTGGCTCAGACGCACGCGAGTCTTTTATTGCTCTCAGTGCGGTGCCCTCGTCCGGTTGCAACCGACTGAAGCCCCCAAGTGGGTCGAGAGTGTTCGACGCTGCCCTGGCTGTGCCGCACAGCGCTTGCCGAACGAGCAGGTCAATAGCCTTCGACGGAGTCGCGGTCGTGCCGCCCAACCATGGCCGGACAAGCGGCAGTGGCGGCCAGAAGACGGAAGCCTGAAGATCAAGTGCCGATCCTGTCGCGGCACGGGCCTCAGGGGGAAGAGACTGTGCACGGAGTGCGATGGATTTGGCCGTATTCCAGGCGATCCGACCGACTGATGGATTTGCGAGGGTGTAGGGATCACCAAGTCTGGCTCGCTTTGCTACCGATGCGATGGCCGTGGGAAGATTTCCTAGACTAGTAGCTCCACGGTTAACTGGCGGCAGTTCGTAGCTTCAGGTACGATGCCGCCTCATGCATCTGTTCGTCCCGGATGCGGGCGTAGACCCACACCATCCCGCTCGTCTTGTGCCCCATCATCTTCGTGACCACCTCGGGGATGATGCCATTGTCGATGCAGCGCGGAATCGGGGGACGCCATACTGATTTCTTGATCTCTCCGGCAGACTGGTCCAGGATGTCGTCATGTCACGAATCGCACGTGTGGTAGTGCCTGGGTTTCCGCATCACGTCACCCAACGAGGAAACCGTCGGCAGCAGACCTTCTTCTGCGACGAGGACTACCAGGCGTACATCGACCTGATGGCCGAGTGGTGCCGGCGTTGCGGCATCGAGGTCTGGGCGTACTGCCTGATGCCGAACCACGTTCATCTGATTGCCGTGCCGAGTTCCGAGGATGGCCTTCGGCTGCGCATCGGTGAAGCGCACCGCCGGTACACGCGACGCGTGAGCTTCCGCGAGCGTTGGCGGGGGCACTTGTGGCAGGGACGGCTTGCGTCGTTCGTCCTGGACGACTATTAGCTGCTGGCGGCCACGCGGTACGTGGAGATGAACCCGGTGCGTGCAGGTCTGGTCGATCGGGCGGAGGCGTATCGGTGGAGCAGCGCCGCCACGCATCTGGCGGGACGAGACGACCTGTTGCTGAAGGCGGCGCCACTGCTCGAAATCGTGGGCGACTGGCGGACATTCCTGTCTGAGCCCACCGCCGAAGGGACCGGGCCGAAACTCCAACGCCACGAGCGGACGGGGCGTCCGCTGGGAGACGAGAGCTTCCTGGCCAAGCTTGAGGGCCTGCTCAACCGCGTTCTGAAACCCAGAAAGGCCGGACGCAAACCCAAGAGGCAGGCGAAATTGGTATGATGTCCCCTGATTTGTCCCCTGATTTCCATGATGCGCCGCACCTGGCCCTGTTCACCGCTGGTTTCGACGCGGTGGGAACGGCCGTTGGCGCGGCGTAGCCCAGCCTGTGTGCGGAAGACCGTGTGGCCAGGAATGTCCCGGCCACACGGTCTTCGTTCTCTTCGGCTGCGTACTTGTCGATGGAGATCGATCCGCGCTCAGACTCCTACTGCTTCGGCCCCAGCGGCTCGGCGAGTCCGTGCTCGTGGAGGCCCGGAGGCGGCAACTCACCGCTGTCCACCGAGTCCTGTACGACAAGCGCTGCGGCCTCGGCCTAGGCGAGCACATCGTCCAGAGATTGCTGGTCTTGGTCGTGAGGGACGACTGCTGCGACGCAGACCTCCGTCGTCACGCCGCCGTTACCGTCGTCGGCCGTGATGACGACAATGTACAAACGGCCATCCTCCCCGCCGCGGCGTTCGCTCCGAACCAGCAATCCGCGGCCGGTCTCCCGTTCGGCATCGGGAACCTCATCCTTGAAGTCGGGCGCGTGGCGGCCAGTCCCATCCCCGGTCTCCGGGATCTCCGGCTCGTCGCTGAACACGCGAAAGCTCAGCGTCAGCGCGTCATCGTCCGGGTCCGGGTCATATGCGCTGAATGCAGGGCTGACGTCGATCAACTCGTGGACCGGCGACCAAATCACGGCTGCTTCGTTGCACAGGATGACTGGGGATTGGTTCTCACAGGCGTCGTCGATGCCGTCGGCCGGTTCGTCCCGCCCAATCAGCACGCAGCCGCAAGACCTGGTCCTCGCGCTGGACAGTCCGGTTCGTGTGCCATACTGTCGCTGTTCAGTCTATCCCGCTTAGGGCTGATATGGTCGGCGTCAGAGCCCGGGTTTTTCGACCCGCACGGTCCGGGCACCGGTCGAGGTATGCCATATTCAAGGAGATAGTAACGTGGGCAGAATCAAGCTTGCCATCGTCGGTGTAGGCAACTGTGCCTGTTCGCTGTTGCAAGGCATCGAGTATTATCGGACGCGCACTTCCGCTGAGACCGCGGGGCTGCTGCACTCGGTTATCGGCGGGTACCGGCTCGAGGACATCCGCGTCGTGGCGGCCTTCGATATCGATCGCCGCAAGGTCGGCAAGCCGCTCGAAGAAGCCGTCTTCGCCCCGCCGAACTGCACCACGGTCTTTCAGCGCGAGCTTCCCTCCTACGGCGTGATCGTGCAGATGGGCCCCGTCCTGGACGGGGTGGCCGACCACATGAGCAAGCATCCCGACCAACAAGCCTTCAGAGTGGCGGATGAAGAGCCTTGCGACACAGCCCAGGTTCTGAGGGATTCCGGCACGGAGGTCCTGGTCTGCTACGTTCCGGTCGGCTCCGAAGATGCCGTCCATCACTATGCCCAGGCCTGCCTGGACGCGGGCGTCGCGTTGGTCAACTGCATCCCGGTCTTCATCGCGTCGCATCCCGAATGGAGCGCGGAATTCCTCAAGAAGAACCTCCCGGTGGTCGGCGATGACATCAAGAGCCAATTCGGCGCAACGATCGTCCATCGCATCCTCACTCGGCTCATGGGCGACCGCGGCGTGAAGCTCGAGCGCACCTACCAGCTCAACACCGGCGGAAACACCGACTTCCTCAACATGCTCGAACGCAGCCGCCTGAACTCCAAGCGCATCTCCAAGACCGAATCCGTGCAGTCGCAGTTGGATGTCCCGCTGGAGAGGGACGACATCCATATCAGCCCCTCCGACTACGTGGCCTGGCAGAAGGACAACAAGGTCTGCTTCCTGCGGATGGAGTGGCGCGGTTTCGGCGACGTGCCCATGAACCTGGAGCTGCGGCTCAGTGTGGAGGACTCGCCAAACAGCGCCGGCGTGGCCATCGACGCGATCCGATGTGCCAAGCTCGCGCTCGATCGAAACATCGGCGGTCCGCTGGAAGAAATCTCCGCGTTCTGCATGAAGCATCCGCCCAAGCAGCTCCGTGACTCGGAGGCCCGAGACCGCATGGAGCAGTGGATCGCGGGCCAGTAGGAGACCGCAGCCATCGGCAACGCCCGAGGGCATGCTTTGTCCGCGATCGAAAGCGCTATCGCGAGAGTCCTGGTTCGGCTCCACGAAGAAGTCCGCCGAACCCTCTCGGCCTCCACCGTTGACCAGGCTCAGGTCCTCGGAAAGAACCCAAAGGGCGACCGGCAGCGAGGCTTCGATGTCGCCGCCGACATGGCCGCGCGCCGTTTTCTCGAGCAGGAGTTTAGCGCCGGGATTATTCTGTCGGAGGAGTCGGACGATCACCGTTTCGGTGACGCCGAGCGACGCTGGTGCGAGAATCCCTTCTCGCACCCACGATTGCGGGAATCCCTTTCCGCCAATCGCAGGAAAGGATTCCTGCACGAGTCGGGACGAGATAGGAATCTCGTCCCAGCCGGCACGCAAGCCGCCCCGGTCTACCGCTTCATCGTCGATCCGGTGGACGGCTCGGACAACTGGGGCCGAGGTCTGCCGCTCTCGTCGGTTGCTGTGGCAGTGCTTCCGGCACAAGGGCCGATCGCGCTGGACCGGGTGGTCGCGGCCTTAGTCGGGGGCTTGGACGAAGAGACGCCCATCGTCGCCGCCCGCGGCGAAGGAGCGCAGCGCGGGGCCGAGAAGCTGCAGGCCTCCGGCACGCGCAGGATCGCGGACGCGCTTGTTTCATGCCAGCTCAACCACTTCGCGCCGACGCCGCAGGTGAGCGATGTATTCGCCAGGGCTCGTGCGGTCCGCTCCTATGGGTGCGCTTCCCAAGCCATTGCCCTGGTGGCCGGCGGAGCGATCGACGCGCACCTCGACATTCGGTCCCGATTGACGCCGGAGAGCTTCCTCGCCGCGGCCGCGATCCTGCGTGAGGCCGGCGGATGCGTGCTCGACACACACGGCAACCCGCTCCCAGAGTTCGCCAATATCCACCAAAGGACCACGATCATAGCGGCGGCAACCGAGGAGCTTGCCCGGGAGATCATTGATGCACTCGCCGGACACAATTCATGATTTCCAGCCCGGCGCCCCCCCGCTGGCGGTCATCCTTGCTGCCGGTGAGGGATCACGGTTATCGTGCCAATCGAATGGCACGACCAAGCCGGCGCTAAGCCTGCTGGGCCTGTCGCTGGCAGAGCGGACGATCAGCTCCTGCATTGCCGCGGGCATTGAACGGTTCCTCGTTGTGCTCGGCTACTACGCCGATCAAGTCCGGGCGCACTACCGGGAGATCGCCGCCCGCTGGCGGTGCGGCATTGAGTTCGTCACCGCCCAGGACTGGAAGCTCGGCAACGGTGTCAGTGTTCTGGCCATCGCTGACAAGGTAGGAAGCGCCCCCTTCCTACTCACGATGTACGACCACCTGATCGCCCCGTCACTGATCGAGAAGATCCTTCGGACCCGCCCGCGAGACGGCGAGATCTGCCTGGCCGTGGACCGCCACAAGGCCGGCATTTTCGACGTCGAGGACGTCACCAAGGTCGAGCTGTCGGACGACCACGTGGTCCGGATCGGCAAGACGCTGAAGGAATGGTGCGCGGCGGACACCGGCGTGTTCTTCTGCACGCGCGCCCTGTTTGATGCGCTCAAACGAGTCAGGGCTCGAAAGAAGTACTCCCTGTCCGACGGTGTGAGCGAGCTTGCCGCGGCCGGCCAGGTCAACGCCGTTGATGTCACCGGCGAGGATTGGATCGACGTGGATACGCCGGAGACTTTCCGCGAGGCCTGCCGTTGCCTGCTTGCCAACCTGAGGAAGGGGGGCGAAGAGGGTTACGTATCTGTGCGGCTGAACCGTCCCGTTTCCACGCGTGTCTCCGCCCGGCTGGTTTCGACGGGCATCACGCCCAATCAGATCACGGTGATCAGTTTCCTGATCTCCCTGCTGGGAGCCGGCTTGCTCTCGGTGGGCCAGTATGCCGTCGGGCTGGTCGGCGGGTTGCTGGTCCAGTTGGCTTCCGTCATCGATGGCTGCGACGGGGAGGGCTTCCGCCTGAAGCATCTGAGCTCTGCTCGCGGGGCGTGGCTCGACACGATCCTGGATCGGTACGCGGACCTGGCCGTCGCTCTGGCCGTCACGTATGTCTTCGCAGCCGCCCACCCCGGCCCGCTGCCGTGGATCGCCGGGTTCCTGGTGGCCTTCGGGTTCATCCTGGCCAGCTACGTGACCAAGGAGTTCGCCATCCGACACGGTCGGCCTTACGCCAACGACGTCTTGAATCGTCTGAAACGCCGTGACTTGCGGATCCTGCTGATCTGCCTCGGAGCGCTGGTTGGCCGGCCGTTCGAGGCCCTCGTTTTCGCGGGCGCTTTGTCCCACGTTTGTGTCATCGGCGTCCTGATCAAGGGGTGGGTGCGGATTGACGATTGTGGATTTCGGATTGCGGACTTTTGCACCCATTCTGCACCCGGCACCGCCGACACAGCGGTGGTGCTCACTCAACCCTGAACCCTTCGGCCGCCACCGTGGATTCCCCGCGCGGCTCGGGTAACATCTCCTCATTAAGGGCGGGCATTCGGGCGTCTTCCTCCTTGTGCCGCGCCAACGCACCAGACCGCGACACTTTTGAGGTGGTTTGATGAACGCGAACTTAGCTGTCGCAGCCATTTGTTTGCTGATCGCAACGAGTACGGTGGCCCAGGAGGCGCAGCCACCGACGAGCGTTCCCACCGCACAAGCCGCGACACAGCCTACGACACAGCCGACCAGCCGGCCGACGACGTCGCAGGCCGTGCAGGAACAGAAACGCGAAGCCGAGATCAAGGAGGAGCTCGCGGACGAGACCGCCCGGCAGGCCGAGTCCAAGTTGGAGGAAATCCGGGAAGAACAGGAACAAGCGGAGCGTGAAGCCGAGCGAGCCGTGTTCCCACGAGCGGCCCAGGCGAAGCTCGAACGGCTCGAATTCGAGGAAGCTTACGAAGAGCGACGCAAAGAACTTTCGGCGCTGCGACTACGCTACGCCCAGGAGCTGCGGCATGCAGCCGAGGAAAAAGAAGCGGCCGAAGCGCGGCAACACGAGGCGGAGGCCACGCTGGCAGCGCTCGACCAGCTCACGCCTGAGCAGCGAACGCAGAAAGCCGAAGAGCTCGAATCGGCCGCGCGTGGGCCGCAGCAGCGGGCCGATGACCTGCGCTCGACGGCGGATGCCGAGCGAGCGAAAGTGAGCCAGTATCAGAAGCTCCAGAGCGAGCTGGCTGAGCAGCTTGGTGAGCTCGAGACTGAGCTGGCCGCGGAGCAGCGCGATGAACAAATGGCGCAGCTCCGCCGGGCGCTCGCACAAGCTGAACAACTCATCGACAACCAGCGGCTGGTCGCGTACGCGATCCAGGATCAGGCCGGGGCCGTGCGGGCGATTTCAGACGAGTATCGGCGCGAGGCTGAAGCGTTGCGAGCCGCCAATCGCCGCTTCTGGGTGGAGCACGCGTACATCCTGAACATCGCCCGTATCCTGGCCGTGACGATCGGGGTCGTGCTGGGGATGAATTTACTCGCGTGGCTGGTGGCCAACGTTTTCTCCACGGTCGCCCGTCGACTGCGGCGCGAGGCCGCCACAGCGGGCATCAAGCGCGCCCAAACACTCATCTACTTCGTGCGAAGCATTGCCAAACTGCTGGTGTGGGTCTTCGCGCTGGTCACGATCCTGACGGAGTTCGGCATCTCACCGGGCCAGAGTGCGGGAGCGCTGGGCGTGATCGGCCTGGTGCTGGCCGGGATGTTCCAGCAACTGGTGATCGATTTCGTCAAAGGCATCGACATCGCCGCCGGCGGACACTACTTCATCGGCGACTTCATCGAGGTTGCCGGCAGCTCCGGCCACGTGCTCGCCATCCAGGTCAAGTACACCGTGCTGCGTACGCCGTCGGGGCAGGTGCTCAACATTCCCAACAGCAAGTGCATCCCCTCGCGGCGCTTCCCAAGCGGTTACGTGGACAATTACGTTGATACGCCGGTACCGGCGGACGCGAATGTGGAGCAGGCGAAGGCCGTGCTGTGTGACGTCGGACGCCTGTTGAATGAACGCGTGGAAGCGGTCAAGCAGCGGCCCGAGTTCGTGAGCACGTCGCGGGACGGCTCGACGATCTACATCCGAACGCTGGTCCGCGTGCTGCCGACCTGCGACTGGGTGCTGAAAGACCACTACATCCCCATGGTCAAGCGCCGCCTCGAAGCCGAGAACATCCCGCTGGCCGGTGAGCCGTCGTTCTTCCACATGAACAAGGTCGCGACCTTCCGCCGATTGTTCAGCCGAGAGTTGAGCGAGTCCGACATCGCCCGTGTTGCGGAGGAGGAGGCCCAGCCCACGACCCTGCGGCCCGATCTGCCGGATCCGGATGCGCCCCCGCCACCTGACGCGGAACTTGAGCCCCGCGGCCCGGTCGAGGCTTCCGAGACGCAAAACGCCGATGCGAGCAGGACCGGACCGCATTGACCCGTCATCGGTTTCGCTTTCAATCTGCCAATTGTCGCGCGTACGCCAACGGCGCACAGATTCAACATCGAGTTCGTCGAGCTTCTGCCGCAGCTCTCGCGCGTCGAACGGCGTCATGATCAGGCTTTGCACGTCATTGCCGAGGAGCGGCCTGATCAAAGGGTAGACGTACCTTCCGACGCAAGCCACCAGGGCTGCCTGGCGGGTAATCGATTCCTTCAGACGCCGGTGTATTTCCGCGGGACTGAGACGCGTGAAATGGTCGCACAGCCACTGGAGATCAGCGATGCACGCGCTGAGTTCCCGCTCAACCCTTGACACGCCGCGGGCTCGCAAAGCGAGCCGATCGCGTGGGGAAACTCGGACGAAGCCCGGCGCGGCGTGTCAAGGGTCAAGGCGGTCCTTGTCGGATGAGCTGTTCGCCACAGTCCACACAGTACCTGTTTCTGTCGCGTCGCATTGCGGCGTGCGTCTCCGCACTGCACTTTGCGGGCGAGACGCCCACACTCCCCTTTGCAGTGGGGACATTCTCATTCACCACCTCGCCGCACGTCGGGCAGAAACGCACTGGCGCGTTCGAACGACGGTGGTTGAGGTTGGGGCACCTCTCTCGGTGCGTCATCACCTTGTCTTCTTATCCGTCCGCGACAGCCGCCGTCTTGGCCTGCGCCCGTCTCAGGGGTATCAACCAGCGCTTCCTGCCGCAACCATCTGACTGGCTTCGCAAAACGTCGGCGGCTCGTAGGTCCAGCCGCGGCGGAGTCGGCGGTCCTCGCGCGCCATCATGAACCGCACGTAGCGGCCCACCAGCGGCGCTGCCAGGCGCGATTTCAGGCCGAACTCGCGGTGGATGTCCTGCAGGACCCGCGCGATCTTCGCCGACAGCGCGCGGTCGCCGCGGAACCAGCGCCGGGCCGCCCAGAGCGCGCCGGCGTAGGTCACCGCCAGGTCTCGGGCTTCCCAGGCGAATCGCGCCCGAATCCGCGGATCGGGGTGATTCTTGTAACGCTGCCAGCCCAGCAGGATCGTCCGCGCCACCCGAACGCTGCTCGGCCCGTTCACTTCAAAGTCGCGGTGAAACGCCCGCAGCAGAAACTCGGTCTCCCGGCCGCCGGTGATATGCGGATGTCTGAAGTTGAACCGGCACTCCCCATGCGTGTCGGCCTCGCAGATCTCGCTACGGTCCAGCAGCGTGCCCGCGGCCTGATGCTCGGCGTACAGCGGCGTGCCCGGGCTCGGCGTGTACAGCGCGAACTGGTGAAACTCCGTATCGTGGCCGACCGCGTAGTCAATGGCCGCATCGATGTTTTCCGGCGTGTGCTCTTCCAGCCCGATGATCGTCGAGCCGAGTACGCGAATCCCATGAGATTGGAGCGTGCGCACCAGCTTGCGCGTGTCGGCGCCGTTGAGCTTGGCGTACCGCGCGTCCTTACCCTCCACGCCCATCCAGACCCAGGAGATCCCCAGCCCCACCAGTTGCTCCATGGTGTACGAGCGCAGCGCGTTCGCCGAGCTGAAGACGTACAGCGCCCAAGACTTGTCGTGCTCGATCATCAGGCTCAGCAGCCGCAGCGCCCGCTTGCGGTGCATCAGGAAGTTCTCGTCCATGACGAAGAACGACCGGATTTGCATGTCGCGTTCCAGGTCGCACATGACCTCGAACAGCTCGTCGCCGGTCTCGTAGAAATGCACGCACTGGCCCTTGCCGCCGAACATCGCCGAGGTCGAACAGAAGTTGCACCCCAGCGGGCAGCCCACCGAGGGGATCAGTGTCGCGGCGACGTCGCCCGGTTTGTCCCCCAGGGTTACGCCCATGCTGCGCGCGCCGATCCCGGACAGAATCCGCGGATGCTTGATCGGCCGGCTTTCGTCTTCGCCGAGGAAGCGGCGCATCCAGCGCACGCCCTCACCCTTGACGATATGGTCGGCATCGATCCGCTCGGCCAGGTCCGGCAGGTTCGCCACGTGCCCGCCGACGACAATGGCCGCGTCGGGCAGGTGCTCGCGGACGAGTTGGCACATCTTCCGCACTTTTTCGACGTTCGGGATGATCGAGCTGATCCCGACGATGTCGTACTCATTCGTCGTGATCTCGGCGGTGAAGCGTTCCAGATCGGGAAAGTCCAGGAGCGTGCACGGGGCGGCGATGTTGGCCTGGATCAGCATCAGCCCCCAGGAGCGGTGGAACATCCGCAGAGAGAAAACCCCCTGTACCCGCGTCACCTGGTTGTGATACAGCTCCATGGGGTTGATCTTCCGGCTGCCGTATTCGTCGTCCCGGGCATACGGCCCGAACACGCTGGTCAGCAGCACCCGGGCCCGCGATCCCAGAGGATGCTTGGGATGGATCGGCGCCGCAACGCTGGTGCGAGAATCCCTTCTCGCACCCACCCCGGCGGAATCTGATCCGGGCGTCACTTCGCCCCCTGAGCTGCCTGTCCCCTTTCTCAACGCTGGTGCGATCGTATTGGTTACCGTCATGCTATGGGTATCTTCCTTTCTCGCTGCGGCGGCGTGCTCCATCCCAGGCCGCGCACAGATGGGCACGTTACAGGCAGCGTATGCTACCAGCGCCCCCCGCCGGCGGCTACGTCCCGCGCGCGGTTTCCGCCTGA
>Ga0307378_10007179_pt1 | contig 15044 bp, 8 predicted proteins | sample UN1MG_FD_202238 | JGI IMG/M metagenome (GOLD analysis project Ga0307378, IMG submission 202238) | Soil microbial communities from Risofladan, Vaasa, Finland - UN-1 | ecosystem: Environmental > Terrestrial > Soil > Coastal area > Acid sulfate soil | place: Finland: Risofladan, Vaasa | collected...
ATGTACAATGGACTCATCGTGGGGCGCGATCCTGTGGCGCTGGACTACACGGGCTGGCAAATTATCGAACGCAAACGTGCCGAGAAGGGGATGAAGTCTCTCAAAGATATGAAGCGCGAGCCCACCTACATCCGGACAGCGGCGGACTCCAAGCACCGGCTGGGCACCAACGATCCGAATCGGATCAAGCTGGTCGATGCGTAATGAGAAGGTAGACGTCATGCCAGCAAGACGCGAACTCATCGACGCGATTCCCGATAGACCGAACGAGACGTGGGAGGTCAGCCGACGGACATTCCTGAAAGCGGCCGCCCTTCCTTGCCTGGCTGCGGGCGCGGCTGAGATTCTTGTGCCGGCTTGGGCGGGGGGTGCCACGTCCGCCCAGGACGACGCACAATTCGTTGTCGAGGCCCGGTTCTACGAGAAACTCCCGCACAGAAAGATCCAGTGCAAGCTGTGTCCCCGGGAATGCGTCATCGACGACCGCGAACGGGGTTACTGCGGCGTCCGCGAGAACCGTGTAGGCACCTACTACACGCTGGTCCATTCGCGCGTGGTTTCCGCCCACGTCGATCCTATCGAGAAGAAGCCTTTCTTCCACTACCTGCCCGGCACGCTAGCGTTTTCGATCGCCACGGCAGGGTGCAACGTCAACTGCAAGATGTGTCAAAACTGGGAGATTTCCCAGGTGCGGCCCGAGCAGGTTCGGAGCACGTACGCACCTCCCGAGAAGGTGGCGGCGCTGGCCAGGCAGTACAAGTGCTCGGCCATTGCCTACACTTATAGCGAACCGATCATCTTCTATGAATACATGATGGATACCGCCCGGGCAGGGCACGAAGCGGGCATCAAGAGTGTGGTTGTGACGGGCGGTTACATCTCCCAAGACCCTCTCAAGAAGCTTTGCGCGGCCGTGGACGCGATCAAAGTGGATCTGAAGGCCTTTTCCGAAAAGTATTTCAAGGAAGTGGTGAACGGCGAACTGAAGCCCGTTCTCGATGCGCTGGTGACCATGCGCAAGCTGGGGATGTGGAGCGAAATCGTCTATCTGGTGGTTCCCACCCTGAACGACAGCGACCAGGAATTCAAGGCGCTGGCGCGATGGATCAAATCCGACCTGGGTGTGGACGTTCCGGTGCACTTTTCCCGCTTTCACCCTGAATATCTGCTGAAGAACCTGCCGCCCACACCGCTCGAAACCCTCGAGCGGGCGAAAGCCATCGCCGACGCGGAGGGACTGCACTACGTCTACCTGGGTAACGTGCCGGGTCATCCGGCCGAGAATACTTATTGCCCTAAGTGCCGGCGCGTGGTTGTGGAACGTATGGGCTACATCATCAAGGAGATTCAAATCCGAAAAGGCAAGTGCCAGTACTGCCAGCAACCGATCGCCGGTGTATGGCAGACCTAGTTCAGTGAAGACCCTCGCCGCAGCAGTAGAAATTCGGAGGCTTTCGTCCTCAGGCAGTCCCCGCGGATGCGTCTCGGCTAATCAGGTGTACGAAACAATGGGAGTATGTCCGGGCAAGAACAGCGAATTGAAACGAGCGGATCTCTCCTCTCTGATGGAAACCGTCTCCCAGCGTGTTTGTGTTCGGTGCGGGACGCGCGGGGAACGGCGAGTCTTCTGAGGTTTCGTTGGCGTGGGCTTTTAGTCCGTTAGAGTTTGCATCATGGGACACATTGAGGAGCCGGACGAGTATAATTAGTTTGAGTTCATGGCCCGAAGCCAGGTAGCCGCGAGCAGTCCGGATGGAAGTCCGCCGGCGCTTGCAGACCGTTCCTCGCCAAACGCAAAAAGTATGAAGGGCCACCTCAATCTCATCCCATTCGTTCTCGCGGCGATTTCAGCGTCTCTTTTCACCTGTGGCAGCGTCGCCGTTCGCAGTGACAGCCAGCCAGTCCGCCAGCCGAGTGCCGCGGGGGCGTTTTACCCGGCCGACGCGAAGGAACTCGCCGCGATGGTGGATGGATTTCTCCGCGACGCGTCACCCAAGCAGATCAGCGAGCCGATTGTGGCCCTCATCTCCCCCCACGCGGGATACGTCTATTCGGGGCACGTTGCGGCGCACGCCTACGCGCTGCTCAGGGGCCGGAAAATCTCTCGCGTGGTAGTGATCGCGCCCAGTCACATTGAGGCCTTCCCGTTCATCTCCGTATACGAGGGAACCGCCTACGCGACTCCCCTGGGCGTGATTCCGGTCGACGAGGAGTTTTCGCGGAAACTGGCTGCCATGAGTCCGCTCATCCAGCGCTCCGAGCGCGGCCATGGAATAGTCCAAGGGCGCGGCGAGCACGCGCTGGAAGTTCAACTCCCCTTCCTGCAGCGGGTGCTGGGCGACTTCAAGCTCGTGCCGATCGTCATGGGAGATCAGAACTACGAACTCTCCCGGACTCTGGGAGTCTCATTGGCCAAGCTTGCCAAGGGTACGGACACGCTCATCGTCGCGAGCTCGGACCTTTCGCATTTTCATCCTTACGACGAGGCCGTCAGTTTGGATCGCAAAGTCTTGAGTGCGATCGAAGAGTGGGACTACTTCAACATGTCGGAGAACTTCGAGCGGCGCGTCTGGGAAGCCTGCGGTGGTGGTCCCATTGTGGCCGCCATGATCGCTGCTGAGCGGCTTGGCGCCAACCGCGCTCGGATTTTGAAATACGCGAATTCCGGCGATCTCCCCGGCGGCGATCGGAGCCGTGTGGTCGGATACGGCGCGGCGATCCTGACGATTGAAAAGACTAAACGGAAAGCTGAGGCGCGACAGTTCTCGCTCAGTGGAGAGGAAAAGGAAGAGTTGCTGAAGATCGCCAGGAAATCCGTGGAGACGGCGGTGAAGGAGCGAAAACTGTACGAGTGCTCGGCGGGTGGCCACGAGGCCCTCATGCGGGACCGGGGCGCCTTCGTCACCCTGAAGGAGAAGGGGCAACTGCGCGGCTGCATCGGCTACATCGCCCCGACCAAACCCCTGTGCCAGACGGTGCGGGACGTCGCCGCACTAGCCGCCCTGAAGGACAGTCGGTTCGCGCCAGTCAGCGCCGCGGAATTGGGTCAGCTCGAGTACGAAATCTCCGTCCTTTCGCCGTTGCGCCGGGTGACCGACATGAAACAGATCCGGATTGGTCGAGATGGACTGGTCGTGTGGAAGGGCAGCGCTGAGGGCATCTTGCTTCCCCAGGTGCCCACCGAGCTCGGCTGGGACAGGAAGACTTTTCTCGAGCAGCTTTGTGTGAAGGCCGGGCTTCCCACCAGCGCCTGGCAGGACGAGGAGGCCGACATCTTCATGTTCTCGGCGCTGGTCTTCGGAGAGCACACACCGGACGCCTTCACCGCGCCGCAGTCTCCGCTTGGTGGGGACGAATCGCGCTTGCCAAGGCGGCCGGGGCAAGATTCACCACGGCCATGAGCAGGGCGGCTTTCAGGAAACCGAAGACGGGAAACAGGTAGGCGCTCAACAACACCGCGCCCAGGGCGGCGCCAACCAAATCTAGCGCGTAGAGTGTTCCGGGACTGCGAACGGACTTCTCCGAGCCCACAAAGTAGATTCGGCTTGCCAACGGAAATTGGTAGCCGCCCAGCATCCCTGACAACAAGGCCAGGGCGGGAAACAGAATCTGGCTCACGAGGAAGAGGCCAAGCGGACGCTCGACTCCCGCTACGGATGCGAACAGCAGGTAGAGAAGCAGGGGCGAAGCCGCGGCAGCGACCTGCAATCCGACGAGCCATTGAATCTCCGCTCGCGAGACCGAAGCCGCACCTACTTGGCGGTCAGCCTCATTCGAACGCCGCAAACCTCTCCAACTTCCCGCCGCTATTCCCACCATGAAGGCTGCTATCACCAGGGCGAGCTGATGGTAGACATAACCATAGATTGCCTGAAAACCCAGAAGAAGAAGGATCTCGAGACCGATCAGAGTGAATCCCATGGCGGCTACGCAGAAGGCGGCCGCAATCTTGTGACGGTGTTCGTGGGGCACGGAAGCATCGCTGCGCTTGTGACCTGACACTTTCGGCCGCGACCGCCACCAGGCCAGCGCGGTAAGAGCCGAGAGAGCAACAACCACCCATAGCATCAGCACCGGGAACTTAACTCCAGCGATGGACTCGAACCATCGGCGGTAACGCTGGTGAAAACGCGAACTCCAGAGCGCCACGTCGAAGTAGTAGGCGATGGGCGCGAAGTCCCGGTTTACGGGCGTGGTGATGCGAGGCAGCATCTGGGAATCGAGATCCTGCATGCGGTCGGGCATCATGCGGAAGGGGAAGTAGTATTCCCGGACGTAAGTCGTCTGAAGGTTTCGGGCGTGCAAACGGCCGGCCAGGACTTCCGGGTCCGTGGTGAGGACACCGGCTCGGTTGGCGCCAAAATAATGAATGGTGGCCCCGGGGATGGCGGCGACTTCGGGAAACACTTCCCGCAGCGTCTTGTTCAGACAGCGAAGAAACTCCGCCAGTCCGGCGCTGATGTAGTTCTCCGCGCCCGTCACCTGGAAGGAGAGAATTCCTCCCGGGCGGAGCTTTTGCGCCGCTTCTCGGAAAAACTCGACCGTATAGAAGCGGTTCAACTGCGCGGTTTGCGGGTCCGGAAGGTGAACGATGATGACGTCGAAAGTGGATTGGGTTGCTTTCAGGAACAGACGTCCGTCTAAGTTGTGGATGCCCACGCGCGGGTCAGCCTGTACGGGCGCCCACTCCTCCCGGAAGTATTCCCCGGCCAAATCCAGAATCGTTGGGTCGAGTTCGACGTAGTCCACGCGCTCGAGGCTGGGGTGCTTCAGTGCCTCGACCACGCCGCCCCCGACGCCGCCCCCGATCAGCAGAAGGCTGCGAGGCGAAGGGTGCTGAAGAAGCGCGAAGTGAACCGCCTCTTCCGCCGCTTCGGGGTCAGGGACGGTGAAGACAACCAGGCCATTCTCGTAAAGGCTGCGGCTGCCCTCCGTTCCCACCACCGCCAGGTTCCCGTAAACGGAATTCCGCGTGACGACCAGGCGAAATCCCTGCCACAGGCGGGCGAGGGATACTGCCTCGAGACGAGGACTGGCGAAGGGATAGACGGCGAAGGCAAAGACCGCTACCAGCGCGGCCATCGCTGCGCGGCGGACTGATGGGGATCGGATCACAAGACTCGCCGCGGCCAGCAGATTCAGCAGGGCAAGAATCACGGCGATTTCAAACGCCGTGAGGTGGCGGATGAACAGCAGACTGGCGAGAAGGCCGCCGAGACCCGAGCCCGCCGCTTCCAGCAGGTACACACTTCCGGTGCCGGTGGCGATCGATGTTCCCATCTCGTCGGCGTAAAGACGACTTCCCGCAGCGAACGACCAGCCTGATACGAGACAAAGCACGCTGAGAGTCGCCAAAGAAGTCAGGAACATCGGTCCCGGCCCCAGGATCTCGCCCGCGATCGGTTGGAACGCGCTTCTGCTGGCGCGCACGGCCAGGATGGTGATGGGGAATGCCAGCGAAATGAGACCTTGCAGGCCTGCCATCAGGGTGCGAGGGCGTCCCAGATGGCGAGACAGGCGTCCAAAGAAACTGCTGCCGATGGCCGTCCACAGGAGCCAGCTCGCCAGCATCAAACCAAGGGAGATCTCGTTGCCGTAGAAGACCACCATGAGCTCCCGCATCAGCACGATTTGCGCGATGACTGCGGTGAAACCGATGAGGGACAAAATGACCCGGATGGTCCACGAGGCTACCGTCGGCGGCGCCGAGGCCTTTGGGGGTTCTATTTGCTGTCGCACCGAGGTATAAGTAAACCCTGAATGGACGCGAAATCAAGCCAATCCCCATGGTGGTAGGGGCGCCCATTATGCCGACGGAAAGCCCAGCACCCGACCGACGCGAGTTCCTGCTGCAGATTTTGCGCCTGGGAGGACTGGGCGCCGCGAGTGCGGGACTGGGGTTCTGGCTGAAAGGCCGCAGCCACCGGCCGGAAGAAGCGCAAGCATTGACCCTGGAGCATGACTTCACAGTCCCTGATGACCCGAGTCTTCCTCAAATGATCGTCACTCAGGGGGATGATCCTCGGCAGCTCATCCGAAAAGCCATCGAGGAGTTGGGAGGGATCGGGCGTTTCATTTCCCGGGGCGATGTGGTGGTCATCAAACCGAACATCGCCTGGGACCGCACGCCCGAGCAGGCAGCCAACACGAATCCCGAAGTGGTTGCGGAGACGGTCCGGCTCTGCCGCGAGGCGGGTGCCGCTCGTGTGATCGTCACCGACGTGAGCTGCAACGACCCCAGGCGCTGCTTCCAGCGCAGCCGCATTGCGGAAAGTGCGCGGGCGGAGGGAGCACAAGTCATCCTTCCGGAAGAAAGAAAGTTCAAGGAAGTCGACTTGCGCGGCGATGTCTTGAGTTCTTGGCCGGTCTTCGAACCGTTTCTCGCTGCCGACAAGGTGATCAATCTTCCCATCGCCAAACACCACAGCCTCACCGGCGTCACATTGGGAATGAAGAACTGGTACGGGATCTTGGGTGGCCAACGCAACCGTCTGCACCAGCGAATTCAGGAGAGCCTGGTGGACCTCGCCGATTTCATGCGCCCCACCCTGACCATCATCGACGCCTACCGCGTGCTGATACGCAATGGCCCGACGGGCGGCAGCATTGCGGATGTGGCGCTCAAGAAAACGCTGGTGGCGGGGACGGACCCCGTGGCCCTGGACGCCTACGTCGCCAAGGCCTATTGGGACCTGGACGCGGGACAGTTGCCTTATCTCCAATTGGCCCAGGCGCGGGGCCTTGGCACGACGATCTTTGAGAACGTTCGAACCCGTGTAACCACCGCGTAGGCTCGGGCCCGAAGAACGAGTCAGACGCTCGACCCTCCCTCGCACCCGGTCGGAGCACCGGGTTCCATCGCGTGGAATGACGGAAGGTAGTTCCTTGTTGCCTCGCGCAGATTCACGCAGGCGGCCGGCACAAGCTTTCTGCGCTTTCGAAATGCGACCCGAATCCTGGAGCCGCGCGATGGCAACCGGCTTGCTGGACATTCTGTCATGAGCTTCCGGACTCTCACCAAACTGCGCCGGTTCTCGCAGGTCGTCTTCCTGCTGCTCTTCTTCTTCCTCCTGTTCAAGACGGAGTTTCGCGGTTCTTTCCAGGCCGCGCGTGGTGACATCCGGTTGCCTTACCCAGTGAGCATTTTCCTGGAAGCCGATCCGTTGGTAGGCATTTCAAACGCCCTTTCCACCGGCGCTCTCTACAAGGGGCTTTTGTGGAGTCTGGTCATTCTCATTCCCACCTTATTCCTCGGCCGATTCTTCTGCGGCTGGATTTGCCCGCTGGGGACTTTGAACCATTTCTTCAGCAGCTGGAAGTCGGAGCGCAAGCGCGGCCTGCAGCGCATCGATTCGAACCGCTACAAGAGCTGGCAGACGCTGAAGTACTACATCCTAATCGCCCTCCTGGTCTCGGCCATTTTCGGAGGGATGGCGCTGGCGATCATGGACCCCATCTCGCTGACCGTGCGGTCGCTGGGGCTGTCGATTCTGCCCGGATTGAACTACGCGTTCAACGCTCTCTTTGACCTGCTTTACGGCACCGAGATCACGGCCCTACGCCACGCTGCCGATGGCCTGCAAATCCTGCTGAGCCAAATCCTTCTCAGCTTCAAGCAGCCGCATTTTCGCCAGGGCTTCTTCCTGGGAGCGATCTTCATCACCATCCTGGTGCTGAACCTGCGGATCACGCGCTTCTGGTGCCGGGCGCTGTGCCCGCTCGGGGCGTTGCTGGGCGTGCTCTCCCGCTGGTCGATTTTGGGTCTGGAAAAGCACCCCAGCCATTGCGAAGACTGCAACTGCTGCCTTCTGCATTGCCAGGGCGGGGACGACCCCATCCCCGGCGTTCCTTGGCGAAAGGCCGAGTGTCATCTCTGCTTGAATTGCGTCGGTGACTGTCCGGAGAGCGGGATCAAGTTCAAGTTCTTTCCCGCCACGCCTACCACCATTGAGACGCCTCGCCTCCAGCGCCGGCGCGTGCTGACCGGCGTAGCGGCGGGCGCCGCCCTGCTGCCGCTTTTGCGCAGCGCGACGGGACTGGCAGCGGAGCGCAACGCTCGCCTGGTTCGCCCGCCGGGCGCACTCGACGAAACGCATTTTCTCGAACGTTGCATCCGCTGCGGGGAGTGTATGAAGGTCTGCCCCAACAACGCCCTTCATCCGACGCTGCTGGAAGCTGGACTGGAGGGCATTTGGACTCCGGTCCTTGTGTCGCGCATCGGCTACTGCGAGCCCAGTTGTGTCTTGTGCAGCCAGGTGTGTCCCACGGGAGCCATTTGGGAAATCACTCAGGCGGAGAAAGCCTGGGTTTCCGAGAACGCCGAAAAAGAAGCCAAGCCCGTCAGAATCGGCACGGCCTTCTACGATCGCGGCCGCTGCCTGCCCTGGGCCATGGCCACGGAGTGCATCGTCTGCGAGGAGTGGTGCCCGACCTCCCCCAAGGCCATCTACCTGCGACCGGCCGAGGTCGTAAACTCCGGCGGAGAGGTGAAGAAGGTGCGCCAACCGTACGTCGACCCGGAACGCTGCGTCGGATGCGGCGCGTGCGAGTTCGCCTGCCCGGTGCAGGACCGGCCCGCCGTCTACGTCACCAGCATCGGTGAAAGCAGATCGAAGAGCAATCAGATCCTGCTCAAGCGATCGAAGAAAGGAGCAGCATGACGAAGCATCTCCAGAGTGGGGTCCTGGCCGCCGTGGTGTTGTTTGCCGCGGCCTGCGGGCCCAAGACACCGGCCCCTGCGCCGGTGCTTTTTCCGGAAACCAATCAGGTGCCCGGATGGACGAAGACGGAGGAGACGCGAGTCTTCCCAGCCGACAAGCTGTGGGAATACATCGACGGCGATGCGGAACGGTATCTTCAGGCGGGCGTGGAAAAAACTTTGACCACCGACTACTGCTACAAGGACAAATTCGACGCGGTGGCGGACATTCACATCATGCAAGCACCCGAGGGCGCGAAGAAGATCTTCGATTCCGACTCGGCCGTCGACAGCGAAAACTTGGATCTGGGCGACGCCGGAAGGCGTTGGCAGGGAAGCCTGACGTTCACCAAGGGCCGCTACTACGTTCGTCTCACCGCCTATGAACAGGAAGATCCTGAGGTCGGGAAAGCGCTCGAAGCGCTGGCTCGTGCCATCGAGCAGAGGCTCGGGCAGAACTGAAGGGTTGAGAGATCGGTGGAAGGTCCGGCCCGGTTCTGGCCGGGTGCGGGAAGCGCGAGGAGAGTTCGATCGCGCAGATTTTTCCAAGGAGGTTTAGAACAATGGAGCGAAAAGTGGATATCGGACGTCGCGAGTTTATGATGGCGACCGCAGGCGCAGTTGCCGCGGGATTGGGGCCTGCCTGCAGTTGGGGCGCGTCAGCCCAGGAGATTGAGGAAGCCGCGGCCCAGGTTGGTCGCCTGCCGCGCCGCAAATTGGGCGGTGGCGGGCGAGAGGTCACGGTGCTGGTCGGCGCCGCCACATGGGCCTCGGCACCGGTCGAGGCGGCGATCCGCTGTGGAGTGAATTATTGGCACAAGGCTGACCAGTGGGCATCGCGACAGGCGCCGCTCGAGATCTTGAAGAACCGCGATGCCCACTACTGCCAAATCTGCGTTGACCGCGTGCGCGGCAATCACGAGTCAGGCCAAATCGATGAGGAAGCGCACTACCAGCTCGTGAAACGGACCGTGGAGCGAAGCGGGCTGCGCTACTTCGACGATATGCAATTCCATTTCGGCTATCACAACGTGGCCGAGCTCAAATCCGACCGCGGCTTCGTTCGCGCCTTCGAACGCCTGAAAAAGGAGAGGCTCGTCCATCATCTCTGCCTCTCCCAGCACCACTATGACGGCAACGCCAGGGTTGCGGCAGGCCAGAACGCCCGAGAAATCCTCACGGCGGTGGCGGAAGACGGCGTGTATGAGCACGCGCAGTTTTTCTATTCCTACGGCGAAGGCGAGGATATGAATGATTTCCTGGCGCTTGCCCGGCACAAGGGATTCGGCACCATCGCCATGAAGACCACGCGGGGCGCGGGCCGCTTGGCCAGGGATCCGGAACTCATGAAGGGCTTTCCCGCCGGGACGACGCCGCACCACGCGCTTGCCCGGTGGCTCACCACGCGCACCCAACTTGACGCAGCGGTCATCGAGATCAACAGCCTGCGGGAGTTCGTGGATACATACTCGGGAGCGGGCAAAACCATGCGCGCCGCCGACGTCGAAGCCCTCCGCTACATGACGGCCCACGCGAACCGCGAGGTCTGCCGCCTGTGCAACCAATGCGTGAGCCATTGCGCGCACGGCGTCCCCATCGCCGACATCCTGCGCTACGAACGGTACGCCCGCGACTACGACGAGGGATACCGGGCGCGGCTCCTCTACGCGCGACTGGACAGGCGGGCGGACTCGTGCATTGTCTGCGGCGAGTGCCTTCCTCATTGTCCGCAGGGTCTGAAGATCCCGGAGAAGCTTGCCGCGACACACCGGATTCTCAGCTGAGTATTGCCGACGGGGGAAGGGAATCGCGAACCGAGTTTCGAAGAACAAGAAACCTGCAGAATTCTGTGCCGCGCGAGCAGGGAGCGGGTCGCGTGGCTCGTGCTAACGCCTGCCGGATAGTCGTCAGCGCTACGCAGACCAGGCGAGGGCTAGGCAGGTCCTATACCCGCGGCGAGGTTCGGAGATACAAGCGCAACTGGGAGGCGCGCGTGCGTGCGAGCCGGCGCGTGCATGAATCCATTACGACGCGGCATCAAAAAGACCTAGTTACTCAAATTGACCTTATTGTATGCGATATCCTGGCATGCAAGAAGGACAATCCGCGCGCAGGAGAATTACTCCACCTTCTCTACGAGTTAGACCTATGGCGGGGCAATCGCCAAGTCACACAGACCATCGTGGATGGCTTGCACCACTTGGCCATTATGATTGGTACAGAAAACGGGGGCAGGTCACTGAAAGCAGCTTTAAATCAGAGTCAAGATTTGGTTGGACAGGAGGTGGCGTAGAATGAATCGGACCGTCGCTCACCTCCAACGATTCCTGGGACACTTTCGCGGATTGGCGGCAGAGATGTCATTCCTCGCTACTCACTTCGATGGCATTCACACAGGCGTAGTTCTTTACCGGCACGAAAGTCAGAAGGAGCTTGCCCTGAGGACTCGGTTCGAGGTCGTGGAAGGTCTTGACCAGCGCCCGATTGGCGCCGCCAGCCTCTTTGAAGATATCGAAGTTATGCAGTATCTGGAGGCCATTGCAATAGACGTCGAACAGGCGGCTCCCGGCGCCTCCATTGCCGGGATTTTGCGGCCCGAAGTAAGTTTCGGTAAAGTGGAGAGCCAGAGCGTATCGTCCGGTGGCCACCGGGATGGCATAACTGAAATGTCCAAAACGCTGCCCGTAGTAAAGGCCGGGGTCCGTGGTCTGTGCTACAGGTCGGTTGTGGAGGACCAATCGGCCCTGGCTGGCGTAGAGATCGGGACTCCAATCCCGGCCGTTGTGGTCCGTGTACGAATTGCTCTGGGCCACGATGCGAATCGGGCGCATTTTCCCCGGTATCCCCGGTACGATTTCGAGCGCGTTCAGAATGGCCTGATCTTGCGGGGAACCGGTGCCCTCGAACTTGGCGAACCACAAGTGCAGATACCCGTCGGGAGCCGGCGTCACATCGGTGAAAACGCGCTCGTCGGCGGTGTTACCGGCACCCGCGTCGGCCAAGGGGTCGAATTCGCTGAGGATCGGCTTCTCGTTCAACTCCACGTTGAAAATGCGGCTGCTCTCACCCCCTCCGGCGAGAGAGCCCGGGCCGTAAACGGTCTCCGCGAAATAGAGCCGGAGCTCATACACTCCCGGCTTCAGAGGGATGTCGTAGCTGAAGTCGCCGTAGCGGCAGTTTAGATACAGTGTGGCATCCGACGTGCGATCGATAAAATGGGGCGCCGCGCTCAACGCCGTGCCGCCCGAGTAATAGCGGTCTGGGCCCCAGACCTGTCCCGCATGGTCGATGTACTGGCTCTTCGAGTAGCCGGCAAGAATCCGGAGCTCCTGTCCGGACTCGTTGCTAGCCGCCACTTTTTCGCTTTCAAGGCTGAGGGCGGCGGGGTCCGCAGTTTGGAACCTCACAAGTCCCGACTTCCATGCGACAACGACGGCAGCGACGAGGATGAACGCCAGCATAGGCACGAGGAAGCGAGGCAGTCTTCGACCGCGCCAAGTGGGCAGCGAGGTGAGGATTCGCTCTGTCAGCTGCCAGGAGGGCTTGGGGACGCGCCCCGGGCCGGTTTGCTGGACTTCCGCCCCCAACTTCTCCGCACCCCCGCTGGAGGGGGTGGCTCCTTGGGGCGCCAGCTGCGTCGGAACTTCCGGGCGGGCTAGGAAGCGTGGGGCGTACTTGCCCGGCTCGAGGACGATGACCACCGCGTCATGAAGGCCTTCGGTCTCGTAGTGTCTCTTCACCCTTTCACGAAGCCGGTGCAGCTCGACGCGAACGATGGAGTTGCTAGTGGGGTCGAAATCGGCGTGGCGCCCCAGCGCCTCAACTCCGATGTTGTACTCCTTCAGGTCGCACGCACGGCCATCGAAGTACTTCCCACAGAGGTAACTGAGGAGTCTCGCCAAATTCTGCGACTTGGCGAAAGACCCCGAAGCGAGGACCGCCTCCAATTCGGCTTTCTCTTCCTGGCGACTGACGGAGCGTGGCATGCTTCCTACCTAGATGCGGGCGAGTATACCACCACCCCCACTCCTGGGCAACCAGTGATGTGTAACGTGCCGAGGCAGCGTTGAGGCGATTTCGAGTAATGCACACAAAACACAGCACTTATGCCCGATGTAACGGTTATTTAACGGGTATAAACTTGTTTTATGGATCAGCAATCATCCATTCTTGGCGCGTCGGGTAGTCATAATTTTCTGGGTCGAATACTCTCAACAAAGTAGGTTCGGGCACTAGCGCTGCTGCCTGTTTCCCTGCACGTTCAGGAAGATAGGGTGGTTGGGTGTCCCGATCAAGCGTGCATCTACACTCCCCTAATCCATTAGGGCCAAGGTAGGTGTGTACCGGCAATTTAGAACAAGATTCCTCCAAGGAGAAGGGGGCAACAAAACCAGCCATGAAAAAGTGCATGAAGTTACTCATCGGACTCGCACTCCTGACACTGCCAGCCACGCAGTTGCGGGCGCAGTCGCTGTTTGCCACCCTGACGGGTGTCGTGAGTGATCCTTCGGGCGCGGTGGTGCCGGGTGCGACGGTGAAACTGATTAACGAGCAATCGGGCTCGACACGCGAGACGGTTACCGGCACAGAAGGCTACTACAGTTTCATTTCCGTCGCCGTCGGCAACCTTACGTACAAGCTGGTGGTCGAGGCGAAAGGCTTCGCCACCTATCAGGCCACGGGCATGACAATTCTGGGTGGCGACAAACGCAATGTGAACGTCGAACTCAGCCTTGGCACTGCAGCCCAGACCATTGAGGTCACCGGCGTGGCCTCGTCAATCATACCAGTAGACTCCGGCGAAAAGTCGCAGACGCTCACCACCAAAGAGCTCACAAACTTCGTGCAGGTGGGCAGCAACGCGGCCGAATATATCAAGATCATGCCGGGCTTCGCCATCCAGAACGGCTCTTCGAACAGGGCGAACTTCACCGGTGAAATCATCGGAATCAATGCCAACGGCGATGCCGGCAGCCAGAGCCCGCTGAACAACGCATACAGCTATAACGGGTTGCCCGGCAACTCCCTGGACATCACGGCGGACGGGGCGCACGTTTCCGATCCGGGCTGCAATTGCGACACCCCCGTGAATCCGAATTCCGACATGATCTCGGAGTTCAAAGTCCTCACCTCGAATTTCAGCGCCGAGAACCAGAAGGGCCCCATCGTCATCAGCTCAGTGACCAAGGCAGGGGCCAGCCAGTTCCACGGCTCCGGGTTCCTCAGTCTGCGCGACTACCGGCTGAATGCCAACGACTGGCTGAACAATAGAAACAACGCGCCAAAACCACAGAACAAATACTACTACCCGGGCGGCACCATCGGCGGCCCGCTCACCAAAGGACGCGACAAGCTGTTCTTCTTTGCGGGCTACGAGTACTTCTATCAGGTGCTGGACACCGGCTTGCTGCGCGCCACGGTTCCCACCCCGGCCATGCTGCAGGGCAATTTCTCCACGGCCGAGCTGCAAAAAATCGGCGACGCAACCAATCGGTATGTCTCGGCCTCCGGTTCGCCGGTGGGCACCGCCTGCGACCCCACCGCAGCCCCAGAGGATTACACTCCCTGTCTTAACGCGGATGCTCTGGCAATGTACCCAGGCGGGATCATCCCGGAATCGGACCTCGATCCCAACATGATCGCGCTGATGAAGCTCTACCCCGCCGCCAACGCCGATCCCAGCCAGACCGGCGGGTACAACTACGTGCAAGCCCAAGTGTTCAACCAGAACAACCACCAGTTTGCGACGCGGGTGGACTACAACATCAGCAACAACACGAAGCTGTTCGTCCGTTACAACCTGCAGCGCGAGCTGCAGCAGTTCCCGGTTGGGCTCTGGTGGCGCTCGGGCAGTCAGGTCCCCTACCCGACGCCTATCCTGGGCAAGAACCGCTCCGACTCGATCTCGGCATCGTTGACCCACGTCTTCAGTCCCACCATGACCAACGAATTCGTCTTCGGTTACACCTTTATTGGCTTCCCCAATGTCTTCGAGGACCCTTCGAAGGTCGACCGTGCGAGCGTAGGCTACACTTATAAGGGCCTGTTCAAGAACGGCATGGCCCAGATCCCGTCCTTTGGAGGGGGCGAAGCGGCCCTGGTGTTCAATCCAGGCGGTTTCGAAGCCGGCGGTCCCTCGGCGGGTCTGTATGCGAACAAGTACATGCCCAGTTTCAGCGACACGTTCGCCAAGGTGATCGGTACCCACACTGTCAAGGCGGGTTTCTTCTGGGAGTGGATCCGGAATGCCCAGCCCGCCAGCAACAATACCAACGGGCAACTGTCGTTTCAATCTTCCGGCAATCCCAATACCCTTGGAGATACCTATGCCGACGGGGTCGTGGGC
>Ga0307378_10007180_pt1 | contig 15042 bp, 10 predicted proteins | sample UN1MG_FD_202238 | JGI IMG/M metagenome (GOLD analysis project Ga0307378, IMG submission 202238) | Soil microbial communities from Risofladan, Vaasa, Finland - UN-1 | ecosystem: Environmental > Terrestrial > Soil > Coastal area > Acid sulfate soil | place: Finland: Risofladan, Vaasa | collected...
CCCGCTATTGCCGCTTGTGCGGGCTCTGGTCCTTGGCCCGCTTTGGTCTCGTCAACCGCATCTCGAAGAACTCGGCCAACTTGTCGGCCGTCGAGATGTACATGTCCCGCTCCTCGGTCATGAACCGTTGGAGAATCGACTGAGCCACTCCGGTGTCGCGGGCCACGGCGTAGACAGAGCCGTAATTCCGGATGGCCTTCCTGAGTTGTTCGGATAGGGTCATGCTTTCCCTCCGGTGATGCCTGGGTATTTGTCATTGTACCCATATCGGCAACCGCTGACAAGTAGGTGGAGGAGAGATTTGCGAGCTTGCATGGTGGACACGGGGGGGATAACTGCCCCGTTCTCTTGCAGGCTGCCCAAGTTTCGCAAAGTCACCCAAAGCACCCAGTGAAAATGAAGACTCGCCGACATCCCCCTACGAAATTCGGCAAAACATGTACTCGGCCGGCATGGTCTCCATTTCCGCGCGACTTCAGAGATGCACCCTACCCCCTCCCCCTTTGAATTCCGCGCCCAGAAGCGCACTCGTGTCCGTCCGGCCAACCTGTCAGAACTCAGCCCGAACGTTTCCTCCGGCGCCAATCGTAGCCGATGAGGATATCCCGTGGGCCAAGATGGCGTTGGTGTTGGCGATCAGCCGCTTGTGCAATCCGTCCAGTGAACTCTTCATCGCAGAGCATTATTACCAAAGTACGGCGATGCCCGAGCGGTTCGAAAAGCGGATCGACGAGGCGCTCGAAAAGGTCCAGGCCAGTTGCCTCAAAAGTAAGTGGAACAAGGAAGTCATCGATCGTCGGATCGGCAAGATCATGGCCCACAACAGCCGGGCGGCCGAACTGTTCGAGGTCGAGGTGAAGCAGGTCGCGGGGCGTGCGGTCGTCTCATGGACGAAAAACGAAAAGTGGCGAGATTGGGCCACGCTCAACGAAGGCTGTTACCTGCTGCGTACCAATGTGACCGACTGGTCGGCCGAAGATTTGTGGCAGGCGTACATCCAGTTGACCGAGGCCGAGGCGGCCTTTCGGATCCACAAGAGCGACTTGCGGATCCGTCCGGTATCCCTGCCCCGGCAGGTCATAAGCCAAAACGAAATGTAGTGAAGACTTTCACCCGCCCACCCCGAAAAAATCGGGATAACACACCGCCAACTGGCGAACTTGGGCTAGTATTTTCTTGTCAGGGCATCCTCCGGTCGGTGCTAGCCCGGATTTCTCAGGTAGGCCGGAACAGTTGCTCGTTCCGGCCTACCCGCTGGTGAGAAATCCGGGCTAATGGTCGTCGTTCGAAGTCTTGCAGGAGCCGCCGCCGGGTCTTCGGGCCGCTCCGCTGGCGGACGCCAGAATCGGTGACGGTCGGTATAATGGCGAGAACCGATCGAATCGAACGCTCCACGAGGAAGAGGCCTTTCTTCCGCGGCCCCCATGGAACAAACTGGAGGCGACTCATGCGACACGTTTTCCGCGCCGGATTCATCCTTGCGTTTTCCGCGGCGAGTGTCTCGGCGGCCGTGTTCCAGCACACCGTGCCGGTGACCACGAGCCAAGGCAACGCAGCGGCGTTCCTGTGGATTCCGCCGCAAGCCGAGGAGATTCGAGGCGTCGTCATGGGCGGAATGACGCTGGTGGAGCGGGAGTTCGCAAAGGATCCGCAGATCCGCCAGGCGTGCGCCCAGGAGCAGTTGGCCATCGTGTTCCTGAAATGCGGGCTCGGTGCGACGGATCCGCAGCGCGTGCTCAACGACCTGGCCAAGGTCTCCGGCTACCGCGAACTGTCGTCGGTACCGCTGCTGTTCGTCGGGCACTCGGCCGGCGGCCCGCAGGCCAAGGCGTGCGCGATCAAGATGGCCGACCGCTGTTTCGCCTTGGTGCAGTACCGGGGCGGCGTGCCGGGTGGCTCCGAGTCGGTCCCGCCAGGCGTGCCGGTGCTGATGATGGTCGGACAGTTCGACGAGTTCGGCGGCACGATGCGCGATCCGTCCGGCCGCGAGACCTGGGAGGGCGGCCGCGACGCCATGGTCGCCTTCCGCACGCAGCACGAGCGCAACCTGGGCAGCATCGTGGTCGAGCCGGGCGCGGGCCACTTCGCGTGGTCCGACCGCAACGCCGCGTACCTGGCGATGTTCCTTCGCAAGGCGGCGCAGGCACGCATCGCCGATCGGCCCGTCGATGCCAAGGAGCCGGCCGGATGCAGGCAGATCGACCATCGCAGCGGCTGGCTGACCGACCTGACCATCAAGACGCCGGGCCGCGTCGAACCGGCCGCCTATGATGATTACCAAGGCGAGAAATCCGAGGCCGCGTGGCACTTCGACCAAGAGATGGCCGAGGCGACCGTGGCGTATCATGCCGGCGGCTTCGGCAAGAAGGACCAGTTCATCAAGTGGAACGACCCGTATTGGGTCGACGCCGGGGCCCGATTCTTCTTCACCAGGCTCACGTGGGTGGGCGACGGGCAGACCCTCGAAGTTCACCCCGTATACGCCGACGTTTATCCCTCGCAGTACAACGGCCACGGACCACGCTGGCCCGACGCCGGCAAGCCGGTCGGTCGTTCAACCGCGCCTATCCTCGTCAAGCACGTCAGCGGGCCGATGGTGGCGACCGGGCCGAACACCCTGCGGATGCAATTCGACAACCTCGCGCCCGCCACCGAGAGTTCCCGCGTGACGTTCATGGCGTACAGCGCGGGTGACGCCGAGTACCGATACACCGAGCACGTGGGCATGATGCCCCGCGGTTTCAAGGGGTTGACCAACGGCGAGCCGCAAACGATCACCTTCCCGCCGATCGGCGACCTCAAGGCGGACAGCCCCCCAGTTCCGCTGAAGGCCGTCAGCAGCGCCGGCCTGCCGGTGGAGTACTACGTCGCCCACGGCCCGGCGACGATTGTCCGCGGCAAGCTGGAGATTGCCGAATTACCCCTTCGCGCGACCTTCCCCATCGCCGTCAAGGTCGTCGCCTACCAGTTCGGCCGCGGGATCGAGCCCCTGCTCCAGACGGCCGAGCCGGTCGAGCAGACGATTCGGATCGAGAGGCCGTGATTCGTATGTCAAAACGGCGGTTTCTCTTGACAGCCCCTCAGCTCATTATCACCAGCATTCGGATACCGGATATCGAACGGGTCGGCGACGGGAGGAGATCGGATGAGAAAAGTACGCTCGGTGGCGTTGCTGCTGATAATCACCGCGATCACGGTGCAGGCGCGGGGAGACGGTGTGTTCGTCCGCTTCAAGCTCGAGGAACCGGAGAATACTCGGTACTTCGTGCAACTGGCCGGCTACGTTCACGTTCCCGACTGGTACTTGCCCGGGGCGGTCTTGCCGGCGGGTGCGGACCGCAGTGCCGATTTGCGCGTGGCGTCCGGTGAGTTCACGCCCTGGTTCGATCTGACGAAGCACGCAGGCAAGTCGTTGCACGGTCCGTTGTCCCGGGCCGGAGGCGTGGCCGAGTTTCCCGCCGTGCCCGCCGCGTCTTGCGGTCCGATTGGCGATGGCCTCGCCCCTCGCCCCTCACCCCTCATCCCTCATCCCTCATCCCTCGGCCCTCGCCCCTCACCCCTCGCCCCTCATCCCTCGCCCCTCACCCCTTACCCCTCAACCCCAAGAACAACAAGCCCGAGACGGCCACGCCGCTTCCGATGCCCGCCCACTGCGGTACGCCCATGGCCGTGGGCAAATAGCCGGCGCCCAACGCGATGGCCGCGACCACCAGGCTGTAAGGCATTTGCGTGCGGACATGGGCCAGGTGATCGCAGGAGGAGGCCGTGGAACTCATGATCGTGGTATCCGAGATGGGCGAGCAGTGGTCGCCGAAGATGGCCCCGTCGAGGATCGCCGCCACGCTGATCACGGTAATCAGCCCGTAGACGTCGCCGTCGAGATGGAACGCGACGGGAATGGCGATGGGAATCAGGATGCCCATCGTACCCCAACTCGTGCCGGTGGCGAACGAGGTCAGCCCGGCCAGGATGAACACCAACGCCGGGAAGAATAGGGGCGGAAACGCGTCGGACACCACGCCGGCCATGAACTCTCCGGTCTGCAAATCCGTACACACCCCCTTGAGCGACCACGCCAGGACCAGCACGGTCACGGGAAACAGGCTGCTGCGGACTCCGACCAAAGCGGCCTTGACCAGTGCGGCCAGAGGGATTCGGGCCATGGTCTTGGCGAGAATCGCGGCCAAGACGAAGCCCAGTCCCGAAGCATAGGCCAGCAAGGGGACGCTATTGGCCTTGCTGAGGACCTCGCGCCAGGCGGAAAGACGCAGTATCGACCAACGATCGGCCGCCCATTGGGCCGGCCCTCCGCCGTCGTGCCAGAGCAAGGCAAGAAACCCGATCAACACGCCAGCCATGGGCACCAGGGCCACCGCCGCGCGGATTCTCGCTTCCGGGTGCGGTTCCGAGGCGCTTAAGGACCGCGACGTCATCGGCCGGGCGTCGTCGTCGAGCAGCTTCCCGTGCTTGCGAGCCCGTCGCTCGGCCTTGGCCATCGGTCCGAAGTCCTTCCCCGAAAGCACGTTGAAGAAAACGAAGGCGATCATCAAGATGCAGTAGAAACGGAAGCCCAGGGCATCGAAGAAGATGGCGTATCCGCTCTGTTCCAGCCCCAGTTGGGCGGCTTCTTTCGACAGATAGCTCACTTCGACGCCGATCCACGTGCTGATCACGGCCAGCCCCGCGATCGGCGCGGCCGTGGCATCGACCAGAAACGCCAGCTTCTCGCGGCTGATCCGTTGCTGGTCGGTCATGGGCCGAAACGTGGAGCCGACGATCATCGTGTTGGCGTAATCGTCGATGAAGATCACCAGCCCGGCGATGAACGTGACCATCCTGGTCGAGCGGGCCGATCGGGCGAACTTCATCAGCCAATGGGCCACGCCTTGCAGCCCGCCGCCGACGAGCATCACCGATATCATGGCCATGATCAGCACGACGTAGAGCAGGATCAGTTGGCTTTCGACGTCGGTCACACTGTCGTAGACGAACTTGGCTCCGGTGCCGCGAGAGAGCCTTTCGGTCCAACCTGTGGCGTCGCCCGGCAGGCTCAGCGCCCCGCCGACGATCACGGCCGCGGCCAGGCTGAGAAAGATGCGTCCGGTCGCCAGGGCCATCGTGATCGCCAGCAACGGCGGCACGACGCTATACCACGGCGGCTGCCCGCTCGGCCGAGACCCGGTGGCCAGATAAGCAGCCAGGCAAATCGCCGCGAAAACGACGAGCGCGGTGTGGCGAAGGATCGAGCGCCGGTTCTTGTTCATTGTGCAAACGCGTGGCCGGGGGGCTGGGGACTCGGGGCTGGGAACTCGGGGCTGGGAACTCGGGGCTGGGAACTCGGGGCTGGGAACTCGGGGCTGGGAACTCGGGGATCACCCACTCCCCGAACCCCTAGCCCCTATCCCTTACCCCCGAACCCCCAGCCCCGAACCCTACCACACCGGCTCCGGATCTCCAACAAGCAACCCGACCGCACTCCGCGTCGATTTTGCCGAGGCTGGACAAGACGGACGGGCCATCGCTAGAATCCGGAGAACCTCTGCGGACCGAGTTCCCTCGGACGACGACCCACTGACGAAGGAGACCACCCATTATGGCCAAACGAACCTGGACGCTGACGGACCAAGACGGGGACGTGTACGTCGAACGGATCGGACTCTCGCCGGCCGACGTCGAGGGCGACGCCGCCGGCTACTCGGTCACCAAACGGACCTTGCGGGGCGGGCTCCGCGACGGGGTCGACGCCATCGAAGTCAACAACGGGGCCTTTCGGTTCGTGGTGCTGCCTACCCGGGGAATGGGGATATGGCGGGCCGGCCTGGGGGATCTGTCCTTGGGATGGAAGTCGCCCGTCGCCGGGCCGGTCCATCCGGGCTTCGTCCGTCTCTGGGAGCCCAGCGGCATCGGCTGGCTCGACGGGTTCGACGAACTGCTGGTCCGCTGCGGCCTGGAGAGCAACGGGGCGCCCCAGTTCGACGAAAAGGGCGAGGTCGTCCATCCGCTGCACGGCAAGATCGCCAACATTCCCGCCCATCAGGTCGAGGTGACCATCGACGGCGACTCGGGCGAGATCGCCGTAAGCGGCACCGTCGACGAGTCGCGGCTGTTCGGCAACAAGTTGCGGATGGTCTCGACGATCCGCACCAAGCCGGGTCAGCCGGGCATCACGGTCACCGACGAGATCACCAACATTTCGGCCGAACCGAGCGAACTGGAACTGCTCTATCACGTCAACTTCGGCACGCCGCTGTTGGACCCCGGCTCGAAGGCCGTGATTCCTGTGGCCAAAGTGGCGCCGCGCGACGAGGTCGCCGTGGGCAACCTGGCCCAGTGGGACACGTACGGTCCGGCAAGCCCGGGATCGGTCGAGGCGGTCTTCTTCTTCGATTTGGCGGCCGACTACGACGGCAGCACGCAGACGCTCTTGCGCAATGCGGCCGGCGACCGGGGCGTGAGTCTGAAGTTCAACAAGAACGAGCTGCCTTGCTTCACGCTCTGGAAGAATCGCCAGGCAGTGGCCGACGGCTACGTGACGGGCCTGGAGCCGGCGATCAACTTCCCCAACGTCAAGTCGTTCGAGAAGGAGAAGGGCCGCGTGGCCGTGCTGGCGCCGGGAGAGTCGCGGACCTTCGAGGTCACGATCGAAGCCCACGGCGACGCCGCCGCGGTGAAGGCGGCCGAGCAAAACGTCGCCCGGTTGCAGCAAACCAGCACGCCCCAGGTGCTCGATCGCCCCGATCCCCAGTGGTCCGCGCCGTGAGCAGTCTGTACCCTGTAGGCCGGAACAAGCGCAGCGCAGTTCCGGCATTTGGCGCAGAAAGACCGCATGAGGGCAAATGCCGGAACGGCGCTGCGCTTGTTCCGGCCTACATCTGGTGTTCGCTTGGCGACGTAAAATACCGCGAAGCGGTTGAACAACAAAGCCCGGGGTCGCGGAGCGCACCCCGGGTTGTCGGGCCGGATGACCGACGGAAACCCCGAAGGGGTTTCACACGGTGCGTCCGACGGCGTGTGCTGCCGCCGGTTTATGAAACCCCTGCGGGGTTTCGGGGGATTGCGTCGCCTCTTGACCCAGGGTGCGCTGCGCGACCCTGGGCTTTGTTGTGTAACGCCTTCGGCGTAAGAGTACCGTGCCGCCGGTAAGAATTGCAATTCCCCCTGCGGCCGCTGGTGGGGCTCGCTGCGCTCGACCCACCCTACGCCTCTGTGCTCGACCCAGCCTACGCTCACGCCGCCTGCGTTTCGTCCTCTTCGGCAAGTCGCTCGGGCAGGATCTCGCCGTCGTCGCTGACGTCCTCGAAGCGGACCGAGACCTGCTTCGACACGCCCGACTCCTGCATCGTCACGCCGTAGATCGTGTCGGCGCAGGTCATCGTCTTCTTCGAGTGGGTGACGATGATGAACTGGGTCCAGGTGAGGAAGTCCTTCAATACCTGGGTGAACCGGTCGATGTTGGCCTCGTCCAGCGCGGCGTCGACCTCGTCGAGCACGCAGAAGGGGCTGGGACGGCTGCGGAAAATGGCCAACAGCAGCGCGACGCACGTGAGCGTCTTTTCGCCACCGCTTAAGAGCGAGATGCTCCGCGGCTCTTTGCCGGGCGGCCGGGCCACGATCTCGATGCCGCTCTCCAGGATGTCGACGCCCTCGTCCAGGATGATGTCGGCGTGGCCGCCCCCGAACAGATCCCGGAACAATTCGCGGAAATGGCCGGTGACCGTCTCCAGCGTTTCGGAGAACAGCCGCCGGCTGTCGGTGTTGATCTTGTCGATGATCCGTTCCAACGAAGCCTTGGCCCCGGCCAGGTCGCGGTATTGATCGGCCAGCGTCTTGTGGCGGGTTTCCAGGTCGTCGAGTTCGTCGAGGGCCTCGATGTTGACGTTCCCCAGATTGCCGATCTTGCGGCGCAATTCGTCGATCTCCTGCTGGACCTCTTCCCGCTGGTGCTGTTCTTCATCGCTGGGCTCGCCTTCCAACTCGGCCAGTTCGATACCGTAGTCTTCGCGAAACCGGTCGGCCAGATTGCCTCGCTCGTGTCGCACCTCGCTGGCGGCGAGGTCCGCCGCGTGGATCTTCTCTTCGATCTTGCGGATCCTGGCGCGGATGGTCTGGGCGTCGGCCGTAAGCTCGGTGCGCTGCCGGCGGAGCCATTCGCGCCGATCGATCAGTTCCACGGTTTCCGCGGCGAATTTCTCCTTGCAGAGATACAACTCGGCGACCTGCGATTCCGCCCGAAGGATGCTCCGCCGCGACTGTGCGGCACGCCCGGTGCACCGGGCCAATTGCTCGCCGGCGTCGGCGATTGCCCGGCTGCGCTCTTGCCGGCTCTCTTCGAACTGTCGCATGCGGGCGTGAAGGTTTCGCAGCCGTTCCTCGCTCTTGGCCAGTTCGACCTTGGTCTCGGTCGTTTCGCGGTTGTGGACCTGCTGCCGGTCTTCGAGCCGGTCGATCTTCTCGTCGAGTCCGGAAAGCTGGGCCTCGGCTTCCCCCAGGTGCGTTTCGGCCTGTTGCCGTTTTGCCCGGGCGTCGTCGAGGCTTTGGGCCGCGGTGTCGTGCTGGGTTACGGCGGCGCGGAGTTCCGCCTGGAGCACGGACCGCTGGCGGTCGAGTTGGACGCGCGTCTGTTCGGCCGCCGCGATCTTGAAGCCGTGTTCGGCCAGGGCGTCGGCGGCCCGGCGGTGTTCGGCCGAGCGGACTTCGACCTGCTGTTGCTGCTGTTCGATCTGTTGGCCCAAGGCGGCGACGCTCTTTTGGGTCTGCGCGACTTCGTTTTCCAGCTCGTGCAACTGCGTTTTCAAGGCCTCGAGCTGGCTGCGTCGCGAGATCAATCCGGTGGCGGCGTGGCGCGGCCCGACGATGAGCGTGCCGTCGGCGGCCAGCCGTTCGCCCGCCAGGGTCACGAACGTCAGTCCCCGGCCGACCGGCTCGGCCAACGCAAGGGCGTCGTCGAGCTTTTCGACGAACCAGGTCCGCCCGAGCAATTGGTGGGCCAGCGCGACGAACCGGGGATCGGTTTTGACGAATCGGTCGGCCCGGCCGAGCACGCCGGAGCGCCCTTCCAAGTCGATCGCCGGCGCGGCGTGTGCGGCCGGCTGGTTTTCCAGCCAGACGAACCCTACGCGGCCGGCGAATCGCTGCGACTCGCTCTTGAGATAGTCGAGCAAGGGGGTTCCCGGTGCGGCCACGACGTGCTGCGCCGCTTGGCCCAGGGCCACTTCGACCAGCGGGGCGATTTCCACGCCGACGTGCAGCAGATCGGCCACCAGCCCGCGGATACTCCGCAACGGGCTTTCGCCGGTCGCGTTGGCCGCCGCGGCGAGCACCTCCTTCACGCCGGCGCTGAGCCCTTCCTGGCGGCGCTGCAATTCTTCCAGGACCGCCGCCCGCTCGGCGGCTCCGCTTTGACGCTGGCGAAGTCGGGCCAACTCCTCCTGCCGCGAAGCGTGATGCCGTCGGTATCGGTCGAGCTGGTCCTTCGCAGCGGCCAGCAATTCCTCCTCTTCGCCGACTTGCCGGGAAACGTCCTGTCGTTGGCGGCGAAGGCCCTCCAGTTCGGCCGCGAGGGCGTCGCACTGGCCGTCCAACTCGGCGATGCGGCGCTGGCTTCGCTCCTGGACAGCGGCCGCGGCGGCAAGTTCACTCTCCAGCGCGCCGATCTGGTTCCCCAGGGTCGCGGCCGCGCGCATTTGCTCCATGTACGCGTGGCGACGCTGCTCGTTCTCGCCGCGAAATTGATCCAAGTCGGTGATCACGCCGGTCAATTGCCGTTCGCCCTCGGCCAACCGGGCGGCGATCCGCCGGTGTTGTTCCTCGGCCTGGCGAACTGCTTCAACCGTGTCGAGCAGTTGCCGCTGCAAATCGCCGGCCCGTACGGTCATCGCCACCAGTTGGCGCCGGTGTCGGGCGATCTCCTGTTCGAGGTCGCGGCTGCGGTTCCGCTCGTGCTCGATGGTCGATTCGTGTCCGGCGATGCGCTCCCGGTTTTCGGCGATTCGGCCCTCGCTTTGGCGAATGGCTTCATTGGCGTCGCCGATTTGCGTGTCCGTCTCCAGCAAGCGAGTTTCGATGGTCTCGGCTTCGGCGTTGGTGCCGGCACTTTGCTCGGCCAGCGCCTGCAGCTCGTCTTCGAACTTGGCCAACCGTTCGCTCAATCGCCGCCAATCGACCAAGGCGGCCTGGGTGCGGAGTTCCTGGAGCCGGTCGGTGTATTCCTTGTATCGCCGGGCTTTGCCGGCTTGAAGACGGACGCTGCGGAGCCGGCTCTCCACTTCGTCGACGATGTCGGACAGTCGCAACAGGTTCTGTTGCACGCGATCCAATCGCCTGAGCGACTCGATCTTCTTGGCCTTGAAGCGGCTGATGCCGGCCGCCTCCTCGAAGATCACCCGGCGGTCGCGAGGCGAAGACTGCAAGAGCACGTCGACTTTGCCCTGCTCGATGACGCTGTAGGCGTGGGTACCCATGCCGGTTCCGGAGAGCAGGTCGCGGATGTCGCGCAGCCGGCCGGGATGCCGATTGACCAGGTATTCGCCCTCGCCGCTTCGGTAGACGCGACGGGTGATGTGGACCTCGGGCGTATCGATCGGCAGCAGGTTGTTGGTGTTGTCGAAGGTGAGCGTGATTTCGGCCGAGTTCATCGCCCGCCGGGTCCCCGAGCCGTTGAAGATGATGTCGGCCATCTCTTTGCCGCGGAGGCTTTTGACGCTTTGCTCGCCCAGCACCCACTTGATGGCGTCGACGATGTTCGACTTCCCCGACCCGTTCGGTCCCACGACGACCGTGATACCGCGAGGAAACTCGAACCGCGTTTTGTCGGCGAAGCTCTTGAAACCGACGAGTTCGAGCGCTCTGAGCATGGGAAGAAAAGTCTGGGAAATGAATGCCGAAGGGTGGTATCCAATCGCATTCTTCGGGGGGGTCAGTCCGGGTTGCGTCCCATTATTTTAGCAAGAAGACCCGATACCGGGGGCGGCTTCTTTTGGGAATCGACAACGGTTTTCTCGGATCCGAGGCTGGAATAGCCCTCATGGTCGTATTCGAATTCACCCCGGGAGTGTATTTCATCAATCTCGGGTGTTCCGGTGACGTCTCCGGAGTTGCCTGACGAAGGCCGATCCGGCCCTCGATCGGCCACCCGATGGTACGCCCGATCGGCCGTTGGCAGCGCATCGACCTCGAAACGGCCGGCCAGAGCGTGGTCGGCCTTGGCCTCTTGCAGGGCCTGGACCACGTCGGGATAGGTGCCGCCGAGTTCGACGATCGCCCGCATCACGTCGTCGACTTGCGTGGAGACGATCCGTCTCTGGTCGGCGGCGTTGACGGTGTATTTGCTGACCGCAATCCGGTCGTCGCCGACGTTGGTCACCATGATTCGCGGTCCGGCTTCGAGGGCCAACGGGGTGAGGAACCGCTGGCCTTTGCCGAAGAGCACGATTTCCGGGCGGCGGTTTCGCGTGGCGTGGATCATCGGCGGGCCGGCCGTATCGAGCCGGTGGTAGCTGAACTGGCCGCCCAAGATTTCTCCGGCAATCAGCGGATCGCCGGGGTTCATCGCCCAGAGCGCGCGAAAGGCCCCGTAACGGGTTTCCGCACTGGGGACCTCCAGCAAGGATCGGAGTTGTTCGCAGGCGGCGAATTCGTCCATGGTGCTCAGCGCCGACAGGGCGTACACGCGGAAGGCCGGTTCGTTGCGGGCCGTTTCGCCCAGCGGCGCGGCGGCCTCGCGGCGGTCGAGATAGGCCAGGGCTTCGGCCGCGTAGAACCGTACCTCCGGATCGTTCGAACGGATCCCTTCCAACAGCATGTCCTCGCCGTCGCGGCCGACGGCTTCCAACTCCAGCGCGGCGCCGGCCGAAGTCACCGGGTCGAGCAATCGATCTCTCAGCTCGCCGATCCGCTCCATGCGATCGGTGTCCGATTCTCGCAGCGTCACGGTGCGGACCACGCGGACGTAACGGGTGATGTTGTCCTTGTAGCGGGGGTGGACGACCAGTTCGACGAACTGATCGGTCTTGGCCGTCGCCACGCCCACTTTCACGCCCTTCTCGAAGGTGTGGAAGCGTTTGTTGATCGCGGTGGCGATGCGCAAACTGTTGAACACGTTCTGCTGACCCGGTTTGAGCACCAGTCCCAGCGAACGCGATTTCAGGGCCACGCCGCCGCCGAGGATCCGGCCGCGCCCCATCAAGACGCGGTCTTTGTCGTCCGTGGCCGACGGATCGACCATCACGGGTCCCTTGGCCAACGCCAAGAGGTGGCCTTCGTGGATCTGGTTGTTCAGCACGGCCAACTCGGTCAGCCGCGTTTCCAACAAATGGCCTCCCCGCAGGCTGGTCGTCTCGCTCCGCGACGGGATACGGACCTCGACGTCGAAGCGGTCTCCTTTCTGGATGCCCGGCCGGAGCACGCCGCGGACCAGGACCATGGCCGTGTTGGGAGAAGCCAGCACCTGATTGGGTTTGTCCACGTTGCGTGTCTGCATTTCGTCCAAGAGGATCGCCCGTTGCGGCGAAGGGGCCGGGTCGCTGCCGGTGCCTTGCAGACCGGCCACCAGACCCACCGCCTCGACCTGAACCGCGTGCATGTTGAACGGCACGGCCAGATCACCGACCAGCCGGGCCTGGATTCGTTCCGCGTCCGAACCGTCGGGACTCTGCGAACGGACGTTCAACACGTCGAAGCAGGAACAACCGGCCAGCAGCACCACGCCACACCACAGCCACGTCAGATAGGATCTCATGCTTCCATGCGCTCCTTGTGTCCAAAGGCCGCCGCGATATCTTCCGAGGCCGTCATCGCGCTGCCCACGTTCGGAGAATCGCGAAGATTCGGCCGGAAGCCCGACGGTCGACACGGATAAGGAAAAGGGAGACCCCCGGCGCACCGGGGCCTCGTCGGATCTGGAGAAAAGGTAGTAGGGGGCGAACGATAATGATTTCGCCCGAGGGGGTCAAGGGGAATGATGAAGGATGAACCCACAAAGCCGCGACCGGTGGTCGCGCCTTCTCGGCGGCAGACCATCAAGCCGCTATCCCCTATCCTCGCGCCTTTCTCCATTTTTCATAATTCCCCCATCAAGAAATCACGGTGGGTCATACCCCCCTGGATGCCAGGGATGGCAGCGGCAGATCCGCCGGATACCCCGCCACGTTCCACGGATCGCCCCGTACTTGCGCACCGACTCGATGAAGTAGACGCTGCAGGTCGGCTGAAACCGGCAGTGGCGTCCCAACACGGGGCTCAACAACAGCCGATATAGGTGGACCATCCCGATCAACACGCCCTTCGGGACGGCGATCAACAGACGAAAGATCTTGCTGAGGTGGAAGAAGGACACGGTACGGAATGTCGGCGGCGAGGGGGCTACTTCCAATCCATTCGGCTGACGTGAATCGAACGGTGGCCGATCATGTCCACCGCAGCCTGGCATTGTTCAAGGACGATGTATCCGATCAGAGGTTCGTTGTCAAGCAAGCAGTTTTCGGGCCACGCGCCCGGCCGATCGGGGAAGGGCGTTCAGCAAGCCGGCCAGTTTCGGCTGGACTCCCTGACGGGGAATCACCACCAGATCGATCCCGCCGGGCAATTGCTCGCGCGTGAGCCGGAACGCCTCGCGAATCAGCCGCTTCCAGCGATTGCGAACCACGGCGCCGCCCAGCTTGCGAGAGACCGACAGCCCCAGCCGGGGATGCGGCAGGCCGTTCGCACAGCCGAAGACCAACAGCAGATCGTCGCCCGCCACGCAACGGCGGCGATAGGCCCGCTGGAAGTCGGCGCCGCGTCGGATCCGGCATGCGCTAGGAAATCGATGGTCGTGCATCGGCCTACCACTTCAAATCGGCGCGTGGGTCCTCGGAATGGCGCCGGCCGAACTCCCGGATCGCTTCACGGTCCTTCTCGTCGAGATCCTTGGGCAAGACGATCTGGATCTCGGCCAACAGGTCGCCGGCCGGGCCGCTCTTGGGGCTCACGCCGTGTCCCTTCACGCGGAGTTTCGTCCCGCTGGAACTCCCCGGCGGAACACGCAACGAAACGGTTCCGCGCGGGGTGGGTACGTCGACTTTGGCGCCCAGGGCAGCCTCGGCGAGCGTCACCGGCAGTTTCACCAGCAGATGGTTCCCCCGACGCTGGAAGGCTGGGTGGGGTGCCACGCGGATGGTCAGCAGAATATCGCCCGGCGTGCCGCGGCGCGGGCCGGGCTCGCCTTGGCCGCGGATCCGGATTTTCTTGCCGTCTTCGATTCCCGGCGGGATCTTCACCGAAATGGTCTCGGTCTTGCCGGTCTGGCGCTGCACGCTGATCTGGACTTCCCCCCCGGTGATCGACGTCTGGAAGGGGATCTGGATTTCGTGGTGGATATCAGCTCCGCCGCGCCGCGACGTGGTGCTTGTCTGTTGGGGCCCGCCGCCGGCCCGTCGGAACCGGCTGAAAAAATCGCCGCCCCCCCCGGCGGATTCCGTGCCGAACTGCTCGCCGAAGAACTGGCTGAGGTCGATATCCTCGAAGCGAACCCCCCCGGGCCCTGTGCCCCAAGGTCCTCCTGGGTGTGGACCCCGGCCGCCGGCGGTCTCGAACGTGCTGCCATATCGGTCGTACATTTCCCGCTTTTCCGAGTCGTTGAGCACGTCGAAGGCGTTTTGGATCTGCTGAAACTTGCTCTTCGCCGTCTTGTCGTCAGGATTCAGATCGGGGTGATATTTTCGGGCCAATTCGCGATAGGCCTTTTGAATTTCGGCCTGCGAGGCATCGCGGCGAACACCCAGGGTCTTGTAGTAATCCTCAGCCATGTCAGCCAGCCGCCGGATGGGGTTCCACTCCAGTTCAGCACAATTCTACACCATTGCCTATTGTAGGGACGCCGCCGGTCGTTCATCAACCCGTACCTCCGAACCGGGCCGGGCACGGCGTGCTACAATTGGCATATTCGCCAAACATTCATGCCTTTCTGTAGCCATCTCGCTCCTAGGACGTGAATCTATTACAGGACGAGACGGTTAGACTCTTTTCGAGTGCTGTTTTTTGTTTTCTGTTGCCAATCGAGCAGTT
>Ga0307378_10007181_pt1 | contig 15042 bp, 9 predicted proteins | sample UN1MG_FD_202238 | JGI IMG/M metagenome (GOLD analysis project Ga0307378, IMG submission 202238) | Soil microbial communities from Risofladan, Vaasa, Finland - UN-1 | ecosystem: Environmental > Terrestrial > Soil > Coastal area > Acid sulfate soil | place: Finland: Risofladan, Vaasa | collected...
ATTCGACGGTGCCAGGTTCACCTGGCAGGGAATAACATATGACAAGCCGACGCAGAGACTTCATCAGATTATTGAAAATCCCAATTGTGCCCAGGGTCTAATGATAATGTATGCCGGCCTGAGCCCGGAAGCGACGCTGAAGATGCGTGATCTGGAGTCATATGATTCGGATAGTTCCTATGTCATTTTCGATGGAGATAAGCAGTTACTTCGTAGTGATTGGGAAGAAGTGGATAGCGACTTGTATTGGAATTTCGATACTCATTAATCCGTTCAATTGCCACCAAATAAGCAATGACAAGTCAATGGAGAACATTATGAGAAATTTACGGCTAATCTTAATGATGGTTTTGGTCTGTTACATACTTACCAGCAGTCCGGCTTCGGCACAGATAAAGGCGACGATAGAGAAAATCAAATCGGATTCCTCTGATGTAGAAGCCTGGCCTGTGCTGAAACGCTATGACCGGGATCACATTGACCGGATTGCTCTTCCTTTGGGCGGCATCGGCACGGGAACGGTTTGTTTAGGCGGCAGGGGCGACTTGCGCGACTGGGAGATTATGAACTGTTCTTCCAAAGGATTTGTACCGCTGTCGAGTCGTTCGACGGGGCCGTTCTTTGCGCTTTTTGCCGGGCCGGCCGGTGGGAAGACCGTAACCAGAGCTATCGAGGGGCCGATTGAACTGTCCGGTTATGAAGAAAGCCACGGCAGCACGGTGCCGAACCACGGCCTGCCGCGGTTTCGAAATTGTTCGTTCGCGGCGGCTTACCCGTTTGGACAGGTGATGCTCTCCGATCCAGATGTGCCGGTGGATGTGCGCATTGAGGCGTTCAATCCGCTGGTTCCGGGCGACGCCGAAGCAAGCGGCATACCCGTGGCCGTCCTGAGGTACGTGCTTAAAAACAAGACTGATAAATCTGTCACCGCCTCGGTCTGCGGCAGCATGCCCAATTTTGTCGGCATGGACGGTTCGGGCAGTACAAAGGACTGGAAGGGCGACCTGGTTATTATTGGGAGTAAGGACAACCGCAATGAATTCCGCAAAGGCCGGAATGTCCGGGGGATATTTATGCGCTCCGAGGGCGTGGCTGCCAGGGCCCAACATTGGGGCACGATGGCGCTGACCACCACAGCCGAGGCCGGCGTCAGCTACCGTACGGCGTGGATTCAACAGGGCTGGGGCACCTCGCTGCTGGATTTCTGGGACGACTTCAGCGATGACGGCAAGCTCGATGAACGGGACGCCGCGAAAGAAGACACGCCGATGGCTTCGCTTGCGGTCAGCGTGGAGCTGCCGCCTCACGCGACAAAGCAGGTGACATTCCTGCTGACGTGGCATTTCCCCAACCGCGAGACCTGGTCGCCAAGAGGCGACGAGAAGGATCGCATCGGCAATTATTATACCACGCAATATGATGACGCCTGGGATGTGGCGGAGAAATTCGTGCCGGAGCTTGCGAGCCTGGAGCGAAAAACGGTACGGTTTGTGCGAACATTCTGCAGCAGCGATCTGCCTGAGGTGGTCAAAGAGGCGGCGTTGTTCAATATCAGCACGCTGCGGACCCAAACGTGCTTTCGCACGGAGGACGGCCGCTTTTACGGATACGAAGGATGCAGCAACAGGAGAGGCTGCTGCCACGGCTCATGCACGCACGTCTGGAACTACGAGCAGGCTACGGCTTTTCTTTTTGGCCGGCTGGCCATGTCGATGCGCGAGGTCGAGTTCGCCCACGCCACGGACGATAACGGGATGATGAGTTTTCGAGTGAATATGCCGCTCGAGCGAGCAAAGAGTTTCGGCAAGGCTGCAGCCGACGGACAGATGGGATGCATCATGAAAATGTACCGCGACTGGCAGCTCTCCGGCGACGACCAAATGCTCAAGAAGCTCTGGCCCGACGTCAAAAAGGCGCTGGAATTCTGCTGGATTAAAGGCGGCTGGGACGCCGACCGCGACGGCGTCATGGAAGGCTGCCAGCACAACACGATGGACGTCGAATACTACGGGCCCAACCCGCAGATGGGCGTCTGGTATTTAGGTGCGCTGCGGGCGGCGGAGGAAATGGCGCGCCACCTCGGCGAGGATGATTTTGCCGAGACCTGCCGGCGTCTCTTCGAGCAGGGCAAAAAGTGGATCGACGCCAATCTGTTCAACGGCGAATATTACGAGCACGAGGTACGCCCGCCGAAAGACAAGTCGGATATCGCGTCAAGCCTGCTTATCGGGATGGGCGCGAAAGACCCGACCAGTCCTGATTACCAGCTCGGTTCCGGCTGCCTTGTGGACCAGCTTGTCGGCCAGTATATGGCTCACGTATGCGGCCTTGGGTACCTGCTCGAACCAGCCAATGTCAGCAAAACGATGGCCGGCATTATGAAATACAATCTCACCGAAGGCATGAACGGGCACTTCAACTGTATGCGGAGCTTCGCTATGGGCGATGAATCGGCGCTGCTGATGGCAAGCTATCCGAAAGACCGGCCGAAGAATCCCTTCCCGTACTTCACCGAGGTAATGACCGGTTTCGAATATACCGCGGCTGTGGGCATGCTCTACGAGGACCAGACAGAAGATGGTCTAAAATGTATTCAGAACATCCGCGACCGCTATGACGGGCGAAAGCGCAGCCCCTTTGACGAGGCCGAGTGTGGCCACCATTACGCCCGCGCAATGGCCAGTTGGGCGGCGGTCCTCGCGATGACCGGATTCAACTATTCCGGCGTAGAAAAATCGATGACTTTCGCCGCTAAGGACGGCACGCTCTTCTGGTCGAATGGATATGCCTGGGGAAACTGTTCTATCAAACAGTCAGCCGGAGGCAGGCAAATCGAGCTGTCGGTCCTGCAGGGTGAACTGGCCTTATCGAGATTCACGCTTCGCGGATTCGGCCAGGCTCGCTTTGGCGATGTTCTGCAAATCAAAGCAGGCGAGAAAGCCAGGTTCACTGTCAGCCGCAACGTCCGGCGGAGATGAAAGCCGAAATCTGCCGGCAGAGATTTGGATTCAGCGGCCTTCATAACTGGAATATGTCTTTACGTCATCCGCCGTAGCCGGGTGGATTCTGATTGCCTGGCCGCGGCGAGGTGGTAGTTTGACCTTCAGAACCGATGAAGAATCCACAATGCAGCGACTGATTTTCACGCCGGTCCGTGTCGATACGGCGGGATCGTCGGTGTATATGTGCGCGATATACCTGTGATCCTTGTCCAGAAAGTCCAGCGGGACGTCCAAAGCGTGCGGATCATTTCCGTTCATGCAGCCGATAAACCAGTTCTCGCCGGATCGGCGGGCGAGAACGGCATATTCTCCGATTTGGCCGTGTATGACTTTTGTATCGTCCCAGACCGTGGGGACGTGATCGAAGAATTCCAGCTCCGGCTCATCGCCGATGACGTTATTACCGCCTCCGGCGCCGCCGGCCCTCCGCGGGGAGCTGCCCGGGCGGTCGTACCAGTAAAGAAATTGCCAGGGACTGTAGAAACACACGCTCTTGGCCAATTGGTACGCATGGCTCGTGTTATCGTCGATCCTGCGGTCGTAGTAGCAGATGGTATTATCTCCAGCGCCGGCCAGCATTCGAGTAAATAAAATTGTCAGAGTCAGGCTGTTGGAGGGTTTGGTTTCGTCGCCGCGGATTCCTTCCTGCGTCATGAGATTCGGATACGTTCGGCTGTAGCCGGTCGGGCGGTACTCATCGTGAATATCGACCATCAGATGATGCCGGGCCGCCTTGCGGACTGCCTCGTGGAGCCACGCCGTCCAGCGTTGCGAGCCGACCTGGACGAAGCCGTACTTTACGCCCTTGATGCCCCATTTTTCGTAGAGCGGCAGAATCTCGTCGAGCTGGCGTTCCAGTGCCTTGCGATTTACGTACAGAATGATTCCGATGCCGCGCTGCTTTGCGTAGTCGATTACCTGGTGCAGGTCCAGCGGGCCTTTCGAGCGTTTCGGATCGACGGAGATAGTCCTGGCGTCGGATTCGTCGCTGTTCTCTTCGCCGTACCAGCCGGCGTCAAATTCGACATACTGCAAATTGTGCTCGACGGCAAAATCGACGCAGGCCCTGCCGCCGGTAGTGGTTAAAGTCACTTCGCGGATAACTTTGCCGGGCTTGATCCAGGAAGGCTCTTCGATCGCGCAGGGCTCGTTCAGGTTCAGCAGCAGGTAATTGTGTTCGAGCAGCTCTCCGGGAGTCCGGCCGAGCATAATAACCCGCCAGGGCGTCGTCATCGGGGCCGTGGCGTTGACCTCGCCGTGCAGCGAGCTGACCAGCGTGAGCGGCCGGCCCTGCTCAGGTGAGAGGCGCATGCGCGCGTAATCCACCAGCCGGGCCTCGGCCACCGATGCGAAAAGTCCTTCGTCAATCCGGACCGTCAGCGGCCTCTCACAATTGTTCTTGATCTGGCTGAGCGGAACCTTGCTGTACTCGCCCTGGGCGGAATAGACGGCGTAAGCTGTGTGGTCGTGTGTGAAACTAAACTGCGTCTTCTCCGCCGAGATAACGAAATTTTTCAACGCATCCTGCTCCGGCAGGGTATAGCAGAATGCCGCCCCTTCGTTATATGCACGGAACGTCAGACGAAGCCGGCGATGGGGCGGGCGGCTTTCTCTGAGTTCGGCGACGAGCTGGTTGTAATTGTCCCGAATTGTCTTTCGCTCCGAGTAAACGGGCGAATACGTGCTGTCGTGACTTGTCCGGGAGACCTCAACGATTTCAAAGCCGGCTTGAAGCGCAGCATCGTTCTTGATCGCCAGTCCAAGGCGCGAATCGGCAATAACCAGCCGATCATTATACGATACGGTGTAAGTCGGGCAGCTTTGCCGGTCTCCAATATCCTTAAGATCGAACCTTACGGCGACGTTCCCATCCGGGGATTCGAGCACATGCTCTGCCTGAGCGGCACAAACGGTACCGATGCAGGCAAGGATGAGAAAGACGCCGGCGATACGACTGCGTGGCGATGAGGTTTTCGAGTAGCGATCATTTATTTTTTTCTGCATAAGAATCTCCGTATTGAGACAGCCGCCTTTTTAGAAGGCGGGGCTATTGATATAAGGCTATTGCTACGCTGGACGCGTTAAAGAATAGGTGAATAAAAATAGGCCGAAACAAAGAGCCGCTCTTTTCATACGAATAGCCCAGGCATACGCCTAAGACAAATAACGCCGGCCAGTGCCCGGGATCTTCGTGCATGATCGCGAAGAACGCCGAGCTTGCCGCTATCGCCGGCCAGGCGCTGTTTCTTATATTGAAAAAGGAGCGTATCGCCGTCTGAATAAATCCGCGAAACAACATCTCTTCGAGCAAAGGCGCAATTATCACGGCGACAAACACAATCATGATGCGAAGCGGCAACTGCGGATATTCCGTGATCATTTCGAGCTGCTGATGCTGCTGCATCTCGTACTCCTGGCCCGAGATCAATTTGGCAAAGAAGAGTGTCATAGTAATCGCGGCCATCATAATCGGCCAGACGGTCAGCAGATTCACAATCGCCATGAAAAAATCTTTGACGATTGTCCTGATATTCAGGCCGAATCCCTTCAATCGCCGCGCGAAATGAACGTGTGCCAGAAACATCATTGCCGCCATTGTTACGACCGCCCCGATGCTCATAACCAGGTTATCTCTGAATATTTTTTGCCAGCCCTGCAGGCCCGGCGTCAGTTTTTGCACCAGGACTACGCCCATCGCAACCGCGCCGAACCAGAGCATTAGCAGAACGAGGGGCAAATAGGGGGGCATGCTGTTTCGGCGGGGCGGCGAATCGGCCAGAGCCCTGGTCCCGAGGGATGTACCGAGCAGCCAGCAGGCGAATAATATCAACCCTGCCAGCCAGATGAAGTCTGTTGCGGTTATGGTCTCGGCGAATTCCATTGACTATTTACTGTCGAATATTTACTATTCCTGAATTGTCCGTTTTTAACCTCTAATTGTCAAAGGAAAACAGAGCATGGATGTATTTCGCGTTGAAGGGCCGGTTCGACTTTCCGGCAGCGTTCGTATTAATGGCTCGAAAAACGCTTCTCTGCCGATCATGGCTGCGACCATTTTAGCCCCCGGAGAATCGAGACTAAAAGCTGTACCTCATCTTTTAGACATTTCCGTGTGCGGCGAATTACTCGGGCGACTGGGCTGTAAAATCACCCGCAGTCCGGATGGTGATTTGTGCATAGACTCGACGGTCATTGATAATCCGGTCGGGGAATATGAAATCGTCTGCAGGATGCGAGCGGGGATTTGTATTCTTGGCCCGCTGCTGGCCCGCTGCGGCAGGGCGGAAGTTTCCATGCCGGGCGGCTGCGCCATAGGCGACAGGCCCGTCAACCTTCACCTCAAGGGCCTGAAGGCCCTCGGCGCAGAGATCCATCTCAAGAACGGCTATATCATCGCCGAAGCTCCGAACGGTCTGAGAGGCAAAGAAATTTTCTTGGGCGGTCCGTTCGGCTCGACTGTGCTCGGCACCGCGAACGTGCTGATGGCTGCGACGCTGGCAAAGGGCCGAACCGTTATCGAGTCGGCCGCTTGTGAGCCGGAGATAGCGGACCTTGCGAACTGCCTTAATAAAATGGGCGCGAAGATAACGGGTATCGGCTCGCCTCGACTGACAATCGACGGGGTTGAAAAACTGGAGCCGGTAGAGTATGAGGTCGTTCCAGATAGGATCGAGGCCGGGACCTTTATCGTCGCCGCCGCGATAACCGGAAGCGAGCTGCGGCTGCAGAACTGCCGGCTTGGCGATATGATGGCTGTCGTCGACACGCTCAGACACATCGGGATTTCAATCGACGCCGAAGGTGACGGCTGTGTAGTAAGCCGCCGGGGTTCGATCAAACCCACTGAGATTACCACGCAGCCTTACCCGGGCTTTCCAACCGATTTGCAGGCACAGTTTATGGCTCTGCTGTCGCTTGCCGAGGGCAATAGCATAGTAATCGAGAAGGTCTTTCCCGACCGGTTTATGCACGTAGCGGAACTGAATCGAATGGCGGCGAATTTGCGCAAAGAAGGGCCGACCGTGATCGTAGCCGGCGTAAAAAAACTCATAGCCGCTCAGGTCATGGCATCGGATCTGCGGGCTTCGGCGGCGCTGGTACTGGCAGGATTGGCCGCCGAAGGGACCACAATTATCAACAGGGTCTATCATATCGACCGGGGCTACGAAAGAATCGAAGAAAGACTGAATCCGCTCGGAGCGAAAATTACGCGGGAAAAAGCTTAAGATGGATCGCTGTTCTCGCTGGTATGGGCATCCCGGCTTCTCACTCAATCATTGTGGGACGCTGCCGCTCACCGACCTTCTTGAAGTGGGACAGTGCGCTTTCGCGATCATTGAAATCTTCTTTGGTAAATAAGAGAGTCGTCTGGCCGATACGGATTTGGTCGCCTTCTTTCAATACCGCCTGCACGGTGATTTTCCGATTATTGATGAGCACTCCGTGCTTGCTGTTCATATCTTCGGCATAGTGCTCATTTGTGTTCTCATCGTACCGTATTCGCAGGTGCTTGCGAGAAACCATATCGTCCAGTATCTGCATGGGAAGGGCCTCGGCTCTTCCTATTACATTTGTTCGCCTGCCAAGCAGCAGATATTCGCCTTTATGCTCTCCTGATGTTACGATAATAGAAGCCATTGCAACTCCTTGTTATAAATCCTTGCGGATGTATGCGTACCAGTAAAATCTACAGCCACCTCGACATCGCCATGGCCAGTCAATATATTATGGGTCATTCGCGTCACAGTCAAATTCTTTTTGAGATTTTCGAATTTTTGCCGTTTCTCGAACGTCTTATCTGAACGGAACTGTAAAACCGGCTTGTATTTTCAATAAGGGTTGTTGATGAGCAGTGCTGAAGGAAAAAATGACATAGCACCTGGCGGCAAAGACATCAGCACGACCAGTTCATTTAACGGCTCGGCGAAAGAACCGATCGGGCAGATCGGTCCTTACAGGCTGCTTCGGATTCTTGGCGAGGGCGGCTTTTCCATAGTTTACCTGGCCGAACAGGATAAGCCCGTGAGGCGCCGGGTCGCGCTGAAAGTCATCAAACCCGGCATGGACACCAGGCAGGTGATTGCCCGCCTCGAAGCCGAGCTCCAGGCGCTGGCTCTGTTGGACCACCCGAATATCGCTCCCGTTTTCGATGCCGGTGCGACCGAAGCCGGCCTGCCGTATTTCGTGATGGAAAACGTTAAGGGTATTCCTATCACCGAGCATTGTGACCGGCAGAAGCTCAACATCGAGGAGCGGCTCGACCTTTTTCTGCAGGTCTGCGAAGCCGTCCAGTATGCTCACCAGAAGGGCATTATCCATCGCGATCTAAAACCGTCGAACATTCTGGTCTCCGTCGGAGGCGAAAAAGCGATTCCCAAGATTATCGATTTCGGCATCGCCAAAGCCATCACACAGCCTTTGACCGACCGAACGCTATACACCGAACAGGGCCAGTTTGTCGGGACGCCCGAGTACATGAGTCCCGAGCAGGCGGAAATGGGGGCCCAGGACATTGACACTCGCTCGGACGTTTACTCGCTGGGTGTGCTGCTTTACGAGCTGCTGACCGGTGCGATTCCGTTTGATAGCCAGGCGCTTCGCGAAGGCGGACTTGACCACATCCGGAAGGTCATTCGCGAGCAGGATCCCAGGAGGCCGAGCACCCGCCTGATAAGTCTGGGGCAGGAGGCTTCGAAGGTTGCCGAAAGCCGCTGCACCGATGTTTCTAATCTGGCCAGGCGCCTACGCAGAGAGCTCGAATGGATTCCACTCAAAGCGATGCGAAAGGACCGCACGCGCCGTTACCGGTCGGCCTCGGAGCTTGCGGACGACATCAGGAATTACCTGAATGGTGTTCCGCTGATTGCAGGTCCCGAGTCGGCGATGTACCGTCTTAAGAAATTCGTACTGAGAAACCGGACGCTTGTTATCGGTATTGCAGCGGTGCTGGCCGTTCTATTAGCCGGGATTATCGTTTCGACGGCCTTTGCCGTCCGGGCCGCCCGGGCTCGTGCCGAGGCGGTGACTGCCCGCGACGAAGCCAAGCGGCAGGCGAAGACCTCGCAGGCGGTGAGTGACTTCCTGCGGAACGACCTTCTTGCATCGGTGGATCCCTATGTCGCCCAGGGCCGGGAGGTTACGGTTCGTTCGTTTCTTGACGCGGCATCGGAAAAACTCGAAGGCAAGTTCGAAACCGAACCCCTCGTTGAGGCTTCGATTCGCCAAACTTTGGGGACCACATACCGGAACATCGGCGACTTTAGCCCCGCCGAGAGGCATCTTGAGCGCGCTTACGAGATTCGGCGCCAGAAGCTCGGCCCCAAACATGCTGAGACGCTCAATACGATGGACGGCCTTGCCAGGGTGTACTGGAGGCAGGGCAGGTATGACAAGGCGCAGTCGCTTTTCAACGAGACGGTAGAGGGCAGAAGAAATGTGCTCGGGATCAATCACCCGGACACGTTATTCTCCATGAACGGTCTGGCGGTGCTGTACTTCTCTCAGGGCCGGTACAAGGACGCCGAGTCGCTGTATGAAAAGATGCTGGAGATCAGCCGGACGGTTTTGGGCGAGGACGATGTCTCCACCCTGCTGTTTATGGGCAACCTTGCCACAGTGTACAGGTTCCAGGGTCGTTACAATCAGGCCGAGTCCCTGTACGTCATAGCGACGGAGCAGACGCGCCGTCTTTTGGGCGAAGAGCATCCGGACACGCTGTATTGCATACACGGCCTGGGCATGTTGTACGTAGCTCAGGCCCGTTACGAACAGGCGGAACCGCTTCTGCTCAATGCGTTGGAAATCGGATGTCTCGTCCTGGGCGCCGAGCATCCGGACACACTGTCATCCATGAACGGCCTGGCCACGCTGTATATGGCCCAGGGCAATTACGACCAGGCCGAGAAGCTCCTGACCGATGCGCTGGATATCGGGCGCCTCACACAGGGAGAAGTGCATCCTGCCACGCTGACGAGCATGAATTGCCTGGCCCGGTTGTACTACCAGATGGATCGCTATGAGCAGTCGCTGCCGTTGCTGATCGATACGCTGCAGGCCAGACGGCTTGTGCTGGGCGATGAACATCCCGATACACTGGAGACCATGCACTGTCTGGCCGTGCTTTATACGGCTAAGGGTATGCACAAAGAAGCTGAGGAGCTTCTCGTTAAGACACTTCAGGGCAGACGCCGCGTGCTGGGCGCCGAGCATCCCGACACAATGGCCATGGTTGCCGATTTCGTTAAGCTCTACGAAGCCTGGGGCAAGCCCGAGCTGGCCGAGCAGTGGAGTGCTAAGCTGCCCCAAACGGAAGCCGCCGGAGAGCGATGATTCGTTCAAAAAGGAGGGGTGCTGCGTTTTTCCATTGACGGCAAACTGTCAATCGTTGAAGATATTCGGGATTGAGGTTCCCTCGCTCAAAATTAAAGTATTGCCGGAAAATATTTTTATCGAAAACGTTTGAAAGGGATTCAGCCATGCGTAGATTCTGTTTTATTTTGATGATCGTATTTTTGTTCTGCTCTCAGCAGGCATTTTCTCAGAAGGCCCCGACTGGTAATCCGAAGGATTTCAAGGTCAAGACGTGTCTGCATTCGGTCAGCTACGCCGGTTTCTGGCGGGGACAGGCCAGGCTTAGCATCGATGATTTTCTGGACAAGGCAAAAGAGCTCGGATTCGACGGCGTGATGATTATGGCCAAGAGGCCGCACGTTTCGCCGCTGGATTACGATGCCGCCGCCAGAAAGGCGCTCCGGCGTAAAATAGAAGGCCTCGGCCTCGAACTGGTCTGCCTGGCGGGATACACGGATTTCACCGCGGGCGTTGACAAGGCCGGAATTCCCAACGTGGAAATTCAGGCGGCATATGTCGGAGAACTGGCCAAGCTCGCGAAAGATCTGGGAACCGACATGGTACGAATCTTCACCGGCTACGAGCGGCCCGGTGTGCCTTTTGACAAACAGTATGCGCTCGTAGTCGAAGGTTTGAAGCTCGCCGGACAGAAGGCGGCCGAGCACGGCGTGACACTGGCCGTGCAGAATCATCACGACATCGCATCGCACCACGACACGATGTACTGGCTGCTCAATGAAGTCAATATGCCGAACGTCAAGGCTGCATTCGACGCCTGGACGCCGACGCTGGAAGGGTTGAGTCCTGAAGAAATCAGGGCCGCCGTCTTGAAGATGAAGCCTTTCATCGTTCACACTACCGCAGCGCAGTACGTGCGGCTGCCGCGGTTCCATTACGAACACACTATGACGAATTTCATTCAGGATGAGACCATAATCCGGGCCGTGCCGATGGATCGGGGCTTTATCGACTACAAGACTTTTATCAACAGTTTGAAGGAAATCGGCTACCGGGGATACATCGCGTACGAGATGTGCGAAGTTCTCGACGGAGGTGGTGACATTGAAAACCTGGACAGGACGGCGAAAAAATTTCTCGAATACGTGAAGGATTTTTGAGCACGAATTCCTTCCCGTGACAACTCGCCGCCGGTAAGCTTTACACGACCCGGGAATCGAATTTAGCTGGAGGTACACGGCATGAAAACACTTAATCGAAGATCATTCCTCAGGCGTACGACGGGACTGATGGCATCGACGATTGCCGTTCCGTATGTTGTCCCGTCGTCGGTTCTTGGAAAGGGCGGCTCGACGGCGCCGAGCGAGCGGCTTACGATGGGCGCTATCGGCATCGGCGGCCAGGGCATGCACAATCTGCGGAATTTTCTTACCTGTGACGACCTGCGCATTCTGGCCGTCTGCGACGTCGATACGAACCACCGGATACTGGCAAAGGACACAGTCGATTCGGCGTACGGCAATAAAGACTGCTCGGCGTACAACGATTTCCGCGAGATACTCGTTCGCGATGACCTTGATACGGTGTTGATAGCAACGCCGGACCATTGGCACGCGATTCTTTCCATAGAAGCCGCGAAGGCCGGCAAGGATATATATTGCGAAAAACCGATTTCCCTGACCATCGCCGAAGGCAGGGCCGTGGCCGATACGGTCAAGCGGATCGGGACCGTCTATCAGTCCGGCACACAGCGGCGAAGCAACGCCTGTTTTCGTTTTGCCGTGGACATCGCCCGAAGCGGCATGCTCGGCCGGCTCCAAACTCTGCACTGCTATTATCATAACGGCCCGACCTGTCCGCCGCAGAAGCCCGAACCTGTGCCGGAAGGTTTTGACTACGACAGGTGGCTCGGGCCGGCTCCCTTAGAGGCGTACACACCGAGGCGATGTCACGGCTCTTTTCGATGGCTCTACGATTACTCCGGCGGACAATTGACCGATCTCGGAGCCCACTTTAACGACCTGGCCCAGTGGGCGAATGACAGCCAGCACACCGGTCCGGTAGAGTACGAAGGCCGGGCCGAATTTCCCAGGGACGGTCTGTTCAATACGCCCGTGCGTTTCGAGGTGGTCGCGACATACGCCGACGGCGTCAAGATGATCTATCACGATGAGACCGAGCCCGGCAGGGGCCCCAGGGGAAACAAGTTCGTCGGCACCGAAGGCTGGGTCAGCGTTGATGACACCGGCAAAGTCACCGCATCGAACGATGCGATTATGCAGAAGCTCAAAGTTGCCCAGAGGGGCTATGAGTACATGATGGGCCATCATCGCAATTTTCTCGACTGCGTCAAAACCGCCGGGTGCCGATATCCAGCGCCGAGGTCTCGCACCGTACGGTCACGACATGTCACGCCGGCAATATCTGTCTGCGGCTCGGCCGCAAGCTGCGATGGGACCCCGTCAGCGAGCGATTTGTCAACGATGAGGCGGCCAACAGGATGCTCGCGAGAGCCAAAAGATCGCCCTGGTCTTTATAGCCCGGTTAAACCTCGATCATATCCCAAAGCCGGTTAAGCGATTCGCTCGTCTTCTTTACCGCCGCATCTGGTTCCATCTTCCGGAGTTCCTGGTCGAACGGCTCGCATTCCACCGGACCGTCGTAGCCGATTTTCACCATTGCGTTGATGAATCCTTTCAAATCGATCACGCCGGTCGTCGCCGGCAGTGCGCGCCGGTTATCGACCTGCTTATCGACGTCGATACCCGCCGGGGCGTCATTGACGTGAACGTGGACGATGTCGTTGTTCGACAGTTTAAGCAATTCATCTACCGTCCCGTGCGAAGTGTACCAGTGCCAGCAATCCAGCAGCAGCCCCACGTTTCCTGTGCCGATGGCCTCGACCAGTTCCATCATCTCGATATGCGTGCAGATGAAGGCAAAACGGCTTCGCGAGCGGGATGTTCTTGGCCCGACAAATTCCAGGCCCAGCCTGATGTCGTTGTCTTTAAGCACCTTCGCGGCTTCACGGAAGCGTTTTGTCAGCATATCGAATTGTTGCCGGTACGTTATCTCATTGCTGCCCGGCGTAATCCAGGTCGCCACGCGCGTTACGCCTAATTGCTTGAGAAGCCCTGCTTGTTTGGGCAGCCCCGCCATGTCATTCTTGAATCGCTCCTCATCTCTGCGAAACTCGACGGACAAACCGCCGCTGCCGTATCGAATGCCCTTTTCTTTCATCAACTGGACCCATTCGTGGATTTCCGAGGCGGACTTGTTCTGGAATTCGCCCGGATTGGGGCTGATGCCTTCGAAGCCGTATTTCACCGCGTACTCCAGCGATTGCTGCTGGTTGGCCCGCACGCCGAGATGGCCGGGCGCAAAGTTTTTATAGAATTTGACTCCGTCCTTCGCCCGCGAGGCCTGAGCGAATGGCCCGGCAAAGTGCAGCGCCGCCGCTGCGGCAATTGCCGACCGGCAGAACGTACGTCTCGATATTGCTTTTGGTTGCATGATTTGTGGCTCGACCATGATAGTTTCTCCAATCCAGGATTTCCCGTATAGCTTTTTGCTCAACTGCGCCGCTGAGCCTGATAGACAACAGAATATCAGCTTTGCCCCGGATATTCAAGCTTTCCAGCCAAAGCCCGGTAATTGGCTTTGAATTGGCTTTGTTTTTTCGCAGCCTCCAACCATATAAATCTCTGTAAACCATTACTATCACTGACTTAACGGCAATTTGGCTTTTCGGAAATTGGGTTTGTTTTTTCAAATTAGCCTGGCCGGAGAAGCTCCGGATTTACTAATTACAATTTACTATTTACCATTTGGTCATCCGTTCATTTCGCTCCTAATCTCCAATCTCTAATTAACTAATCAACTATTCGAATCTATAAAATTGGCTTTGAATTGGCTTTGTTTTTTCACCGCACAAAATCGCTAAAATCTTCATAACCCCTTTGCATATAGATATATACGCTCATTTTAGCCATCAGCAAATTGGGTTTGTTTTTTCAAATTAAGCTCAATTTTTTGTCGTTTTCTACTCTTTTTCACCTGTTTTTTTCATTATTCTGCCTTTTTTCCCTTCGATTTCACTCAGGATTTCAATTGGACCCGGCACCGCAGGGGTGCGGGCTAAACTGTAGTGTTTCGTACTGCGTTCTACGTGATTGGATTTATCATTTATCATTAATCAATAATCATTTAGTTTAGTATTATACGAATCTAAACGCAAAAAGGCGGGCAAATTCCGGGGAAATCTCCTAGAGACGGCGTTCTTTATGCGTATTGCGTATCGTGTATTGCGTGTAGCGTTTTGGGATTGTTAATTCTCGAATTCTGACTAATGGCTCTTGAATTCTTGCTTTTTTTCCTATTTTCCCTCTTTTTTCAGAAATTTCGTATCTTCCGGCGATAAAAAATGGCTGAAATGGGCTAAAAATGGCAATGTTTGAGTGTAAATTTTCCTTACTGGAAAAAGAGCATTAAATTTGTCGGATTGATATGCTGTAGGTTGGTTCTTGATTCGGAAGTCTGATTTAGGGATCTGATAGTTACTGGAATTAAAGAAATTTTATAACTTCTATTGAAATAAGTATTTATTATTGATGCCTGCGTCAAAAGTTTGCCCAGTCAGCTTTGCTGAGCTTTGAAGATCCCACAACCCGTTGAACATGCAGCAAGATTTGCATTCTCTGGCTTATACGAACACTTCCAAGTATCTTTGCCC